>JAABUZ0100002263.1_pt1 | contig 32542 bp, 34 predicted proteins | sample 5562091 | NCBI WGS metagenome assembly JAABUZ01 (sample SAMN12813069, study PRJNA571459) | rock metagenome | isolation source: Antarctica rocks | place: Antarctica: Victoria Land, Linnaeus Terrace sud | collected 2015-12-21
GGGGTACTCAGGCAGTCGCTCCAGAGCCATCCGCAGGGCCCGGTCCCGCTGATCAGTCGGGTACTTCTTCGGCATGAGGTGCATCCTTCGCAAGAAAGGAAGCGGCATCAAACCCGGGACGGTTCACACCGGCACCGGGGACAACACGAACTCCGGCATGACCACACCTGCCTGCGGGGGAAGACGCAGAACCGGACACCCGCAGCCTCCCCGCACCCAACCCAAGATCAAGCCGCCACGCCGAGAAGCACCTGAGCAGTTACCTTCCTCGAATGGGTCCGTCCCGCTTCGTTGACAACGACGACACGGTCGACGGCCGCTTCGTGCACCGGTACGCAGACAAGCCCGCTGGCAGTGCGCCAGCACCTGGGGAAGACAACGACATTGCTTGGGTGGCGCGCTCCGTGCCGCTGTCGAGTCTTGGTGTTGCTGGCCGAGTGGGACACGCTGAGCACGCCGGTGTGTGCGCGGAGCGTGATGGGTTCTTGCCACGTGCCACAAGCCTTCGTATGGCCTTGCTGGTGCCGCCGCGGGCGACCGAGCTGCACAGAGGCGTGCTGCCCTTCTGGGGCGAGTCAGACGGCCCGCGCGCGACGCACGAGCAGGACCGCGATGACGGCCGCCAACGCGAGCAGGACGGCGGGGTACGGCGTCTCGGGCAGCGTCGCGCCCGGAGGCGAGCCGAACGCGGCGGCACACCCGTCACCCGAGCCGTCGTGCAGGTTCTGCAGCGCGAGCGGGTGCGGCCCGGTGGCAGCCGGGTAGGAGGCCGTGTTGGTCACGTCGGTCGCCGAACGGACGTGCGCGCAGGCCAGCCAGGTCTCCTGCGTCCCGGGCAGCGTCGCCCGCACGGTGTAGTCACCCGGGCCGGGGAACGTGAAGACGTGCATGCCGAGTGCCGGGTCCAGTGGCGCGGGGGAGCCGTCGACGCTGACGCTCGGTGCCGCGGTCGACTGCTCCCCGAGAGGGCCGGTGGGCAGCGCCGCGTCATAGTCGTTCCCCCGCGCGTCGCTCGCCCGAAGCTCGATCGCGAGCCGGATCGAGCTTTGTGCCACTGCCGGGTCCGTCGCGCCGACCGGGTCCGCCGGGCCCTGCGGGTAGACGAAGGTCTGCACGCCGCCGTCGAGGACGTAGCGGGTGTAGTCGTTGCCGAGCGGCGTGGCCACGGTCGGCGTCACCGTGAAGCCGAGCAGGGCGGCGAGCGCGGTCGAGGTCTGGACGTTCTGCTCGCCCAGCGTCGGCCCGACGTTGAAGGTGTAGTGGTCGGCGGAGTAGTACAGCGTCGAAGGGTAGGCGAAGGGGTCGTAGTAGTAGCCGAGCTGGTCCTGGGCGTTGCCGATCGGGAAGACCGCGCCGGCTCCGCTGATCGCCTGCATCAGCGCGATACTGATGTGCGGGAAGGCCTCGCCCGGCTCGCTCACCACGGCCACGTCGCCGATCCGCAGGACGGTGAAGGTGACGCCGACCGTGTTGCCCACCGCGTACGGCGGCTGGTTGCTCCGGTCCGCCGGCGCGACGCCGGTGAGTGACTGCACGGCAGGCGTACCCAGCTGGCTGTCGATCGTGTGCTCGTAGAGCAGGCCGAGCACGACCGGGTTGGTCACGGGTACGGGGACCCGCTGCTCCCGACCGTCCAGGTGCCCGTCGGTGATGTCGACGCCGTGGCGGTCGAGAGCCTCGACCGCGGTGGAGCCGGTGAGGGCGCCGAGCCGGTCGATGTCGTCGTACGCGCGCGGGTAGCCAGGCTGGCCACCGACGTCGAGCGGGTGGCCCTGCGCGTCGTGCGGCACGCGCGGGTCGTCGGGCAGGCGCACCGAGTCGCCCTGCATCGGGCTGGTCTGGTCACCGAGCGTGCCGGCCGCGACGATCCCGACGCCCTGACCGTGAGCCTGCAGCCAGCGCTGCGCTGCGCCGAAGTGCTCGCTGGTCATCTCGTCCAGCTCAGGGCCCTTTGTGATGTTGCCGTGCACCGGCACGGCCGCGTAGGTCGCGATGGGGTGCCGGTCGCCAGTGGCGCGTGCCTGCAGGACCGAGAGCTGGCCGTCCAACGGCCACCCTTCGTTGGCGTTGAGCTGGCCCACGGTGACGTCGTCGGTGTACGCGATGTCCGCGGTGGCTCGGCGCAGCGTCGCGGGGACGGCGCTGTCGCGGGCCGTGACCGCGGCCGTGACCGCCTGGCTCTGGACGTAGCGCAGGTAGCTGACGTTGGTCGGTCCCCAGATCCCGACCAGCGTGGGGCAGGCGTGGCAGTGCACGGTGCTGACGAGGACCCGTGGCACGGTGACGACGGGCGCTCCTGGTGCGCTGAGGGCGGCCGCGATCTGCGCGCGGAGCGGGTCGATGCCCACGTCGGCCGCCTCGTCGTTGGCGGCGAACATGCCCTCGGCCGGCACGGTCACGATGACGTCTGCGGCGTAGCCGTCGGGGGCGGCCACGTACAGCGCCCGGACGTCGAGGGAGTCCCCGGCCCGCACCTTCGCGGTGCCCCCGTCGTCCACCGTGCAGCCCCGGCAGTCGCCGTACCCACCGACGTGCGTCGGCCCGGTCGCGGCGGTCGGGTCGACCGGTGCCGTGCCAGCACCGACCCGGAAGACAGCCGGTACGGCAGTGGCTGCCCGCGCCGGGCTCGCCAGAGCCAACGGGCCCGCGACGGCCACGGTCAGCGCGACGGCTCCCATCGCGCGCCCCCAACGGGACGGGCGGCGCATCACCGGACCGCCCGGCGGCGGCGGGCGAGCACGGCGGTGCCCAGGCCCGCGCCCGCGACGAGCAGCAGGGCGGGCAGGGGTGCCTCGGGCATCGTCGCGGCCGGGCCGCCCCCGCCGCCGCAGGCCGCCGGTACGGCGCTGGACGGGTAGGGCGGGTGCTGTGGGTCGGGTGCGGGGTTGTCCTGCCCCGGTGGCTGCACGGGCCCCGCCGTCGCGCCGTCATAGGTGCCCGGGTCCACCGGCAGCCCCAACGTCGCGGCGTTCGTGAGGTGAGTGTTGATGATGTCGTCTCCCTCGTGGGCGTTCAGGGTGAAGAAGCCCTCGTCGCCGCCGTCCTCGAGCGCCACGACGGGGTACTCGAAGGCGGGGGGCGTGTACCCGAGCTGGTCGTCTGCCAGGCCGAGCGTGAACGGCGGGACCTGGGTGTGCACCCGCGCGGCCGGGACCGTCGCGAGCTCCGGGTAGGGCTCACCCGGGACCGTGTCGAAGACCAGGCTGGCGACCCGGATCGTCTGGACCTCGGCGTCGAGCACCGTGGCCTTGGTGTAGGGCGGGAGCACCGAGCGCATCAGGCCGCCGATGGCGCCGGGGACGCCGGTCTCGTCGGCGAACAGCGGGATGAGTGCGGGCTCGGCGATCTCCTCCTGCAGGTGCGTGTCGATCGCGGCAACCGGGCCGGCGGCGACCGGCGCGGCGGTGTCAAGGGCGGCGTGCACCCGGTCGGTCATCAGGTCTCCGTACGCGGCGATGCGGGTCAGGTCGGCCCCGCCGGGATCGGTCCCGACCGGGAAGCTGGGCCCGGTCCGCCCCACGGCGCCGGCCAGCACGACCGTTGTGCTCCCCGGCTGCTCCGTCTCCAGGTTCGTGGCCACCCGACCGGGCCAGTCCGGATCGATCAGATCGTGCGCCTCGTCCGGGCCGATCGGGCCGCCCACGTCGGCGTGCACGCCCGCGTTGACCAGGGTCGCGATGGCCTGGCAGCTGCCGGCGTCCTGGGCGTGCAGCACGCGCAGCGTGGAGTCGGTCGGGTAGTCCTGCGGATCGCCGCGCACCTGCGCGTAGGTGTCCTCCAGCCGGCCGATGTCTGCGGTGCCGACGCTCAGCCGGGCAGGACGCAGCATGTTCAGTGCGGTCTCGATCGCGGTCACGGTCTGGGTCTTCACCCGCCCGAGGTACGGCTCTTGGTTCGCCGCCACGCTGCCGCCGTCCCAGATCCGCACGCTGTCGGGGGAGTTGTGGGTGTGCGTCGCTGCGACGGTGATGTTGGCGGCCGGCACGCCGGTGTCGCGGGCGACCGTCGCGCGGATCGCTGTGGTGCCGTACCCGGTGGTGGGGTCGAGGCTCACCGGGTCCTCCTTGTAGGAGGTGAAGTAGCCCTGGCTGTCCAGCGCCACGAAGACCGCCGTGTGGCCATCCACGCAAGACTGCACGGCGACCGCGCGAGCCCAGAACGGGTGCGCCGCGCCGACGCCGAGGCGCCCGATCGCGTAGGCCGCCTCGGCGACGGGCCAGCTGGTCGGGGTGATGTCGGCCTTCGCGGCCCCGACGCGGAAGTCGACACCCGCCGGACACCCCGTGCCCGCCGGAGCGGCCGAGGCGGCGGGGACGCACAGGACCCCAGCTCCGAGGGCGAGCCCGAGGGCGGCGGCGGCGCGGCCCAGACTGAGGGTGAGCATGCAGTGATGTTCGCCACATCCAGCCGATCTCCTGCCGGTGGTCAGCGGCGTCTGCCCCGGACGTTGCCGACGGTCGCGGCGACCGGCGGGAGGAGGGCCGCGACGGCGAGCGCGGCCAGGCGCGCCGGCACCGGCGCGGGGACGAAGAAGCCGAACAGGGCGAGGGCGATGCACAGGGTCATGAGCGCCGCGTAGCCGCGCCGACGGGGGTGCTGCTCCGCCGGCTGCACGGGCAGCTCGTCCTTGCTCACGGTGGGGGACCTACCCACGCGACCGGCGCGCCAGGAGCGCGCCGTGGTAAGCACGGCGACGTGAGCGACGCACGACCCCGCGCCGCGGTGACCGGTGCCAGCAGCGGCATCGGTGCCGCCACAGCGCACGCGCTGGCGGCGGCCGGCTTCGACCTGCTCCTCGGCGCGCGGCGGGTCGACCGGCTGGCGGAGGTGGCCGCGGCGATCACGGCGGAGCATCCCGTCGACGTCCACGTCGAGCCGCTCGACGTGACGGATCCTGCTGCGGTGCAGCATTTCGCGGGTGCCACGAACCCGTGCTCGGTGCTCGTGTGCAACGCCGGCGGCGCGCTGGGGGTCGACCCGGTGGCTGCGCTGGACGAGGGCCGGTGGCGGGCGATGTGGGAGTCGAACGTGCTCGGCACCGCCCGTACCGTGCAGGCCTTCCTCCCCCAGCTCGAGGGCACCGGAGACGGGCGCATCGTCGTCATCACCAGCGTCGCCGGACACCAGACCTACCCGGGCGGGGGTGGTTACACAGCGGCCAAGCACGCCGCCGCCGCGGTCACGGACACGCTGCGCCTCGAGCTGCTGGGGCGTCCCGTACGCGTCACCGAGGTGGCTCCAGGGCTGGTCGACACGGAGTTCAGCACGGTGCGCTTCGGCGGGGACACCGCCCGGGCCGACGCTGTCTACGCCGGCATGACGCCGCTGGTCGCCGCCGACGTCGCGGATGCGGTCGTCTGGGCGGTCACCCGGCCGGCGCACGTCGCCGTCGCGCGCATCGACCTCTTCCCCCGCGACCAGGCGACCGCCCGCGACGTGCACCGTGCCTGACACCAAGAGCTGGACCTGGGTGCTGGCGCGTGCCTGCCCGGAGTGCGGCCTCGACGTCGGCGCGCTGCGGCGCGACGAGCTGGTCCCCCGACTGGCAGCGACCGTGCAGGCATGGAGCGAGGTGCTGCGCGGCCGCGATCTCGGCGTGCGGCCTTCGCCGGAGGTCTGGTCGCCCCTGGAGTACGGCTGCCACGTCCGCGACGTCTACCGCGTCAACGACCGGCGGCTCGCGCAGATGCTGGCGGAGGACGACCCGGGCTTCGCCGACTGGGACCAGGACGCGACCGCCGAGGCCGACCGGTACGCCGAGCAGGACCCCGCCGGGGTCCGCGCCGAGCTGCTCGACGCCGGTGGTGCCTACGTCGCGCGGTGCGCGGCGGTGAGCGGGCCGCAGTGGCAGCGACCGGGCCGGCGCAGCGACGGCGCCGCCTTCACGGTGGAGAGCTCCATGCGCTACGTCCTGCACGATCCCGTGCACCACCTGCACGACGTCGGCGCCGATTAACCCCAGCCGAGCTCGCGCAGCCGCTCGTCGCCGATGCCGAAGTGGTGGCCGACCTCGTGCACGACGGTGATCTGCACCTGCTGGACGACCTCGGCCTCCGAGCGGGCCTGGCGGCAGATCGCCTGGCGGTAGAGCGTGATGCGGTCGGGGAGCACGAAGCCGCTCTCGCCGTACCCCGTCCGGCGGGTGAGCGGGATCCCCTCGTACAGGCCAAGGAGGCGGCCGGGTGGGGTGTCGTCGTCGATGGTGACCGCCACGTTGCGCATGGCGTGCCCGAGGTCCTCGGGGAGCGCGTCGAGCGCGTCGCCGACGAGCTCGGCGAAGCGCTGGGGCGTGACGTCGACCACGGCCGTCAGCCGCTGCGCGACACGGCGGGCGCACCTGACCACGCCCGGCGGCCGAGCCCGCAGGCCAGCAGGGACAGGGCGATGACCACGGCGCCGTAGGCGGTCGCCGTCGGGCGCAGCCCCAGGCTGGGCACGGCGAGACCGGCCAGCACCGCCGGCAGCCCGAAGGCGACGTAGCTCAGGACGTAGAGGGCGGCGAAGAGCTCGGCGCGCTGGTGCGGCCCGGCGAGCGAGGCGACCGAGCCGAAGGCGCCCACGAAGGCCGTCCCGAAGCCGACACCGGTGACCGCGAGGCTGACAAAGAAGACGGCCAGCGAGCCGGTGCCGAGGGCGACCAGCACGACGGCCACCCCGACCGCGAGCACCAGCGACCCGCCGACCATGGTGGCCCGCGGCTCCCGCTGGCGCACCCCCAGCGACGCGACGGCGCTGCAGCCGGTCATCGCGGTCACCACCAGCCCACCCACGAGGTGGTCGTGCACCCCGAGCACCCCGGCCGCGAGCGAGGGCCCGAGCGAGAGCACCAGCCCTCCGACCGCCCAGGTGGAGATGAGCACGGGGGCGGCGGCCCGCAGCGCGGGGCGGGCCGCCGCCGGCACGGTCACCCGCGGGCGCAGGGAAGCGACGGCACCGGCGCGGCGGCTCACCGGCTCGGGCAGCAGCGCCACGCTCACGAGGAGCAGCACGAAGACGACGGCGAGCACGGCGTAGACCAGCGTCGTCGGTGCGGGGGCGTGCTGGACGAGCGCGCCGGACAGGAGCGCTCCGGCGGCCAGGCCGGCGGGCGGCGCGGCGGCGTTCACCGCCGCGGCGAGCCCGGCCCGGCCACCCGGCTGCAGGTCGACGAGGGTTGCGCTGAGCACCCCTGCCGCGGCGCCGGTGGCGACGCCCTGGACGACGCGCGCGAGCACCAGGCCGGTGACGCCGCCCGCGGCCAGGAAGGCGGCCATCGCGAGCACCTCGAGCACCAGTGCCCCGACCAGCACCGGGCGGCGGCCCACCCAGTCGGACAGGCCGCCCACGCACAGCAGGGTCACCAGCAGCGCGAGCGCGTAGATGGCGAAGATCACGGTCAGCGTCACGGCCGAGAAGTGCCAGCGGGCCTGGTAGACGACGTAGAGCGGCGACGGTGCGCTGGAGGCGGCGAAGAAGGCGGCGATCGCACCCGCCACGAGCCAGAAGCCGGCGCCGCCGGTGAGCCGCGCGGCAGGCCTGCGCACCACGGGTGCCGGGTGCTCGGTCAGCCCAGCGGGGCGGTCAGCTCGAGGTGGATGCCGTCGGGGTCGCTGAAGGACAGGATCGCCAGGCCGGCGTCGGGGAGGTCCGTGATCTCCCCGTGCGGGATGTCCTCGGCGTGCAGCGCCTCGTGCGCGGCGACCAGCACGTCGCGGCCCTCGACCATGAAGCTGACGTGGTCGAGGCCGGTGCGCTCGGAGTCGAAGCGCTGGCCCCCCGGGGCCACCGGGCGCAGGCCGAAGAGCGTGCCGGCCGGCATGGCGTAGACGACCCCGCCGAAGTACTGCTCGCGGCTCTCCTTGACGCCGGGCTCGTCGACGCTGGCCGAGGTGTCGATGGCCCGCGGCCATCCGAAGACCTTGTCGTAGAAGGCCGCCGAGCGCTCGATGTCGGTGACGGTGACGCGGACGTGGGCGAAGGCCTGGCTGGGGGCGATGGGCATGCCCGGTCCCTACCCCGGCGGCGCCGAGCGCGACGCATGGGCGACCGGCACCAACCCTCCACCGGCCCGTACGGTCCGCTGGTGGCTGAGCAGGCGCGACGGCGCGCGGACCTGGTCCTCGAGGGCGGTGGCGTCAAGGGCGTCGCGCTGGTGGGGGCGGTGACCCGCCTGGCGGAGCAGGGGTACGCCTTCCCCCGCGTGGCTGGCAGCAGCGCCGGCGCCGTCACCGCGGCGGTGGTCGCGGCGCTGCAGCGGGCCGGTGAGCCGGTGTCGCGGCTCCGCGAGATCGCCGACGGCATCGACTACCGGAAGATCCCCGACTCCTGGCTGCCGGGTCCGCTGGCGCTGCTCGGGCAGGGGCTCGGGCTGCTCACCCGGCAGGGCCTGCACCCGGGGCGCTACCTGCGCGACCACCTCGCCGGCGTCCTCGCCGACCTCGGCGTGCGCACCTTCGGGGACCTGCGCATCGGTGGCCCCGCCGGCCTGCCGGCGGACCCGGGGAGCGCGCTGCCGCCTGCGCACCGCTACGGGCTGGTGGTCACCGCGAGCGACCTGTCGGAGCACCGGCTGCTGCGGCTGCCGTGGGACTACCGGCTGCTCGGCGTCGACCCCGACGAGCAGCTGGTCGTCGACGCGGTGCAGGCCAGCGCGGCGATCCCGTACTTCTTCCAGCCGGCCCGGCTCGCCGGCCGGGTGCTCGTCGACGGCGGACTGCTCAGCAACTTCCCGGTGGCCCTGTTCGACCGGGAGGACGGCCTGGCACCGCGGTGGCCGACCTTCGGCATCAAGCTGGCCGCGCGAGCCGGCGCGACACCGACGGCGCACGCCGCGGGCGACCCGCTGAGCTTCACGGTGGCCGTGGTGGAGACGCTGGTCAACGCGCAGGACGCGGCCTACGTCGATGGCCTCTGCGTGCAGCTGCGCACCACCTTCGTCGACACCAGCGACACGAGCGCCATCGACTTCGGCATCAGCGCCGAGCGGCGCGCAGTGCTGGGGCAGCGCGGCGCGAGCGCGGCACAGGACTTCCTGGACCACTGGGACGAGGACGCCTACCGCCGGCGCTGCCGCGGCGCGTGACGGGGATCAGACGGTGGGGCGGGGGATCAGACCGTGCTGCGGCGGCGGCGGGCCCGCAGCCCACCGAAGGCACCAGCGAGGCCCAGCGCGCCGGCGGCCAGCACCGCAGGGTGCGCGAGCTCGGGCAGCGCTGCCGTCGGCGGCACAGTGACGCCGAGGAACACCTGGTCGATCGAGCCGGTGAAGTCGTTGGTGCCGTCGGTGCCGACGCAACCACCCGACCCGAGCTCGAGCGGGGCGCCGTTGTCCAGCGTCGTGAGGCCGTTGGTGATCGTGTTGCTCGTGCCGTCGACGTTGAGCGTCAGCTGGGCGCCGTTGCGGGCCAGGAAGATGGTGTGGAAGTTGCCGTCGGCGAAGGCGAAGGGCACCTGGACGCTGGCCTGCGGGTTGGACGCGTCCTGCAGCTCGGCACGGACGAAGCCCGAGCCGCCGCTGACGAAGGTGCGGATGTCCAGCAGGCTGCCCGTGGAGCACCCGCTGCGCTTGCTCAGGATGTCCATCTGGGTGAAGCTCGTGGTCTTGAAGCGCAGGAAGGCGCTGAGGTCGCGGCTGCCGTAGTTGGCGACAGTGGCGTCAGGAGCGCTCAGGTAGCTCCGCCCGTCGAGGCTGAAGGCCTGGCTGGTGCCGCCCGAGGAGCCGGCGGTGTAGGCGGTGGTGCCGTGGAAGACCAGCGCGGGACCGCCACTGCCGTCGGCCGTGGTGCCGTTGCCGGAGTAGTAGTGCGAGGAGTTGTCGATCGTGGCCGCCCCCGCGGCCGGGGCGAGCGCGAGACCGAGCAGGCCGGTGACCCCGAGGGCGGCGACGTGTCGCCGGGCACGGACGGTACGACGCATGACTGACCCCTCTGAGAGACACGCCTGGAGGCAACCCCCGGACGGGTGAACAGTCCTGCATCGGGTGCAGCCTGTCAAGTCGGGCAGCCGTCGGCGTGTCGCGCTGGTCGACGCGCGCGATCGGCTGCAGCACAGCGTCCTCGCCGCGACGCGGGCGCCGGCGGAGCCGGGTCGCCAGCAGGGCCACCGCTGCGGCGGCACCCGCCAGGGCGGCGTGCGGCAACCCACCCGTCGCCGCCAGGCTGCGGCTCGGCCCCCGGGGCGCCGAGCCGGCGGGGCGGTCGGCCGTACCGGCGGCGGCTGCCGCCTCCCGGTGGGTGGCCCCGAGGTGGGCCGGCTGACCGGCAGCCGCCCCGGCGACGGTGAAGGGGAGCACGGCCTCCAGCCCCGGCGCGGTGTAGTAGCCCGTCGTCGTGCGCAGCTCAGCGGCCCAGCGCCCGGCGGGGAGGTCCCTGGGCAGCGCCACGCCGAGCGCACCGACCGTCACCGCGGTCGCGGTCAGCGTGCGGGTCGCGCCGGCCGGCCCCCGCAGCAGCGTGGCGACGGTGCCGGGAGCCTGTCCAGCCAGGTCGAGGCGGCTGCCCTCGACGCGCGCAGCGCCGAGCAGCCGGCCGCGGTCGTCGACGTCGGTGCAGCCGGCCGCCAGGTAGCAGCGCACCGGCGGCTCGGCGGTGAGCTTCTGCGCCTGGCCGTTGGTGACCAGGTCGTCGGCCACGGCCTCGGCCAGCAGCGGGGCGACGGTGGCGGGGTCGACCCCTGCCGCAGCGCATCGGCGCAGGCGGTGACCGGCAACCGGGTCGGGCCGGTCGGTCCGGCGTGGGTCAGCGCGTCGAGCACGAGGTCGTGCACGGTGCCGTCGGAGAGCAGGGCGAAGTGGTCGACCACCTTGGCCGGGCAGACCTGCTGCAGCACGACGTTCTCGGCGCCGTCGAGGTGGCTGGTGGCCGGCTCGGGGGTGGCGACCTCGTCGGTCAGCGTCGCGATGGTCGTGTACGACGGGCCGGCCGGGAGCGGGTGCGCGAGGAACCCGCTGAAGAAGGCCGACGAGGCGCGCCGCTGCTGGAAGGGCGCGGTGCACGCCATCGCGCATATCACCTCCCCGGTGGTCCCCACAGTCAGAGTGGGCGCCAGCCCGACGTAGTCCTCGACGTCCCCGGCCAGGTCAGGCCAGAACTCGAGCGCGAGCACGGGCAGGAAGGCACCCTGGCTGTGGCCGACGACGTCGATGCGGCCGTGGCGCGCGGCGCTCATGGAGCGGATCGCCGAGACGACGTACTCCACCGCGACCTGCTCGTCACCGGTCGCCCGCGCCGGCAGCGCCACCGTGCACGCCGGGCGGCCTTCGGCGGCGAAGAGGGGCAGGTAGATCGGGCCCCAGCTCCCCTGCGGGGTGGACCCGGTGCCGTGCACGAGGAGCACGGGGGTCAGCGGGCTGCCGCTGACGTCCCCGGCGCAGGACAGCGACGCCGCCAGCGCGGCGGCGGAGGTGTGCAACGGCGGCCCCGAGGCGGCGAGGGCGTCGACCTGGACGGGCCTGGCGGGGGCGTCAGCTGCGGCGACGGCACCGGTGAGGCAGAGCAGCAGCAGGCCGACGACGACGACGGCGGCGGAGCGGAGCACGGGGCCAGCGTGCCGCTGGATCGCGTCAGCAGCGGGGCTCAGCCATCGACGCGCTCCACCTGCAGGGTGAAGCCGTTGCGGCGCAGGCTGTCCGCGAGCGCCTCACCGATGCCGGTCGCCGGGGTGAGCACGCCGGCAGCGCCGGGGAGGTCGTCATCCAGCGCGAGCGCGAGCACCGACTCGCCGAGCATGACCGCGGTGGCGGCGTATCTGGGGTCGCCCGTGGCAGCGACGTGGGCGACGTATCGTGCCCCGCTGGTCGTCCTGGTGTGCACCTCGAGCCGGAAGGAGCCCTTCTCCCGCGCTGCGGCGCAGGGCCCCTCGCCCGGTGACGGCAGGACCCGGCCCAGCAGCGCCCGGGTCGGCGGCAGGGAGAGGCCGGCGGCCAGGGCGCCGCTGACGCCGGTCACCGCGGTCGCGGCGGCCAGCCCCAGCGGACCGGGGCGCGTGGCGATCACCTCGCTGTAGCGCATCCCCCGGCCGTAGCGCCACTGCTGCAGTGCGTTCGAGCGGCGGACGATCCTCGTGTTGTAGCTCGCCATGAGGAAGGGCGCCACCCAGCCACCCAGCTCCGGGTCGCGTCGGGGGTGCAGCAGCTCGCGCTCGGGTCCGAGGTCGGGCTCGGCCGCGCGGTCCGGCTCAGCGCGTACGGGTCGAGCGCGGTCCGCCGCGCGGCACGGTCACGCATCTGCGCCAGCTGGCCCTGCAGCGAGGCGATGGTGCCGCCGGAGAAGCCGCCCTTCGCGTGCAGCAGCGCCAACGTCGTCTCCAGCAGCGTGCCCGCGCCGTCGGCGAGCGCGCGGTCGGCAAGGGCGAGCACGCCGAGGTCGGAGGGGACGGAGTCGAAGCCGCAGGCGGTCACGATCCGCGCACCGCTCGCCTGCGCCACGTCGTGCGCCTGGTCGATGGCGGCGCGGACGAAGAGCACCTCGCCGGTGAGGTCGGCGTAATGCGTACCAGCCTCGGCGCAGGCCCGCACGAGAGGCAGGCCGTGGGGGTCGTACGGGCCCACCGTGGTCGCGACGGCGGTCGTGCGGGCGGCGAGCGCGGCGAGCGCGGCGCTGTCCGCGCTGTCGGCGGTGAGCAACGTCCAGCCGGTGGCCGCCGCGCCGAGATCGTCGCGCACGGCGGCGAGTCGCCCGGCACTCCGGCCGGCGAGCCCGACCCGGGTGCCCGGCGGTGCGCAGCGGGCGAGGTGCTCGGCGGTCAGCCGCCCGGCGAAGCCGGTGGCGCCGAAGACGGTGACGTCGAGCTCGCGGTCACGCACCCGAGCAGACTGCCGCACGCGGCGTCAGCCGGCGACCTCGTAGACCGACGCCGGGCAGACCTCGCGTCCCTCCAGGTCCGCGGTGGTCGGGACGTCGTAGGTCGCCAGCCGGGTCAGGCCGGTGGCCGGCAGGTAGGCCCGCCCTGGGTCGCCGAGCAGCACGCGCGTGCCCTGCCGGGCGGCCTGGCGCAACCAGGGCACGACCCGGTCGGCCATCCGGCGGTCGTAGCAGACATCACCCGTCACGAGCAGATCCACCTCGGGCGGGGTCTGGGCGAGCAGGTCGGCGACCACGACCGTCAGCCCGGCGGCCAGCTCGTTGGCGGCGGCGTTCTCCTCGACCGCCGCCGCGCTCACCGGGTCGACATCGACCGCGGTGACCGCCGCGGCCCCGGCCCGCAGCGCCGCGAGCGCGACGAGGCCGCTGCCGGTCGCCAGGTCGAGCACCGTGGCCCCGACGACCTCCTGCGGAGCGTCGAGCAGGTGCCGGGCGACGGCCTGACCACCCGCCCACGCGAAGGCCCAGAAGGGCGGGTCGACACCGGTACGCCCGAGCTCGTCCTCGGTGAGCTGCCAGAGCGCGGTCACCTCGTCGGCGAGGTGCAGCCGCAACTCGGGCACCCGGGGCACGCGCCGGAGCCGGGTGCTGGCCCGGACGAAGGCCCGCCAGGTCGCCCGGTCCCGGCCGGCCTCGGGAGGGGCCGCCGCGGTCAGGGGACCTGGACGGTGTGCGGGTCGAGCATGCGGTGCAGCGCGAGCACGGTGACGCCGCCGTAGACCAGGTGCGGTAAGGCGTCCCTGAGCACGCTCGTGGCCGTCCACGTGCGGGGGTCGGTGATCTTCAGGGCGGTCATCACGCTGTCGGAGATCGCCATCGCGCCGAGGCCGAGCACGACCGGGGCGACCGGCATGGGGATCTTGATGCCCAGCGCGCGCAGCGCGCCCCCGACGGCGCCGACCCCGAGCCCGACGGCGTACCCCGACAGCGGGCCGAGGCCCTCCAGCCGGTTCTGCTTCTTGTCGGCGTCGCCCGGGACGCCGACGCCGACCGACTCTGCGACGGCGTACGCCGCCTGGTCGGGTGTCGCTGAGGACGGGGTGCCCTGGACGGCCTGCAGGCCGTAGGTGAACGCGTTGAGCGCGGTGGCGCCCGCCGCCCCGGCGAGCACGCCGCTGGTGATGCCCGAGCTGAGCCGAGACACGGTGGAGGCCTCCTGAGGTGAGTGTGGTCGCCGGTGGTGGAGCAGGCCTACCCCCTCCAGCGATCGCACACCTGTCCCCCGGCTTAGGATGGGCATCGGCCAGCTGCCGGCCCACCGGGAGAGGGAGTGGTCACGACTCCGACCGACGTCATCCGCCGCTCTCGGCCTCCGCTGTCCCGCGGTGTGGTCGTGCGTGAAGCGCTGACGCTCATCGACGACCGTGGCCCGGGGGCGCTGACCATGCGCGCGCTCGGTGACCGCTTGCACGTCGAGGCGATGTCGCTCTACACCTACGTCACGGGGCGCGAGGACCTGCTCGACGGCATCGTCGACCACATCGTCGCGCAGATGCAGGCCCGTCCCGACGCGCCCCCGCCGGCGGAGGCCGGCTGGCGCGAGCACCTGCTCGGTCTCGCCCGCACCGTCCGGCGGACGGCGCTGCAGCACCCGCGGGCCTTCCCGCTGGTGGCAACGCGCCCCCCCAGTGCGCCCTGGCTGCGGCCACCGCTGCGCAGCCTAGACTTCGTCGAGGACCTGCTGGCCCAGCTCACCGGCGCGGGCTTCACCGATGACCAGGCGCTCTACACGTACCGGGCCTTCAGCAGCTTCCTGCTCGGCACGCTGCTGCTCGAGACCGCGGTGGCCGCAGGCGCAGCCGCTGACGCGGACGACGTCCCGCGGCCCGCTCCGTCCGACCTCGACGAGAGCCGGTACCCCACTCTGGCTCGGCTGCGCGAGGCGCTGGCGGAGGACCAGGCCGCCGGCGAGTTCGCCGACGGGCTCGACGACCTGCTCGACCGCGTGGCCGCGGTGACCGGCGCCGCCTGAGCTCGACCGGCTCAGGCCACGCGCGCCGACTGCGGGGCCTTGCTGGCGGGGGAGAGCTCGACCTGCGCGGGCAGGTCGGGCCGCTCGAGCGCCTGCCGGGCGTGCGCCACGGCCTGCTCACGCACGCGGGTGGCGATCCTGGCGACATCAGCGTCCGGCTCCAGCGAGACCCGCACCTGCAGCGTCGGGTCGTCCGCCCGGTGGCTGCCCTGGAGCAGGCGCACCCGGCAGCGCGCCACCCCGTCGTAGGAGTCGACCTCCTCGGCGACGGCGGCGGTGACCGCGGAGGCCGCCACGCTGGTGCGACCCCCCTGCGGGTCGCTGGGCACCGTGACGCTCCCGGCTGCGGGTGAGCGCAGCGTGCGCAGCAGGGTCCCCAGGGCGAGCAGGCCGACGACGATCGACAGGGCCGCCGCCGCCAGCCAGAACCACTGGTGCTCCCGGGCGACGTACCGGCCACCGGCGTTGTCGAAGACGACCCGGTCCTGGGTCGCCGACCCGAAGACCCCGGCACCGGCCAGCAGCCCGGCCACGCCGACCGCGACCGCGAGCCCGCCGATGAGCACGGCGGGCCAGCGGCCCAGCGGCCGGTGACCGGCCTCGTGGGCGCTGCTCATGCCGTACCTCCTGAAGCGGTCTGGACGCCGACCTGCAAGCGCGGCGGCGTGGAGAGCGCGAGCTCGTCGAGCCGCGCCGCGGCCGCGGTGCCCGCCCGCTCGCGCAGCTGCTCGGTGTCGTTGTCGGTGGTGGGGACGACGCGGATGCCGACCCTCCCGCGACCGACCGAGACCTGGGCGTGCCGCACACCGTCGACCTGCTCGACGGCGACGCGCACGGCGCTCTGGACGCCGCTGGGGCTCAGGAGCACCTGCACGCCGTCGGTCCCGCTCGTCGTCTCCAGGCGGGTCGGCGCGCTGCGCCGCAGCACGAGGGCGAGCAGGAGGAGGCCGGCCAGGGTGAGCACCACGCAGGCGGTCCGCAGCGAGCCCGCGGAGAAGGGGGTGCGCTCGCCGGCGGCGTAGGCACCGTGCCAAGGCAGCACGACCGGCCGGTCGCCCGCACGGGCGGCGACGACCTCGATGGTGAAGATGACGGCGAAGGCCACCAGCGCGAGCGCGCACAGCGTCGCAGCGAGGCGGGCGACGGCGCGCATCAGCGGACCCGGGGCAGGCTGGGGCGGCGCTCGAGCACCAGCGAGGTGACGTGCACGTCGACCTGCACGACCCGCAGGCCGAGCTGCTCCTGCAGCGCGGTGGTCACCAACCCGCGGACCTCGTCGGTGGCCTGACCGATCGGCACCGGCCAGCGCACGCTCGCGTCGACCTTCACGCGGGCCGTGTCACCGTCGACGGTGGAGGAGACCGCGGGTGCCGCGCCGAGGTCGTCGGAGCGTAGGCCGGGGGCACTGACCGAGCGGCCCAGCACCCGGCGGGCGGCCGCCCCGGCATCCCGCGTGCCGCGCGCCGCCTGGGACGCGACGGTGGTCACCACGCCCGGGTCGACGGTGATCCGCCCGAGCTCGTTGCCCCCGACGGTCAGCACGGGGTCGTGGTGGACGGCCAGGCTGCCGCGCCCGGGCAGCGTGTGCCGCAGCCGGCGCACCCGAAGGTCGAGCGGCCGGACGTCGTGACGGGGCAGCGCGATGCTGCCGCGAGGTCGGGGCGCCGCGACGCGGGCCACGGCTCGAGACGGCCACCCCGTGGGCGCGGCCACCCTGGGCACGTCGATGGAGCCCGGTGCGTACGGGCGAGCCGCCTGCGGCAGGGACAACGACCCCGGCGGCCCGGGCACCGCGACCCGGCGGACCGGGAGCAGGCCGGGTGCGCCGGGAGCATCGACCCGGGGTGCCGCGACGGAGCCGTCCCGTCGCACCGCCAGGGCCGGAGCCAGGTCCGGCGCGGGGGGCCGGGTCACCGGTCCCGCTTGGGCATGAAGCGGTCGAGGTCGAGGTCGCCGTCGAGCGCCTTCCCGATGATCACCCCGATGGCGCCGATCAGCGCCACGATGAGCATGTCGCCGAAGCTGGCGAAGACGATGGTGATGCCGAGCAGCAGGCCGGTGAACAGGCCGATCGTGCCTCGGGTCATGGGGGGCTCCTTCGTGCGCCGGTTCTCGAGCGGGGTGGGTGTGTTCGGGCGGTGCGCTGGACGGGTCAGCGCACACGTGGTGCGCGGCGCCGCTGGCGGCGCCGCTGCAGCGAGCGGACCACCGAGCGGAGCGGCCCGCCGCGGACCACGGTGACGGGCCCCGGTCGGCCGGGGGCCGGCGCCGGCTGCGCAGCGACGGCGTCGAGGGCGGCCAGGCCGCGTCGGAAGGCCTCGGCGTCGCCACCGCGGTCGGGGTGGTGGGCGGCGATGAAGGCCCGGCGCGCGCGCCGCTGCTCGTCGGCGTCACCGCGCACGCGTCACCCCCCGGCGGGGAGCGCCGGTGCCGCCGGGTCGGGACCCGGCAGCGCCGGCTCGGTGCCGCCCGCCGCCGCCGGCAGCGCCGGCGTGCCGGCTGAGGCGGCCGGCGGGGTCGGGCCGGTGACGTCGTCGACGCGCACGTCGACGGGGCGCCCACTGGCGAGCGCCCGCGCGGCCGCCTGCACGCGGGCGGCGACGGCCGGCAGGTCGTCACCGAGCCGGCCCACGACGTGCACCTCGACGCCGTCGTCGCGCACTGCCACCCCGGCCACGCGCCGGCCGGGGAGGTAGGAGGCCACGGTGCCGAGCGGACCGCCGGACAGGCCCACGACGCCGGGGACGGCCAGGACGGCGTCGGCCAGCGCCTGCGGGTCCACCTCCTCGGCCGCAAGCGGGCCGGCGGCGCTGCTCACGAGACGCGCGGCGGCGCCGGCGGCGTGTCGTCGTCGGACTGCAGGTCGCCGAGGTAGACGTCATCGACGTTGACGTTGACCTCCACCACCTTGAGGCCGGTCATCCGCTCGACCGAGCTCTTGACGTTGCGCTGCACCGCGTGGCCGAGGTCCGCGACGGAGACGCCGTACTCAACGATGAGGTCGAGGTCGATCGCCGCCTCGGTCTCCCCGACCTCGACCGAGACGCCCTGCGTCACGGCCGGGGTGCTCGAGCCGGGGATGCGCTGGCGGATCGCGCCGAAGGCGCGGGACGTGCTCGAGCCCATCGAGTGCACGCCGGACACCTCACGCGCGGCCAGGCCCGCGATCTTGGTGACGACCGAGTCGTCGATGGTGATCTTGCCCTCGCGGGTGGTGAGCGCGCTCTCGGCCGGCTTGGCCGTGTCGACGCCCGCGCCGGGCGCGGTCTCGGTGGGGGTGGTCATGACTGCCTCCTGGTCGCGCGCCCGCGGGCCCGCTGCTGGTCGGCCGGAACGGCCCGTACGGGTGAGGGCTCTCCTGCGGCGCGCGAGCCAAACCCCGTCGGCGGCGCGCCGGTGCGGGCCTGTGTACACAGTAAAGACGCCACTCCGCCGGATGGGTTGAGCGGCCGGTGAGCGGGGAGCCCGACGGATGAGCGGCGCCCGGCTGCGCCGCACCCCACAACCTCCGGGAGGCACCATGAGTACGAGCTACGACCTCAGCCAGTTCCACGGCGCGACCGTCATCGGCCGCGACGGCGAGAAGATCGGCAAGATCAAGGACGTCTACGAGCCGGACGGCACCAACAGCAGCTGGTACGCCTCGGTCAGCACCGGCCTGTTCGGCACCAAGCACAGCTTCGTCCCGCTCGACGGCAGCGCTTGGGCCGACAACGGTGACCTGACGGTGGCCTACACCAAGGACGAGATCACCAAGGCCCCGCAGATCGACGAGGGCGAGGAGTACGCCGACACCCACCACGAGCAGATCGGCGGCTACTACGGCGGCACCGCCACCGCCCCCACCGCCGCCGCCCCGCCGAAGGCGACCACGGACACCGACGGCACGCTGACGTTGTCGGAGGAGCGCCTGCACGCCGGCACCGAGCAGGTCGAGACGGGCCGCGCCCGGCTGCGCAAGGTCGTCGTCACGGAGCAGAAGTCGATCACCGTGCCGGTGCGGCGCGAGGAGGTCCGCCTGGTCCGCGAGCCGATCGAGGGCGGGGTCACCGGTGGCACGCTGACCGAGGGGGAGATCGACGTGACCCTCCACGAGGAGCGCCCCGTCGTGGCGAAGGAGACCGTCGCCACCGAACGCGTCCGCCTCGACACCACGCAGGTCACCGAGGAGAAGACGGTCACCGCTGAGGTCGGTCATCAGGAGCTGAAGACCGAGGGCGTCGACGTCCGCGGCGCCCAAGCTGACCTCACGAAGTAGCCGCCGCTGCCCGACAGCGCACCCCGCACCCGGCCCGGCCGCCTTCGAGGCGACCGGGCCGACGCGCGTCCCGACGGCCACCGATCTGTGGAGCGAGGTGACGCTCCGAGCAGGAGTCGGCGTACCGGCGTCGAAACACCCCTGACACCTGCCGGCAACCGCGCCGGCTCGCGTGCCTCACCGGAGTGCTGGAGGTCTCATGACCCGTCGTGCGCCGTCCCGCCGGCTGCCCGCCGCCGTCGCCCTGCTGACCGGCGCGGCTGCGCTCGCGCTCGGCTCACCGGCTGTCGCGGCGGCGCTGCCCTCGGCGGCGCGCCCGGCCACCAGCCCGATCGCCGGGTTGGCCGCCGCCCGCGACAGCGCACCCGTCATCATGACCGGCGCCGAGATCCCGGGCTGGTCGCGGTCGGCCGCGACCGGTGCGGCGGCTCCGTACCCGTCGGGTGCCGCGACGACCGGTGACGGCGTGCGGAGCGCCCACAACGGCACGCTCGTCGTACCGCCCGACAGCCGGACCGGCGTCGACGTCAGCAAGGTCGCGGCCTACTCGTGGACCGGGAGCGCGTGGAAGGAGATCCCGGTCCAGGTCGACCAGCGCTTCCTCAGCTTCCTGGCCAACGGGCACTCCTCCTTCTCGACCTACTCGGGCACCGACCAGGAGCTCACCTACGCCTGGGCGCCGGACGCGCATGACACCGGCGAGGAGGCGTGGAAGAAGGACTTCGGCCAGTGCAGCGCGCGCTACGCCAGCTCCGAGGCGGAGGTGGCCGCTGCGGAGGCAGCGGGCGTGGTCTCCCCGGAGCCGGCCGGCTCGCTCGACACGGCCGGGTACGAAGGTGCCATGCAGGACCCGGTGCCGACCTTCGACGACGACGACGAGCTCAGCTTCATGGCCAGCGACACGGGGGCGCAGGCGCCCGCCGGGCAGGCCGCGCCGGCCGGCACCAGCGACGGGCAGGCGGTCAGGGTCACCGACCCGCTGGACCCCACCGCGACGCGCTTCGCCTACCTCTTCCTGCAGCCCGGCGGGTCCCGCTTCACCGCCGGCAACGGGTACGTGCACATGACGCGCGACCGCAACGCCGACGAGTGGATCGACCGCTACTCCTACGGGGCCGACAGCCCCGACCGGATCGGTACGAGCAACACCGGGTACGGCCCCAACCTCACCGGCACGGTGTGCCGCACGGCGTCGGACAACAACGGCAACATCGCCGTCGGGGACGGCACGCCGCGGGCCTCGACCGACCGCGACCCGCGTGACGGCATGACGATCACGACACCGACCTACACCGCGCACGCGATCGGCCGCTGGCTGGTCAAGGAGCTGCGGGTGACCGCCCCCGGCACCACCGCGCAGTACGGCCCCAACATCATCGCGCGGTGGAAGGGCAGGGCCTTCCAGCAGACGCCGGACTCCAGCGTGAGCGTGGTCGGCTTCGAGGACGAGCAGGTCAACTGGGAGCAGAACTCCGCCGAGCTCGGGTGGCGCGCAGGGCCGATCCGAGCGATCCGGGAGATCTGGGGCGCCGACTCCGGCACCAACGTCACCAAGACCGAGCTGTGGTACCGCGACGCGGACGTCTTCAACTACCACGTGCGGGTGCACCCGATCCCCACCGACGGCCTCTACACCGACTGGGACTACCGGCCTGGTGTCGCGACGACCTACTACAACGCCTTCGCGACTGGAGGGGTGCCGATCGACGGGGTCAACGACTCCCACATCGGTGAGGTCGACCAGGTGCCGGTGACGGGCCAGAACGTCTCGGTCAACTCCTGCGACCCCACGTACACGCTGTGCTCGGCCCTGGACAACCCCGAGGAGGTGGCGGGCGACGGCTTCGGGCTCGTCTACGACTTCGAGCTGACCAGCCCGAGCGCCACCGCCGGCAACGCGGCCGTCGTCCCCTACTACCGCGACGACGCCTGCTTCGACGACGGGACCGGCGACGCGCCCATCACCCGCGCCAACCCGGGCGAGCGCAGCGACGACCCGAAGACCCAGGCGGAGTACATCGGTGAGTGGCAGGCCTACTGGGACAGCCACCCCGAGGTGAAGCACTTCACCCGGCCGGCGTCCTACTCCGACCTGCTGTGCCAGCCGGGCAAGGTCATGGGTGGCTCGCCGACGTCGAGCGAGAACACGCTGCCGCCGTGGCAGCTGATGCCCTTCCAGGGGGCGATCGGCGAGCACGGCATCCACTTCTTCACCACGCAGGACAGCGACAACACGTTCACCCCGCTGATGACGGACGAGATCGACGGCCAGCAGTGGCGCTTCGAGATCCCGATGGCCCACCCGACGAACGACACGCAGGCCTACGGCACCAACGTCTCGGCCAAGCTCGTCGGTCTCGGTACGCCCTACGACGCCGCGGCAAGCACCGAGCCGACAGCGAGCCTGCCGGAGGTTGGGCTGCCGGCGCTGCTGCCGGCCGCGGCCGTGGTCGTCGGCGCGGGTGTCGTGCTTCGTCGGCGTCGTCGCGTGACCAGGTGATCGACGAGCAGGTGGCTGGCAACATGCGACCCGAGGACTCTGTACCTGCGCGACGTCCCTGACGATGTGGTGGAGCGGTTGGCGGCCGCCGCGTCGACGTCGAGGCGGTCGTCGCCGATGTCGCCGCCGGGCGGACGGACCCGGTCTGGCAGCTCAGGGACAGCCCTCCGGCGTACGACGCAACCTACGTCGCCCTGGCGGAGCAGCTGGGGGTCAGCCTGCTCACCGCCGACCAGCGGCTGGCACGGGCGGCGAGCAGGTCCTGCGCGGTCACCGTCGTGCCCGGTTGACCGCGGCTCGCGCCGCCAGCGCCCCCGCGCCGACAGCAGCGGCCGCCAGCGGGAGCGCGAGCGCCAGCGGTGCCTCGGGCAGCGACGCGCTGGCCACCTCCGGCTCCGACAGGCCGGAGAGGTCGCGCGAGACGACGTAGTTGCGGTCGGCGATGGTGCCGTTGGTGTAGTACGCGGCCTGCCCCTCGTACTCCTGCCGGGTGCGGTCGGACCACTCCCGGGCGGCCTCCGAGCGGGTCTTGTAGAAGTTGAGCGCGTACCCGCCGGTGTGGACGCGCAGCAGGCTGAAGCCGCCGGGGTACTCCTTGGTCGCCGCCGTCTCGTGGAAGGTGACCTGCTCGGCCAGCGTGCCGGTGCTGCGCTTGTTGCGGTGTGTGTGGCCGGCCTGGTGGAAGAAGACTCCGGGTGCGCCGGCGTAGAGCTGCTCGATCATCAGCGCCTGCTGCGGGTCGAGGTCGAAGCGCACCGGCGAGAGGTTGACCAGCGTCGACTCCACCGTGATGGGGTGGTGGCCGAAGACGAGCGTCGGGCGGTCGGGGTCGCTGCTCAGCTGGTCGGTGAGGAAGGCGTACTGGTCCGCCGCGAGGATGCCGTTGTCGCCGCCGTTGCCCGGCTTCTCGTAGGTGTCCAGCGCGAGGAGGCGGAGCCCCCCGACGTCGCGGCGGAACCAGGTGTGCGCATCCTGCACGCCGAAGACATCGCTGAAGCAGTCCTGGAAGGTCGTGCTGTCGACACCCGGCACGCGCGACGGGCTGCAGTCGACGATGGGTGAGTGCGAGCGGTCGTGGTTGCCGCGGGCGACGAGGTAGTCGACGCCTAGCGTGCCGATCCCGTCGAGGATCTGCTTGGCGCGCAGGGAGTCCGCGCGCGAGGCCTCGGAGGTGATGTCGCCGGCGATCAGAGTGCGGGCGGCCCCCCTGGCGCGCACGTCGGCGGCGAGGGCGCGCGCCATCGCCTCCGGGTAGGGCATGCCGTCGACCGGTCCGCTGATGCCGGGCGGCAGCCCCATGCCGGGCACCGGCCCGACCTGCGGTGATGAGGTAGCCAGCCCGGCGACCGTCTCGCCCATGTGCACGTCGTTGGCGAGCGCGAGGGAGAAGAGGAAGCGGCCGGCTGGGGGCTGCGGCGTGGTGAAGGAGAAGGGGGAGCCGGGCGTCCCGGCACCCGGGTCGAGGGGTCCCGTACCCACCGGGTTGCCCTGGAAGGCGGGCGCCGGGGTGGCCGGCTGACCGTTGCTGAGGGCGACGTAGGAGTAGGTCTGGCCTGGCTCGAGGCCGGTGATCTCGGCGTAGTGGTACGGCGTCTGGGTGTTGTCGCCGTAGACCTCGACCAACGCCGCCGGGCTGGTACCCATCAGCACGGTGGTGTCGGCGGCCCGGGGCATCAGCCGGCCGGTCGCATCGGGAGTGCCTGCGGTGGAGGTGGTCCAGGTCAGCACGACGCTGGTCTCGGTGAGCGTCACCAGCTCGAGGTCCTGGACCACCAGCGTGGGGTCGAGGCGCGGGGTCGCCGCCGAGGCCCGACGCGTGTCCATGACCGTCCCCAACGGCACAGCGGAGGCGGCGGCGAGGTAGGCGAGCTGGCGGCGGGTGAGGTGGCAGCAGGGCACCGGGCGAGTGTGCATGCTCTGGGTGGCCGGTCGGGGGACGGCGGGTTACCTGCTGGCGCGCGCGCGGCGGCGGCGGACCGCCACACCGAGCGCGAGTCCCCCGGCGACGAGCAGCGCCGGCCAGCGCAGCTCGGGCAGCGCAGCAGCGGGCTGGGTCGCGGCCGCGAAGCAGGGGGGTACGGGGCCCGCGCCCGCCGTCACCGAGCTGGCCGGGAGGAGCTGCGCGGGGTGCGTACGCCCCTCGAGCTCGAGCAGGCACGCGGGGTAGTTGGTGATCTCCCCGTCGACGCCCTTGAGCCCGGTGGTCGTCAGGTCCTGGCGCGTGTCGGGCGTGTACGGGATCACCCGCTTGCCCGCAGCATGCGCGGCGGTGACGAAGCTCGCTGTGACGTCGCTCTGCGTGCTGTCCGGGCTGATGATGTCCTGACCGTCGGCCACGGCGTAGGCGAGGTACGGCGTGGCCGCGCCGAGCGTGAGCAGCTGCGTGGTGATGCTCGGGTCGAGCTGCTTCACGTAGGTCAGCGCGGGTGGGTAGAAGCTCTGCACGATGGTGCGCGCCTTGAGCCCGCTGCTCTCGATGAGCGGCACCAGCACGTTGGCGGTGTTCATGCCCGTGACGTCGAGGCTCTTGTCGCCGGGCTGGTCCTTGATCTCGATGCTGATCGTGTGCGTGTCGGCGGACCCGAGGCCGGCGACGTAGTCGAAGAGCTCGTGCGCCTCCGGGATGCGGATCCCGGTGCCGCGCACGGGGTGCGGCAGCGTCGCGTCGGGGACGGTCGTCTCCTGCCCCGGCGTCCACCAGTACCCCGCGTCGCACTGCTCCGCCTGCGCGAGCGTCAGGTCCTGGATGTTGCCGGTGCAGCTCGTGGTGCGGTCGACGGTGCCGTCGTGGATCAGCACGAGGTGGCCGTCGGCGGTGAGCTGGGTGTCGGTCTCCAGCTGGTCGGCGCCGATGCGCACGGCGTTGCGGAAGGAGGTCATCGTGTTCTCCGGCGCGTAGCCGCTGCCGCCGCGGTGCGCGCTGACGACGATGCTGCTGGGCAGCACCGGTGCGTCGGCGTCGGCGGGCAGGGCGGTGACGGCACCGCCACCGCAGAGGAGGACCGCGGTGGCGAGGGCGGGGAGACGGCGCATGCGGGTCATCTTCGACGCGCCTGGCCTCGCCTCCTGCCGGGTCGTCGGAGGTTCACGGAGATGACCGGTGCCGGCCATGCGCTCGACGGTCGGTAGCGTCGGGTCATGGCGCAGCAGCGAGGCGAGGACGTGCTCGGGTGGCGGGAGCGCGCGGTCGGTGAGGAGCTCGCGGCACGCGATGCGCTCGCCGGCGCGGGCTTCTTCACCGCGCGGGCGGACGGGGCGTGGCAGGGCGACCGGGCCGCGGTGACCCGCTGGGCCAAGGCCGCGGCCGACCTGGTCGACGCCTCCCGCACCCTTGCCGACGAGACCTGAGCGCCCGGCTCCCGAGGGACAGCGCCGGTGGTCGCCACGGCCGGTGCTCCGAGCGGCAGACCGAGCTGCGCGCCGCCGCGGGCAAGGTCAACCGTCGTACGGTCCGTGCGGCCCGGCTGAGGCCGTCGCCCACAGCGCGCTGAGGTGGTGGACCGGCCCGTGCCCGCGTCCGATGTCGAGCTGGTCGGCCGTCCGCAGCGCCCCGGTGAGCCACGCCTTCGCCTCCTGCGCCGCGGCCTCCCACCCGGCCCCGTGCGCGCGCAGCGTCGCGATCGCGCTGGAGAGCGCACAGCCGGTCCCGTGGGTGTTGCCGGTCGCCACCCGGGGTCCGGGGAGCGTGCGCTCGAGGCCTGGCCCGACGAGGACATCGGTGCTCTGCGCTCCGGTCAGGTGACCGCCCTTGAGCAGCACCAGCGGGCAGCCGAGCCGCAGCAGGTGGCCTGCCTGCGTGCTCAGCGCCGCGGGGTCCGAGACCTCGGGCTCGTCGAGCAGCACGGCCGCCTCGGCGGTGTTGGGCGTGATCAGGTCCACGCGGGGGAGCAGCTCGGACCGCAGCACCTCGACGGCCTCCGCCGTGAGCAACCGGTCTCCACTGGTGGCCACCATCACCGGGTCGAGGACGACCACCGGCGGCGCCCAGCGGTCGAGGGCGTCGACGACAGCGCGGACGGTGGCGGCGTCCGCCAGCATGCCGATCTTGACGGCGTCGACCCGGATGTCGGCGAAGACGGCGTCGATCTGGCGCGTGACGAAGTCCGGCGGCACGGTCAGGACCCCGCTCACCCCGGTCGTCGACTGCGCGGTGAGGCTGGTGACGACCGCCATCCCGTACCCGCGCAGCGCGCTGATGGTCTTGAGGTCTCCCTGCAGCCCAGCACCTCCGCTCGGGTCGCTCCCAGCGATGCTGAGGACGTTGGGGGTCATCCGAGTGCGGCCCTGAGCTCCCGGGCCGCGGCTTCGGGGTCGACGGCGGCGCACACCGCGCTGACCACCGCGACGCCGGCACAGCCGGCGCGCACGGCAGCTGCGGCGAGACCCGCGTCGACGCCACCGATGGCCACGCACGGCAGGGCCGAGGAGGAGCAGATCGCGGCCAGCCCCTCCAACCCGGTCGGCGCGGCCGCGTCGGGCTTCGTCGCGGTGGCGCGTACGGGGCCGACGCCGAGGTACTGCACGGGGAGCTGCTGCGCGGCAGCTGCTTCGGCGAGCGAGCTGACCGACCAGCCGATGACCAGCCCGGCCCCGGCGATGGCCCTGGCGTGGGTCGGGGGCAGGTCGCGCTGACCGAGGTGCACACCCGCCGCCCCCGCTGCCAGCGCGATGTCGACGCGGTCGTCGACGATCAGCGGGACCCCCGTGCCGGCCAGCTGGGCGACCAGCTCCTCGGCCGCGGCGAGCAGGTCGCGCCCCGGCGCGGTGGGGTCGCGCAGCTGCACGACGGTCACCCCGCCGGCGACCGCTGCGGCGACCACGGTCGGCACCCCGCGCTCGCCGCACAGGGCCCGGTCGGTGACCAGGTGGAGCCGGAGGTCGAGCTCGGTCACGCGGCGGCCGACGCCAGCTCGTCCAGCAGGGCGACGGCGAAGGACCCGGGCAGTGGGGCGCGTACGGCGGCGACCTCACCGGCGGCGGCCACCAGCTGGCTGGCAGCGACGGCGGCGGTCATGGGGTCGAGGCCGGCACCGAGCGCGGCGGCGACGAGCGCTCCGAGGGCACAGCCGACGCCGGTGACCTTGGTGAGCAACGGCGTGCCCCCTGGCACCGGCACGACCCGGTCGCCGTCGGTCACGTAGTCGACCTCGCCGCTGACGGCGACGACGCAGCCGTGGTCGGCGGCCAGGGCCCGCGCCGCGCCCACCGCGTCGGAGGAGGCGGCGAGGGAGTCGACCCCGCGGCCACCCGGCCCCGCACCGGCGAGGCCGAGGATCTCCGAGCCGTTGCCCCTGATCACAGCCGGTCTGTGCCGCAGCAGCTCCACCGCGAGCCGAGTGCGGTGGGCGAGTGCACCGACCGCCACCGGGTCGAGCACCCAGGGCACGCCCGCGTCGTGCGCAGCCCCGGCGGCTGCGACCACGGCGACGTCACGCTCCTGCGACAGCGTGCCGAGGTTGATGAGCACGGCACCGGCGATGCGGGCGAAGTCAGCCGACTCGGCGGCATTCTCGACCATGGCCGGGGAGGCGCCGACGGCCAGGAGCACGTTCGCCGTGAAGCCGGCAACGACGATGTTGGTGAGGCAGTGCACGAGCGGTGGGCCGGCGTGCAGCACCGCTCGGAGCGCGCCCAGCTCGGCCCGGTCGCTCGGGGTGATGGGCACGGCTGTCATGGGTGACGTCCCTCCGCTGGTACGAGCCAGATCAGGTCGACAGGTGTGATCTCAGCCCGGAGCCCCGGGCACCCTGCGTCACGGCGGACGGTAGTCGTCGCCTTCGGTCAACGCCTCGACGGCGCGCTCGCCGGAGTCGTAGGTGCGGGCTCCGACGAGCCAGCCGGCCGTGTCGCGCCAGTCCGCGAGCAGCGCGACGGCCGTGGCGAGCTGGCTCACGGGCAGCCGGAGGCTGAGCGTGACGTGCGGTGACCAGCGCCCCGGTGGGAGGTGAGCGGCAGGCGCCGCGCCCGCCTGGAGGAGCAGCTCGTGCACGTGGGAGTGCAGCGCGACCAGCGCCGGAGTCGGGACGAGCGCGACGTGCAGGACGGCGCGCGGGTGCCGCTCGCTGGTGAAGACCCCGAGGTGCGCCGGCTGATGGGCAAGGGCAGCGACCGCCTGAGGGCCTGGCGGAGCGCAGGGACGTCCAGGTGCTGAGCCTCGCTGAGCGTGAGGTGGGGTCGGTTCGTCCGGTGCTGGTGGTCCGCCAGGCTTGGCAGCCCGGCGTCGGCCAGCCGCCGCCAGAGCCCGCGGACCGCGGTGTCGAGGTCGGCGTCGAGCAGGAGCTCCACCGTGCGCACGACCGGTTGCCTACTCCGGCCCGCTGACCCGTCGCGGGCCGGGGTTCACCCACGGCGGTGGTCGCGGTGAGCGGTGAGCGCTGGGCGGTGGCCGGGGGCGGTGACCGGTGTTGGGGTCGGCCAGCGCACGTCCGTGTGACCCGTGGGACAGGTGAGCCGCCCCTGGTCTGTCGCCCACATCGGCTGGGTGCAGTGTGTGCGCGCTTGCGCTTGCCGGCGGGGAGTACTACTCCCGAACACGTGAGCGAGCGGGTGGCGGAGCTTGCCAGGATGGTCGCCGGGCTCCTCGCCGACGTCGAGCGGTCGGCGACCCGTGACCTCGGACCCCTGGTCATGGTCACGGTGCTGAGCTAGTTGCGGTCCGCGGCGGAGGCACTGCTCAGCGCGGTCACCGCCGCGGCGGTCGAGCGCGGGGAGCCCGAGACCTGCCGCGACGGTGGGCTCAGCCCCCGGCAGTGGGTCACCGACTGGCGGGGCGAAGGCCCCCGCCAGGCCGGGAAGCTCCTCGCCACGACCACGACCACGACCACGACCACGGCGCTGGGCCGGCTGCCGCAGGTCCGGGCGGCCGACGAACGTGGCTGATCAGCAGTGCGCACGCCCACGCGGCGGGCCGCGCCGCCAGGCAGCTCCCCGCGGGGGCGCTGGGGGCGGTGGACCGGATCCTCCCCGGCACCGCACCGCACCGCACCGCACCGCACGTCCGGCCCGAGGACGTGACCGGGCTGGTGCACCGCCCTGGTGCACATCGTCGACCCCGACGGCGCGGCCCGACGCGCGGAGCAGCTGACCGAGGGGCCAGCACCTCACGATCGACAGGTCGGGGACGGGTCGTACTCCGTGCCCGGGCTGCTCGCCCCGGCGACCGGGGCGCTGCTCGCCGCCGCGCATGGCCAGCCACGGCGAGGGTGACCCCCGCCCCCCGCCCGCCGCGGCGCCGCGCACCCCGACGGCCCCGACGCGCACGGCGTCCGCCCCACCGTGCTCCTCCTCGTCGACGACATCGGGCACCGCCCCACCGAGACCGCGGACGGCACCGTCCTGGACCGCGGCGCCGCGCTGGCCCTGGCCCGTGATGCGAGCACCCACCGGCTCAGCCGCACGGCGTGCCCCCAGCCCGTGGGCGCCCCCGGCGCGGGCCCGCGGTCACCGCGCGGCGCGGTGGGGTCCCTGCCAGGGCTCCGTCACATCGGAGGTCTGTCCGGGTTTGTGGGGCGGCGGAGTAGCCGCAACAGGGCCGTGGGTTTGAGGGTGGCGGCTCGTCGGCGGCGGCGATGTTGACTGCTCCGGCGAGCCGGAGCGCGGTGGTGACCAGGTTGCGGATGCAGGCCAGGACGGCGGGGGCGTTGCCGGTGCGGGCCCGGTGGGCGTCTTCGCCGAAGGTCATGTCGCGGACCCAGTGGACGTTGTTCTCGATGGACCAGTGCCCGCGCACGAGCGCGGCGAGTCGGGCGTCATCGGCTTCGGCTGGGGTGAGGTTGGTGATGCCGTGCACGACCTCTTTGCGCGCACGCTGGCCGTCCAGTCCGCCGGTGTAGCGGGTGACCCGGAAGACCTGTGCGGCGCCGGGGAAGGCGATCCCGGTGGCCGGGGTGACCTGGATGAAGCGCTCCTCGGTGCGCCCGTGCCCGCGGCAACGGTGGCCGGTGCGGCCCGGGCGGTCGGCCCGCAGCCGTTGCTGCCCGGCGGTGAGCGGCCGGGCTGGTTGCCTTTGACGGTGAGCACGTAGCCGGCGCCAGCGGTGTGCAGCACGGTGGCGGTGGTGTGCTGGGTGTGCAGCGCGTCGGCGGTGACGATCATCGTGGCGGGGTCGTGCCCGGCGGCCCGCAGATCGGTGACGAGCTCCGCCACCAGGGGGATCTCGTTGGTCGTGCCGGGGATCTGACGTTGCGCCAGCACCACGGCGGCCACGGTGTCGCTGGGGCGGGGGGGTGCAAGCGGCGAGCAGGTGCGGGGCCCCCCGGTGACCGTCGCGGGCACCGCGCACGGTCGTGCCGTCAACGCGACCGCGGTGCGCCCGGCCCCCGGGGTCGCAGCGGGCAGCTGGGCGGCGGTCCAGGCCGCGACGACCGCCTCGAAGGCTTCCCGGTCCACGGTGGTGGCGACCCGGCGGATGGTGGCTTCCCTCGGCGCGCGGACCTGCCCGGTCAGCGGGTCCGGGACCGCCCCCAGGTCCAGCAGCAGCCCCCGGCCCGCGGCCCCGGCCCACTGCGCGGCCCCGGTGAAGGACTCGAACCCGCTGGCCATGCTCATCACCAGCACCCCGAACACGAACGCGGTCGGGTGCCGGCGGGCCCCAGCGGGGCGCGGGTCGGGCACCGCCCGCAACGCACTGAGCAGGTCACCCGGGCCACCCGAAGGTGTCACAGCCGCAGCGGGCACGTTGAGCGACGATGAGGACACGGGCACGGCTCCTGCCGGCGATGACCGGCGTAGACACCGTGATCATCAGCAGGGCCGTGCCCGCCCCCACGCTCACACCGAATGCGCAGCGTCTACAACAAGCCAGTCACATGAGTCACACCCGCACCAATCCCCGATGTGACGGGGCCTTGTCCTGGTCATAGCCGCGGAACGTCTTATCCATCAGCACCGATTGATCAGCGACCCGCCGCTCCACCATGCCCCATTCTCCCGCAACCCCAGGCGATTACCGGTTACCGACACGGGGTCCTAGACTTGAGACGGTCCTCACGTGGCGCAAACGGCGGCCGTTCGTAAGCCTGCTTCCTCCTCGCTGGCCTCGGCGTCGCCGCGGCTACTGAGTCAAGGTCAAGCTGCACGTCGAGCACCCGGAAACGCGAGCAGGTTGAACAGCGGACGAGCTAGCGTCATCCATGCTCGTGGTCCTCACAGTCGGCCGTTCCAGCAACGACCAACTGCGAGAACCACGCAGCCCTCACGCGATCATGACACCCCGGCCAACTTCGTAGAGCTCCCAAGTCCGAAAGCCTCAAGCTGCGTCGAGCAGGCGCTCCGCGAAGGAGACGTTCTACCCGCGAGACCCCGGCACAAGGTGTGAGGCCGCAGACCACGGCCAGGGTGCTGCGGGCCACTACTGCCGACTTGCCCCGCTACTATCGTCAACCAGCCTGCACCCGCGGAAGCATCGAGGCGTATGGGGTGAAACGCCTCAGTTGCAGAGCGCACACTGCCGTCGCGCCAATAGCCGTAGTGCCCAACAACTCCATTACCGCTGCGAGGAACTGTTCGTCAGACGTCGAGGTCAGCGCCAGTTGCATTAACTGAACGCCATTTGCTACGGCGGCCATGTAAGCCGCCTCGACTTGCTGCTCGACGTTGCCACTGTCAGCCACCGTATCGGTAGGCGTCGAAAGTCGACGACGAGCCGTTAGAGTTGACCAGCCAGCGGCGCGTCTGAATCTTAACGTCTGTCGACCCACTTGCGTAGGACAAATGATAGTCCACCTGTACGTAGTACCAGCGACCGGCCGCACTAGGCACGCTTCCCGAGCCAGAGCAGTAGGCCCCGGTGCAATAGTAGCCGTAGATTAAGGGGTCCGTCTTGTTGACAATGTCTTGATAGAGTCGCATCTTGTGATTGGTTATCCCCGGACTTTCACCCCCTCCCTGATAAATTGTTTCGTTGCTGTCGGTCGTTAGGCCGTGGAGCGTAGCAGAGAAGTCCTCGTTGACGTAGCCGTCAGTCTTACAGCCAGAGCCGTTGCAGTCACCGAAGTAGATAGCCGTATAGTCCTGGCCGTGGAGACGCCAATTAGCTGGTGCGTAGGCGAGGCTTTCCCCGCGGGAACTCTGAGGTGCTCGACGGTTGCTTGAGGTTGTCGCGTCGATACTGGAATTAACGATGGGTGGAAGACCTGAGCCACCCCCCACGCTGGGCACTCCCGCGGGTACGAGGAAGTTGCGCAGCTCGCCCGCCGCTCCTGAGGGATCACCCGCCGCCGCATCGGCTAGTGCTTGCGTGATGACGGTTTCGACAGAAGGCTCAACAGAACCAGCAATGGCGGCGGCGAAGGCCTGAGCGCCGTCCGTCGCGCCCGAATCTAGAAGGTTCGCCACCGTGTCCGCCTCAGGACTAGACCCCGCGTATCCCCAAAACGTGTTTATGGGCGAGTCCACAGGGTCTGCGGCTAAGGCTACTGTGGGACCAACGCTGCCTACCGACAGCATTGTGCAACGACGACTGTTGTACACATGAAGATCTTTCTCACACGGTGCTCCTTACCGAGTCGGTGGACGCTGCGTCCGAGTAGCCGCGAGGATGCTACGTAGGGCACAGAGTGTCAACGGCGATCGTCTGTCATCTTGTGGAGACCGCCGTCGTCCTCGACTCGTCGAGGACGGTCAACCGGAGAGCAGTTGGAAGCTGAAAGTTGCCCGACGCGCGGCCGGCTGCCTCGAGTATTGCCTGATGGGTGCATTGTCCCGATTCTTCAACAATGGGTGGAATGCGGCTTTACGCCAAGCGTGGTGAGCGGCCCTTTGATCCGTGTGGCTTGCATATTTCCCAGTGCGTGGTGGTATAGCCCAGAGCGGCGGCGAGGAGCAGTCGGAGGCTTGGATGAGCCAGGGTGAGATCGTTTATGCGAGGGCTGGGTGGCCTTTGATGCTGTAGTTGAGGTTCAGGTTCGTCCCGGGGTAGATCGTGGCGGTGTCGTTGAGCTCGGCGCAGAGCGCGGCGAGGGCTTTGCTGCGTC
>JAABUZ0100002264.1_pt1 | contig 32530 bp, 34 predicted proteins | sample 5562091 | NCBI WGS metagenome assembly JAABUZ01 (sample SAMN12813069, study PRJNA571459) | rock metagenome | isolation source: Antarctica rocks | place: Antarctica: Victoria Land, Linnaeus Terrace sud | collected 2015-12-21
CCGGACGGGCGCCGACTACCGGTTGCGCATCTTCACCACCGACGTCGAACTGCCCTTCGCCGGCCACCCCTCGGTCGGCAGCGCCTGGGTGCTGCATGCCCTGGGGCTGCTCGCGGCGGGGGAGCGGGTGCAGGAGTGCGGGGCCGGCCTGCTCCCGGTCGTGGTCGGCGCGGAAGAGGTGACCATCACCGGCGGGGCGCCGCTGCTCGGCGACCAGGTCGACCCGGGACCGCTGCTCGCGGCCGTGGGGCTCGCGGCCGCCGACCTGCAGGGGCCGCCGGCAGGGGTGGCCGGCTGCGGGATCAGCTTCGGCTTCCTCGGCGTACGGCGCGACGCCGTGGACCGCGCGGTCCCCGACCGGCAGGCCCTGCTGCGGCTCGGGTTCGAGGCCGGGCTGTGCGTGCTCGGCTGGGACGCGGCGACCTCGTCGGCGTACTCCCGGGTCTTCGCGGCCGGCGTCGGCGTCACCGAGGACGCGGCCACCGGCTCGGCGGCGCTCGGCCTCGGCGTGTGGCTCGGCGGGGCGGGCGCGCTGCCGGACGGGCGGGTCGGCTACGACGTGCACCAGGGGCACGCCATGGGCCGGCCGTCGCTGCTGCATTGCGCAGTCGACGTGCTCGACGGCCGGGTGGTGCGTGCGCAGGTCGGTGGCCGGGTGGTGGCGGTCGCGCGCGGCAGCATCGCTTGCCCGCGGTGACGGGTCAACGCAGCCGGGCGGCAACGACCTCCAGAAGTGGGGTCGCCAAGGTCGGGTCGGCATGGGCAGCGCTTCCGCGCAGCAGGTCCAGCAACCGGATCGCCGCCGCGCGAATGGCGTCGACGTCCACGCCGGTCCAGGTCAGCTCGATGCCCGGCGGCAGCGCCGTGCCGGGCGCGTCGAGCAGGCCTCGGGCAGGCCGCGAGCAGGCTCGAGCAGGCAATGCCCGGGGTGGAACGTCGCTCGGCGACGCCGGACCCCCGGCATTGCCTGCGGGTCGGGCTTGCCTGCGGGCGGGGTCAGGACAGGGGGCGGGGGCGGCGCCGGGTGGCCCGGCCGAGGGTCCAGGGCCGGCGGGCGGGGGGGGGGGCGGGGGTCGCGGCGGGAGCGGCGGCACCGGACTCGGCGGCGTAGGACCCTGGCGCCTCCAGGACCTCCCCGGTCGGTGCGAGCCGCACCAGCGCGGCCCCGGCGGCCCAGCGCCCCAGCGTGTCGTCGGCGACGCCGAGGTTGAGCCGCTTCTCCGCCAGCACGGCCGCGGCCGCGTCCCACTCCGGGCTGCGAGGCGTCAGCACCGACACCGACGCCCGCCACCGCACCAGCAGGCTGCCGGTGCTCTCCGCCGGGGTCGACACCACCGCGCTGGTCGCCTCCGCCAGGCCGGGCACCTCCTGCTCGCCGCCGCCCACGACCACGTGCAGAGCGCCCGCCGCCCAGCCCATCCACACCGGGCGGGCCCGCTCGCCGTCGACCTGGACCCAGCTGACGCCGGACTTCTTCATCGCCTTGTGGGCCGCCGCGAGCAGCGGCTCGAGCTCGGCTGGCACGCCCCCATGATGGTGGCGTGGCCACGGCGGTGCGGGAGCGGGCCGCGCCAGGGGGAGCGGACCCGGACCACCGGCCGGCCGCATTGCACCGACCGCCTCCAGGCGACCTGCTGCTCATGGGCGTCGCCCTGTCCGCGGTCTCCACCAGCGGTCCGCTCGTCGCCGCCTGCGCCGCGCCCAGCCTGGCCATCGCGTTCTGGCGTAACGCGATGGCGAGCGGACTGCTCGTCCCGCTGTCGCTGCTGCGGCACCCGCGCGACCTGCTCGCGGCGACCCGCGGCGAGGGGCGGCTGGCCCTGGCGGCCGGGGTGCTGCTGGCGCTGCACTTCGGCACCTGGATCCCCAGCGTCGCCTTCACCAGCGTGGCCAGCGCCACCGCTCTGGTCGCCACCCAGCCGGTGTGGGCGGCGCTGCTCGCCCGGGCGAGCGGGCAGGGCATCCCGCGGGCCGCCTGGGCCGGCATCGGCGTCGCGGTGGCGGGGGCCGCGCTGGTGACCGGGGTGGACGTGACACTGTCCGGGCGGGCGGTGGTGGGCGACCTGCTGGCCGTCGTCGGTGGAGGGTTCGCCGCCGCCTACATGCAGGCGGGCGGGGTCGCGCGCCGCACGCTGACCACGACGGCGTACACGACGGTCTGCTACGCCGTCTGCGCGCTGCTGCTGCTCGGGGTCTGCCTCGTGGGCGGGCTGCCGCTGACCGGGTACGGTGACCGCGACTGGCTGCTGCTGGCGCTGGTCACGGTCGGGCCGCAGCTGCTGGGGCACAGCGTGTTCAACCGGGTGCTGCGGACCACGAGCGCGACGGTGGTGAGCCTGTCGATCCTGTTCGAGGTGCCGGGTGCCGCGCTGATCGCGCTGGTGTGGCTGCACCAGCGGCCGAGCCTGCTCGCCCTGCCGGGCATCGCCATGCTGGTGCTCGGCGTCGCCCTCGTCGTCCGCGCCGGTGGCCGGCAACCGGTGATCGCCGAGACCGACTAGGCGGGCAGCCCGACCATCTCCGCGCTCCGCTCCCACAGGTCCCGCGCGAGCGTGGCGTGGCTGGCGGGCCGCGAGGCCCGGGCCGGCTTGCGGTCGGCGTAGTAGCCACCGCTCGCCCACGAGTCGTCCTGCGCCAGCCACACCATGGTGTCGGCGCCGCTGTCCGGCGAGCGCATGGTGCGGGACAGCGGGGTCCGGTAGAACAGCCCGGTGAGCAGGCTGTCCCTGGCGAACTCGGTGGCCACCACCCCGGGGTGGAACGCCGCGGCCCGCACCGCCGGCGCCCGTCGGGCCAGCTCGCGGGTGAACAGGATGTTGTCCAGCTTGCTGGTGCCGTAGGCGCGGAACCCGGAGAACCTGCCGCGGGCGTGGCCGGGGTCGGCGAGGTCCAGGTGCCCGGTGCGGTGCGCCGCCGAGCTGGTCGTGACCACGGTCGCCCGGCGCTCGACGAGGCGGTCCAGGAGCAGCCGGGTCAGCAGGTACGGCGCGAGGTGGTTCACCTGGAAGGTGCGCTCCTGGCCGTCGGCGGTGATCGAACGCCGGGGCCAGGTGCCGCCGGCGTTGTTGGCCAGCACGTCGAGATCGGGCACCGTTGCGAGCAGGTCGGCGGCGAGTCGGCGTACGTCGGCCAGGCTGGTGAAGTCCGCGGTCAACGGCGGCGTGCCCAGCTCCGCCGCCACCGCCGCGGTCTTGGCCTGGTCCCGCCCCACGACGTGCACGGTGGCGCCGAGCGAGAGCATCCGGCGGGCGGCCGCCGCCCCGATCCCCGCGCTCCCGCCGGTGACCACGATGGTGGTGCCCGACAGCGGTCCGGGGAGCGGCATGGGGTCACCGTAGGCTGCGGCGCATGGCCACCGACCGCCCCGTCCGTGCCCGCCGCAGCTGTCTGGCCGTGCCCGGGAGCAGCGCCAAGATGATCGACAAGGCCAAGGGGCTGCCGGCCGATCAGGTCTTCCTCGACCTGGAGGACGCCTGCGCACCGCTGGCCAAGCCGGCCGCCCGCGGGACGATCGTCGGGGCGCTGAACGACGGCGGCTGGGGCGACAAGGTCCGGGTCGTGCGGGTCAACGACTGGACCACCGAGTGGACCTACCGCGACGTCACCGAGGTCGTCGAGGGTGCCGGCGCGAACCTGGACTGCATCATGCTGCCCAAGGTGCAGACCGCCGAGCAGGTCGTCGCGCTGGACCTGCTGCTCACCCAGATCGAGAAGACGATGGGCTACGACGTCGGCAAGATCGGCATCGAGGCCCAGATCGAGAACGCGCTCGGCCTCACCAACGTCAACGCCATCGCGGCGGCGTCGCCGCGGGTGGAGACCATCATCTTCGGGCCGGCCGACTTCATGGCCTCGATCAACATGAAGAGCCTCGTCGTCGGCGAGCAGCCCCCCGGCTACGACGTGGGCGACGCCTACCACTACATCCTCATGCAGATCCTGATGGCGGCCAGGGCCTACGACAAGCTGGCCATCGACGGGCCCTACCTGCAGATCCGCGACGTGGACGGCTTCCGGCGGGTGGCCGGGCGCAGCGCCGCGCTGGGGTTCGACGGCAAGTGGGTCCTGCACCCCGGGCAGATCGACGCGGCCAACGAGGTCTACTCCCCCAAGCAGGAGGACTACGACCACGCCGAGTTGATCCTCGACGCCTACGACTACTACACCAGCGAGGCCGGCGGCACGCGCGGGGCGGTGATGCTCGGCGATGAGATGATCGACGAGGCGTCCCGCAAGATGGCGCTGGTGATCGCCGGCAAGGGCCGGGCCGCGGGGATGAACCGCACCTCGGCCTTCACCCCGCCGGAGTCCTGACGGGCCATCATCTCGTCGTCCTCCACCGCGACGGCGTGGTGTCGACCACACTGGTCCGGTGCGCGAGGAGCAGTGGGGGCTGCTCGTCGACGTGCTGGACGCCCTGCTCGACGGTCACTCGCTCTACCGCGCGGTCTGCGACGCCGATGATCGCGCCGTCGCGCTGCTCGGGATCTACATGAACCCGGTCGGCCTCGCGCACCTCGGGCTGACGCGGCAGCAGTTCCTCGGCGCGGACCTCGTCGAGCGCACCCTGCGGCAGGGCAACCCGGACGCCGCCGCGGCGTACCTGCGGGTCGTCAACGACAGGATCCCCATGCGGCGCCGGCTCGCGCAGGACCACCTGACCGGCCAGCTGCGTGCCTTCGAGATCAACGCCGTCTGCCTCCCGCAGACCGACGGGCCGGCCCTGATGAGCATGGCCTTCCGGGACGTGACCGAGGAGGCGGCGGCGCGCGGCCGGCTGGAGCGGCAGGCGCGGCAGCTCGCCGACCTCGCGAGTACCGACCCGCTGACCGGCCTGGCGAACCGGCGCACGTGGGACTCCGCGATGGCCCGACTGGTCGCCGAGGCGGTGACCGAGCAGGCGGCCCCGCTGGCGGTCGCCGCCGCGGACCTGGACAGCTTCAAGGCCTTCAACGACACGCGGGGTCACCCGGCCGGCGACGACCTGCTGATGCTGCTCGCCCGCACCTGGCGGGGGATGCTGCACCGCGGCGACGTGCTGGCCAGGGTGGGCGGGGAGGAGTTCGCCCTGGCGCTGCCCGGTCGCGACCTCAAGGCGGCCCGGCAGCTCCTCGAGCGGCTCTCGGCCGTGGTCCCGGAAGGCCAGACGGTCAGCGTCGGGCTGACCCTGGTCGAGCCGGGAGATGACGTCCGCCGGGTGGTCGCGCGGGCCGACAACGCGCTCTACGCCGCGAAGCGGGCCGGCCGTGCCCGGGTGACCAGCCTGCCGCCCGGTTGACGCCCACCCGGGTGGCCCGTGCGGGAGGCTCCGGTGGTGACTCCTCGCCACCCGCCCCGTGTCGCCCCGCTCCTCGGCGTACCCCTGCTGCTGGTCGTCCTCGCCGCGCCGGCCCGGGCCGCCGACCCGGACGTGCCCCCGGCCGCCCGGTTGACCGCCCGCAGCTCCCTGCCGCCCGGCGAGAGCGGCTTCTATTCCGTCGCCGCGCAGGCGCAGGGCAAGGCCACGGGTGACTACGGGCCGCACACCGACGACCAGCGGGAGAGCTACTGGGCCTTCCAGACCAAGCCGGCGCCGTTCTCCGGCAGCGCCGGTGAGGTCGGCGGCGCGCAGACGCCGGCACCGGGGGTGCGCATCCACCGCGATGCCGCCGGGGTGCCCAGCATCTACGGCGACACCGGGCGCGAGGTGTGGTTCGGCGCCGGCTACGCCGCCGCGACCGACCGGCTCTTCGAGCTCGACGGGGTGCGGCGCACGGCCGAGGGCAGGCTGGCCGAGCTGACCGGGCCGGCCAGCGTCCCCAGCGACCTGGCCACCCGCACGATCGGCTACACCGATGCCGAGTACGCCGGGATGCTCGCCGGCCTGTCCCAGCAGGGTCGCGACGCGATCGAGGGCTACGCCGCCGGCGTGCAGGCCCGCATCCTCCAGGTGCGCGCCGACCCGACCCAGCTGCCGGCGGAATACGCCGTGCTGCAGACCCTCCCGGCGGACTGGACGACCCAGGACACGCTCGCCAGCGGCACCTACATCACCCGCTTCGTCGCCACCCAGGGCGGCAACGAGTTCGCCAACGTGCGGACGCTGCGCACCCTGGAGCAGACCTACGGCACGGTCGACGGTCGCCGGGCCTTCCAGGACCTGTTCTCCGACGAGGACCCGCTGGCGACGACCACCATCGACGCGACGGTGAGCAACCTGCCAGCCGTCGACCGGACCCCCGCGGCCCGCGAGGCCGACTTCCAGCGGGCCGCGGACGCCGCCGACGCGCTGCCGCTGGAGCTGGCTACCGGCCCCGGCACGGGGGCGGCCGCTGCGCCCTCACCGCTGGGCTCGCTGCCGGCCTCGCTCCCGGCCTCGCTGCCGGCCTCGCAGCCGTCCTCGCAGCCGTCCTCGCCGCCGGACACGCCGTTGGACACCGCCGCGGGCGCGGCCGGGCTGCCGGCCCCGGTCGCGGCCGGGCTGCGGCAGGCTGCCGATTCGCTGCGGGCCTGGTCGGCGCACCTGCACGGCGGCAGCTTCGGTTTCGCGATCAGCGGCCGGCGGACCAGGGACGGGCACGCGCTGCTGCAGTCCAGCCCGCAGCTGGGCTACTCCTACCCCGGGCTGCTCTGGGAGCTGGAGGTGCACGGCGGCGGCTACGACGCCCGCGGGGTCAGCGTCCCCGGCATCCCCACCGTGGGCATCGGCTGGACCCCCAGCACCGCCTGGGCACTGACCACCGGATACTCCAAGACCATCGACAGCTACGTCGAGACCACCCGCCCCAACCCCACCGCCGGGGGCCCACCGCAGTGGCTGCACGACGGGGTCTGGGCCGACGAGAGCTGCCGCACCGAGGCCATCGCCTATCGCAACTCCGTTATGGGCGTGCCGGTCGGCCCGGCCGCCAACACGGCGAGCTATCAGGTCTGCCGCACCGGTCACGGGCCCGTTCTGGCCACCACGGCCGACGGGTCGCGCGCCCGAAGCGTGCAGTACGCCCAGTGGCTGCACGACGTGGACACCGTCGACGGCATCCTCACCTGGGACCGGGCCACGACGCTGGCCGACATCGAGGCCGGCGTGAAGAAGGTGGCGTGGAACGAGAACATCGTGGCCGCCGACGCCGACGGCCATATCGGCTACTGGCACCCGGGCCGATACTCCCGCCGCGCCCCCGGGCTCGACCAGCGCTTCCCCACCCCGGGTACCGGCGGCTCCGACAGCAGCGGACTGCTCAGCTACGAGGAGATGCCGCATGTCGTCGACCCACCGGCCGGCTTCGTCGCGAACTGGAACACCAAGCCGGCGCACGGCTGGGTCGACGGCGACCTCTCCGGCACCACCACCCGCCCCGCCGGCGCGGCGAACCGGCTGCGCGTCATCACCTCCCGGCTCGCGGCGCGCACGGACTTCACCCCCGCGGACCTCCCGGTGCTCGACACCGCCATCGGGTCGGCTGACATGCGCGCCGCGGCGTACCGCCCGGTGCTGGCCCTCGCCGGGGCCGCTACCGGCGTGACCGGCGACCAGCGCAGCGCGCTGGACCTGCTGGCCGGCTGGGACGGCCGGGCCTATGCCCCCGGTGCCCCCGGCGGGTCCTCCCCGACCGGCACCCCCGTGGCAGCGGTGACCGACGGGCCGGCGGCGACGCTGTTCGCCGCCTTCGTCGCGCGGGTCAGGACGCAGGTCTACGGCGGGCTGCCCGCCGACGTGCTGACCAGGCTGTCCACCCTGCCTGCCGAGTCGCATCAGTACGACGTCGTGCCGGTGGACAACCTGGTGCTCCGCGCCCTCACCCCGTCCACCAGCGGGATTCGCTCCTCGCGGGACTGGGCCGGCGGTCGCAGCACCCCTGCGGTGGTGCTGGCCGCGCTCGATCAGGCACTTGCCGACGTGCGGGGGGCCTACGGCGCCGACCCGGCGACCTGGCGGCGCGCGCACGCGATCTCCCATCTGGACTCCCTTTCCGGGGTGGTGGGCCCGAGCGCGGTGATGCCGTTCGAGGACAGGGGCTCGTGGGTGCACCAGATCGCCTTCACCACCGGCACGCCGCAGCCCCCGCTCGCGGCCGTGGCCGCGGGGACGGCGACCGTGCCCGGCGCCGCGGCGGCGGCTCCCGGGATCGTCGCCCCGCCGCTGCTCGGTGCCCCGGTCGTCTCCGCGGCGCGGGCGCCCGCCGGGCCTGTTCCTGTCGCCCGGGCCGCCGCGGCCGCCGGCCGGGGGAGCCTCGCGGCCACCGGCGGCGGCGGGCTGCCGGCGTACCTCGGTCTCGGCACCGTCACGCTGGCGGTGCTGCTCTCCCGCGGCCGTCGCCGCCGAGGGGTGCGCGGGGCCGCCCAGCCACCCCACCCGTGATCCGTTCGTCTCGACACCGGAAAACCGTGCCTGCGGCGAATTGATCACCCGGTGAGGGCCCGGCTGGTCCCCCACCACTCCCGGCGCCATAATTGCGGCAAGCCCGACGCTGCTGCGCGCGGCCGTCGCCACTCGAACCCAGGGAAGGGGCCACCGTGGGCCGCCTCGCTCAGACCGACGGTCTCACCGAGACCCAGCAGGAGATCCTGTCGACCGTCCGCAGCTTCGTGGACAAGGAGATCCTGCCCTACGCCACCGATCTGGAGCACAAGGACGAATTCCCCGAGGCGATCGTCGAGGGCATGAAGGAGATGGGCCTTTTCGGCCTCATGATCCCGGAGGAGTACGGCGGGCTGGGCGAGTCGCTGCTGACCTATGCCCTGGTCGTGGAGGAGATCGCCCGCGGCTGGATGAGCATCAGCGGCGTCATCAACACCCACTTCATCGTCGCCTACATGCTGCGCCAGCACGGCACCGAGGAGCAGAAGCAGCGTCTGCTGCCGTTGATGGCGACCGGCGAGAAGCGCGGCGCATTCTCGATGAGCGAGCCCGGCTGCGGCTCCGACGTCGCCGCCATCAAGAGCCGAGCGGTGCGCGACGGCGACGACTACGTGCTGGACGGCCAGAAGATGTGGCTCACCAACGGCGCCCGCAGCTCGATCGTCGCGACCCTGGTCAAGACCGAGGACGGCGGCGACAGCGTCTACAAGAACATGACGACCTTCCTCATCGAGAAGGAACCGGGCTTCGGCCAGACCGCCCCGGGGGTCACCATCCCCGGCAAGATCCACAAGATGGGCTACAAGGGCGTCGAGACCACCGAGATGGTCCTCGAGGGTGCCCGCGTGCCCGCAGCCGCGCTGCTCGGCGGCGAGGCCGGCGCCGGCAAGGGCTTCTATCAGATGATGGACGGCGTCGAGGTCGGCCGGGTCAACGTCGCGGCCCGCGCCTGCGGCATCATGACCCGCGCCTTCGAGCTCGGCATCTCCTACGCCCAGCAGCGGCAGACCTTCGGCAAGCAGATCGCCGACCACCAGGCGATCGCCTTCAAGCTGGCCGAGATGGGCACCAAGGTCGAGGCGGCCCACCTGATGATGGTCAGCGCCGCCCGCCTCAAGGACGCCGGCAAGCGCAACGACGTCGAGGCCGGCATGGCCAAGCTGATCGCGAGTGAGTACTGCTCCGAGGTCACCCAGGAGTCGTTCCGCATCCACGGTGGCTACGGCTACTCCGAGGAGTACGAGATCGAGCGGCTCATGCGCGAGGCGCCGTTCCTGCTCATCGGCGAGGGCACCAGCGAGATCCAGAAGACCATCATCAGCCGCGGCCTGCTGAAGGGCTACAAGCTCCGCGGCTGACCGCAGAGTTCGATGTGTTACACCTTGTCTATGAGCACGCTCACGATCCGCACAGACAAGGACGTCGAGCGCGCATTGGCGAGCCTTACCGAGGGCGGTCAGTCCCGGTCCGATGTGGTGCGGTCGGCCATTCTGGACGCCGAGCGTGCGCATCGTCGGGCGCGGCTGCGAGCGGAGGCTGAGGCGCTCCGAGACGACCCCGAAGACGTTGCCGCGTCGCGGGCGTTGACTGCCGAGATGGACGCCGTCCGTGCGCGGTGATGTGTACAAACTCAGGGCGCCGAAGGATGCCCGTGGCCACGAGCAAACCGGTGGGTGAGATCAACGGAACCACGACCTGGGTCCTGGCCGAGCAGTTGACGGTCATCGATCCGCAGCTCCGCCTTGGCGAGTTCGCAGGCAGGCTGACCGACGCCAACGACGAGGTGGTGGTGGGCGGGGACCGGATGGTGACGCGCCCGGACGGCACGGGGATCATGATGAGCGACATCGTGCGGGCGCTGCACGCGGTGCGCGACGGCCGTTGAGCCGCACGCACGGGGTCGTCTGCGACGCCAGCACGGTGGTGGATCTCTGCATCTCCGGCGCCGCTGCCCCCGCCGCCCTGCACGCTCCCGCGCTGGTGGTCAGCGAGGTGACGGCCGTCCTGCGCCGCATCGAGCACGGGGGAGCGGCGACGCACGCGCAGACCGACCAGGCACTGGCGCACCCCACGGTCCTCGGCATCTCGCTCGTCGACGACATCGAATTGCAGCTCGCCGCGCTCGAGGTGGCCCGCACCCTCGGCTGGGCGCGCACCTACGACGCGCTCTACGTCGCGCTGGCCCGGCGGTCCGGGCTGCCGCTGATGACCGGGGACGGCCGGCTGCGGCGGGGTGCTGCCCGGCTCGTGGTCACGAGTCGTTGTGCTCGCTCACGATGCGGCCCATCAAACTGACGGCGACCGCGGTGACGAGGTCCCGGTCGTAGGTCAGGACATAGTCGAAGCGCCGGTCCTGGTCGGCGGCAACGCCCTCGTCGCCCGGTTCGTCCAGCAGGTCGCGCGCCACGAGGGCGGCCGCGAAATGTGGGCCGAGCACGGCGACGTCCCACTCGCCGCGCACCGGGTCGCCGGCGATCAGGTCGGCGCCGCGCACTCCCGGCGCGGGCTCCCGCGGCATACCCGTTCCCAGCGCACCCACGAAGCCGGCTCCCGCCGCGAGCCGCTGATAGCGCCGGGCGGTGTGCGCGGTGAAGAAGCTGGCCTGCTCGAAGGTGCCGAGCACGACCGCAAAGTCGCCCAATGACGCCGCCTGCTGCTCCAGGTGCAGGCTGATCGCCTGGAGCAGCCGCTTGCTGGACCGCTGCACCGGTCGGCGGCCGGCGACCAGGTCGAAGACCGCGTGGCAGCGGGCGACGGGGAGCGCGCGGGTGGGCAGCAGCAGGGGGTGCCCGGGCTGGGGCGGCGCCACGTCGACGGGGCCCGGCCGGCCGAACAGCCAGCCCTGGCCGAGGTCGCGCCCATCGATGCCGCGAGCAACGCGTGCTCCTCGGTCTCGATCCCCTCCGCGAGCACCAGCGCCCCTGACCGCTCCGACTCGGCCGCGACGGCGGCCACGATCTCCGCCACGGCAAGGCTCGGCTGCTCCTGGACGAGGCGCAGGTCCAGCTTGATGATGTCGGGCGCGAGGAACGGCATGAGCGCGAGGGACCGCGGGTCGGCGCCGACGTCGTCGAGCGCGATGGCCCAGCCGAGTTCGCGCACCCGCCGTACGACGGCAAGCAGCTCGGCGGGCTGGGCCGTGAGCGCCCGCTCGGTGACCTCGATGACCACCCGCAACTGCTGTTGCGCCCGCGCGAGCGCACCGCCGGGCCGGCCCAGGCTCCGGACGTCCAGGGCGTCCGGCTCCCCGTTGACGAAGACCATGAGGTCGCCCGTCATGCCCCCGGCCAGCGCCGAGGACAGGGCGCGCTCCCGGCACAGGTCGTCCAGCTCGCGCACCCGCCCGGCGCTGCGGGCAGCGTCGAAGAGCAGGTCCGGTCGCTCCAGCCGGCCCCCGGCGGTGCCCCTGGACAGCGCCTCGTAGCCGAGCACCTCGCGGTCGGACAGCCGGACGACCGGCTGGAAGACGGTGCGCACCGCCCGCCCCAGGAGTACCCGCTCGAGCTCCGGGTCCATGGGTGCTGGGTCAGCCAGGTCGGCTAGAGCGGACGCAGGGAGCATGGCGTCCTGCTCGTCAGGGATGATCGTCACTGGTGCTCTGTCGGCAGCGCAGGTCTCCGCCTACATTGCGCCGGTGGCAGCCGACGGGGACAGCGTCCTCGTCCAGGTGGAGGCGCACCTGCTGACGGCACTGGGCGAGGACAGCGGCCGCGCCTCGGTGTCCTTCCTCGGCAGCGAGCGCATCGACGTCATCCGCTTCGGGCCGGATCCGGAGGGGCTCACGACGTACGTGACGCTGGGCCTGTCCCGCGCGGCCATGCTCGACCCCGCGGCGTACGAGGTTCCGGACGCCGGTCCCCGCGCGGAGCTGGTGCTCCAGGTCCGCGCGGTCGTCGACTCGGTGCTGCGGCGCATGGCCGTGTTGGCCGCGAGCCCCACCGTCGAGGGCGTGGTGATCTCCCCCGGCGCGGGTCTGGACCTGCAGGAGCAGCTGTGGGACGGCGCGCCGTACGCCGGTGTGCTCGTGGGTGAGGCAGCCGGCCCGGTGCCCGACCTCGACCCCGACGACGGTGGGGAGCCGGTGCACTTCCTGCCGTTGCTGCCCGCGACGCGGACGGAGCTGGCCTGGAAGCGGGTGCACGGCGCGGCCGCGCTGGAGGAGCGGTGGCTGCTCGCCGGCGTCGACCCGCGGGACCCGACGCGGCGGGCGGTCGACCTGTCGTGACAGCGACCGCTGCGGTGCTGCGCGGGCACGCGGGGTTCATCGCCACAGCCAGCCCGCTCTACAGCGACCTGATGCTCCGGCTGGCCGACGACATCGACGCCGGCGGACCCGCCGCGGCCGTCGTCGACGGGGAGGCGCCGGCCGACTGGCAAGACGCATTCGCGTTGCGGCTGATGGCCGCCGTGCACTGCGCCGTGCTCGAGCGGCGCGCGCCGGCGCTGGCGCTGCACTACCCGAGCGTCGGCGGCGATGGTCGCGCGGACCTCGCCTGGCCGGCGTTGCGCGCGCTGATGGTCGAGCAGCCCGAGCAGCTCCGTCGCGACCTCGCGCGGCCATGCCAGACCAACGACCCGGGACGCTCGGCCGCGCTGCTCGTCGGCCTGCTGCAGGCGGTGCAGGTCACCGGCGTGGGGGACGTGCGGCTGCTCGAGATCGGTGCCAGCGCCGGGCTGAACCTGCGGGTGGACGCCTTCCGCGTCGGGGACCGGGGGCCCGCCGACTCGCCGTGCGTGGTGGCCGACCCGTGGCCCGATGGGCAGCCACCGCGGCCGGCGTGGCGGCTGGTCGACCGGCGCGGCTGCGACCCGGACCCGGTGGACCCGACCTCGGCCGGGGGACGGCTCGCGCTCACGGCGAGCGTGTGGGCCGACCAGCTGCCGCGCTTCGAGCGGCTGCGCGGCGCCCTGGAGGTGGCGCGCAGGGTGCCGGCCTGGGTGGACCGCAGCGGGGCCGCCGACTGGCTGCCCGACCGACTCGCCATACCGCGCGAGGACGTGCTGACGGTGGTCTGGCACAGCGTCGTCCGGCAGTACGTCGACCCCGGCGAGTGGGCCGAGGTGGAGGCAACCATCGCCGCGGCACCGGGGTTGGTCGCCCACGTCGCCATGGAGCCGGCCATGCCGACAGACCCCGACGGGATGGCCGTCACGGTCTCGTTCGCCGGCGAGGCCCCGGTGCGGGTGGCGACCGCCGGACCGCACGGCCCGCCCGTGCGGCTGGCCGTCCCGATGGCCGTCCGGATGGCCGTCCGGATGGCGTAGGCGAGACTGCACGGAGCAGCCAGCCGCCCCGTCGTACCCAGGAGGAGCAGTGCAGTTCGGTCGGTACTTCGAGGAGTTCGAGGTCGGCGCTGTCTACAAGCACTGGCCTGGCAAGACGGTCACCGAATACGACGACCACCTGTTCTGCCTGCTGACGATGAACCATCATCCGCTGCACCTGGACGCGAACTACGCGGCGACGACGCAGCAGGGCCGCAACGTGGTGGTCGGCAACTACATCTACTCGCTGCTGCTCGGCATGAGCGTCGAGGACGTGAGCGGGCGGGCGATCGCCAACCTGGAGATCGAGTCGCTGCGCCACGTGGCCCCGACCTTCCACGGCGACACGATATATGGCGAGACGCGGGTGCTCGCCGTCACCGCGTCGCGCTCCAAGGACGACCGGGGCATCGTCGAGGTGGAGACCATCGGCTACAACCAGGACGGCACGGTCGTGTGCGTCTTCCGCCGCAAGGTGCTGGTGCCCAAGCGGGTCTACGCCGAGACCACCGGCGGCGACTTCCCCGGCCGGCCGGAGCCACGCGAGCGCCCCTGACCGGACCGGAGCGTCGCGCTCCGCCGCGGCGGGTGCACTCCCCGGGACCCGCACCGGGTGCGTGCACGCCGCCGCACCCGCCTGGTTGCCCGTGCCGCTGCCACGCCGCTGGGTCGTGACGGGGGGTCACGGGCAGGCGATCGGCAGCTCCGAGACCGTACAGGCCTCACTGACCCGGCTGTTGGCCCGTACCGGCGCGGATGAGCTCATGGCGACCATGCAGACATACCGACTGGAGGACCGCATCCGCTCAGTGGAACTGCTGGCCGCGATGGCAGCTTCGACAGACCTCGGCCAGGCGGCGGCGTAGCGGCCGACGAACCGTACAAGGTCGTCCGTACCCTCGCCCCACGCGCATCGCTGCGAACCGACCGCGACGCAGCCATCCTCCACGCCTGCCTCACCTGGACATTAGGAGACACGCCCCAAACTAGGCCGCCTATGCCTGTCGGGCAGCTGTAGTTGCAGTCGCTCGTGAAGGAACGACGGCTGGAGGCCCGACGGCAAGGCACGGCCGGTCAGGTGCGCCGGGGGTAGGGGATGAGGATCCAGGTGCCGTCAGGTCTCCGCTCGGGCATGAGGTTGTCGCGGTGCCAGTGGTCGTGGTGGTGGTCGCAGACCAGGCAGGTGTTGGCCAGGGTGGTGGGGCCGCCGTGCGCCCAGTGCACGCGGTGGTGGGCCTCGGTCCATTCCACGGGCCGGTCGCAGCCGGGGTGCACGCAGCCTCTGTCGCGGACCTCGAGAGCGCGGCGGAGCCCGGCGGGGATGACGCGGGTGGTGCGGCCGACGTCGATGGGGATCCCGGTGGGGTCGAACACCACCCGGGTGACCGCCGCGTCACAGCACAGCCGCAGCGCGAGGCAGGGGCTGATCGCGCCGGCCCAGGCCAGGTCCGCGGGTTCCTGGCCGGGGCTCGCGGGCCGACTCCTGCTGCTGATGGTGCCGTCGGGTGCGGACCGCAGGGTGTCCAGGCCGACGGTGACGGTGACCTGGGGGCGCCGACCCTGCTGCGACGGGACGACGGTGCTGTCGGCGGCGATCCGGAACACCTCGATCAGCGCATCGTGGCGGCGCTGCGCGGCGGTGCGCGGGTCGCGCTCGCCGTCAGTGGTGCGCGGGGCGCTCATGGCCTGCAGGACGCTCTCGACCAGGGCGCCACCGACGGTATCGAGGTCACCGCGCAGCAGGGTCACCCCGTGCGCGGACCTGCCCAGTGTCAGCCCGCGCCGCTCGAACGCCGTGCGCTCCCGCTCCTCGGCCGCCTCGGGCAGGAACTGGGACTCCAGCTGCCGCAGCCGGGCCCCCAGCTGCATCGGGTTGGTCGCGATCGCCGCGGCAAGGAGCAGTTGCTGCTGCTCGTCGACCGCCTGGCCGGGCCAGTGCCGGGTGCCGGCGAGCAGGATCTCCAGGTGGGCGCGGCTGACCCGCCCGGCGGCGAACGCGTCCCGCCAGCAGGGCAGTCCCTCTAGCCGGCGGGAGATCCTGGCCCGCCGGTTGGCCTCGCCGGGATCGACCAGCAGATGCTGGCGCTGCCACGCCCCCGTACTCCCGTCACGTCGCTGCGCGACGCACCGGGTCCCCCGGTGCCCGATCCGTCGAGCGCCCACAGGCCGCCGTCGGCGAAGGCGCGCATCCGGCGCAGGTGCTCGGCCTGCACCCTGGTCAGCAGCTGCTCGAAGGCCACCACCTGCGCGCCGTCGACGTGCGTCAACGGCTGCGCCGCGAGCTCGTCGATCGCGCTGACCAGGGCCTCGAACATGCCCCAACACTAGGAAGCACCTCGGATATTTTTCGTCTCGGTCAGTCTGCAACGCAGGGTGTCTGGCTGTCTTCTGGTCTAGCTGATCCAGCACGAGGAGCCGCCGTACGGGCAGATCTGTTAGTCCTCGGCCAGGGCGATGCCGAGCGCTTGTGCCGCCTCGTTTTGCCGGTTGTCGCGGGACAGGAGTCGCACCTCGTCGGGGGTGGACTCGCCGAATCGCGCGCAGGCAGCCAGGTGGATCGCATCCAGTGTGCGCAGTGGCGCGCTGAGGACGAACCGCTGCGCGAGAGCGATGGTGTCGCTGTCCAATGCGACGACGCCCAGGGGCCCGGTGTCTGAGGTGTCGGCTGCGTACCGCGCCCATCAACACGGGCCGGCCCGGCTCGTATGATGCAAGCGCACCCCCGGGCGGGCGGCCGGCGTCCAAGGAGGGCATCGGTGCGGCCCCGGGCAGTCCCGGGAGGTTTCGTCCAGTGCCGATCGACCTGCACACGCACAGCCGCGCCAGCGACGGCACCGACAGCCCCACCGACCTAGTGACCGCGGCTGCCGCAGCCGGTCTCGACGTCGTTGCGCTCACCGACCACGACACCATCGCCGGCTGGGACGAGGCGCTGGCCGCTGCCCCCGACGGGGTCGAGGTGGTCCCGGGCGTCGAGCTCTCGGCGTACTCCGACGAGCCGGGCGGGCGGGTCAGCCTGCACCTGCTCGGGTATTGGCCGGATCCCACCGACAAAGCCCTCCAGGCGGCCCTGCTCGCGATGCGCGACAGTCGGGACACCCGCGCCCGCCGGATGGTGGCGGGGTTGGCCGCCGCCGGCGTACCCGTCTCGTGGTCCGAGGTGGAGGCCGACGCGCAGGGCGGGGTCGTCGGCCGCCCGCACGTCGCGCGCGCCCTCGTGCGCGCCGGCTTGGTGCCCGACGTCGGTGCTGCGTTCACGCCCGAGTGGATCGGTGCCAGGAGCCGGTTCTACGTCGACAAGCTCGAACTGCCTGCGCTCGAGGCGGTGCGGCTCGTGCTGGCGGCCGGCGGTGTCCCGGTGTTCGCGCACCCGCGCGCCGCGCGGCGCGGGCCCACCGTCGGCGACGACACGGTCGCTGCGATGGCCGCCGCCGGCCTCGTCGGTCTCGAGGTCGACCACCCCGACCACCTCCCCGAGGAGCGGGCAGAGCTGCGCGCGCTGGGCGCCGACCTCGGGCTCGTCGTGACGGGTAGCAGCGACTATCACGGCGCCAACAAGACCACTCCCCTCGGGGCGTGTACGACGACACCGATTGCGCTGCAAGCACTCCGCGCGGCCCGAGGCGGCGCGTGACGCTCGCCTTGTTCGGCGAGGTGACGGTGACGCTGATCGTCATCATGGACCCGCTCGGCGGGATCCCGATCTTCCTCGCCCTCACCCGCGGGCGCACCCCGCACACCCGGCACCGCGCGGCGTGGCAGGCGGTGCTGGTGGCGCTCGGCGTCATCACGACGTTCGCGGTCTTCGGCCGTCAGATCCTTGACTACCTCGGGATCACCGTGCCGGCGCTGCAGGTCAGCGGCGGGTTGCTGCTGCTGCTGGTCGCGCTGGAGCTGCTCACCGGCAACGACAAACCACCCGAGGGACTCGACGACGTTAACGTGGCGCTCGTCCCGCTCGGCACCCCGCTGCTGGCTGGCCCCGGGGCCATCGTGGCCGTCATCGTCTTCGTCCAGCAGGCGCACGACTGGGGGCAGCGCGGTGCTGTCGCCCTCGGCGTGGTCGCGGTGCACCTGGTGCTGTATGTGTCGCTGCGCTTCTCCGGCATCCTCATCCGGGTCTTCAAGGAGGGGGGCATCCAGTTGCTGACCCGCATCAGCGGGCTGCTGCTCGCCGCCATCGCCGTTCAGCTCGCCGCCGAGGGCGTGCGGGGCTTCATCGCCGCATGACCTGGGCCCCCGCGGATACGGTCACGCCATGATGCGCCCGGTCGCCGCCGCAGGTCTCGCCACCGCCCTCCTGGTCGTCGCCGCCGCTCCCGCCCTCGCCGCGAACTACAAGGACCTCGCCGGGGTGAAGTCCGCGCTCGCGAACGACCGGGTCTTCATCGCCGACGACGCCGAGGTCGCCGCGAAGGTCAGCCACGACGACCTCAAGGCCGCCACCAACGCCAGGATCGCGGTGGTCGTGCTGCCCTCCCGCGCCGGCAACGCGCAGTCGGTCGCCTCCCAGCTCACGAACGGCGGCAGCGGCGGGCGGGTCGCGATCGTGCTCACCGGCGCGAGCGACTTCGGCGGCGCGGAGACCCGGGACGGGCCATTCGGCAAGGGCGAGGTTGCCTCGCTGGTGCAGAGCGCGGCGTCGCAGCACGGCGGCGACCCGGAGGGCGCGCTCGTCGCCGCGGTCAGCACGGTGCGGGCGAGGGGGTCGGCCGAGTCCGGCTCGGGCTCCACGGGCAGCGGGTCGTCAGGCAGCGGGTCCTCAGGCACCGGGTCGTCGGGGTCGGGCTCGACCGGGGGAGGCGGCGGCGCGCTCCTCGGCGGCATCGTCGCCGTCGGTGCGGTCGGCGGCGGCGGATATCTGGTTGCCCGCTCACGGCGGCGCAAGCGGCAGGCCGCGGCGGCCGCGGCGGCCGCCCGGGCCGAGGTGGAGTCGCTCTACCAGCGGCTCGGCAACGACGTCTCCACGCTGTCCCCCGGTGACAACGCCATCGCCCGGCAGGCGATGGCCGACGCCAGCGAGCGCTACACCGCCACCGGGGCGCTGCTGTCCCGTGCGGACATCGACACCGCGGAGGAGCTGCAGTCGGCCAAGCGCACGGCGATCGAGGGCATCAGCGCGGCGCGGGTGGCCCGCAAGCAGCTCGGCCTCGACCCCGGCCCGGACCCGATGCCCGCGCCGCCGCCGCAGGCGCCGCAGGTGCAGGGCCAGCAGACGGTGGCGGTGGGCAACCAGACCTACACCGGCTACGGCGCCTACCAGCCCGGCGCCGGCCACTACTTCGGCGGCGGCTACTACCAGGGCGGTTACGTGCCCGGCGGGTGGTATGCCACGCCGTTCTGGGAGACCGCGCTGATCTCCTCGATCGCCTGGGGCGGCCTCGGGTGGGGAGGGGGCTACGGCGGATTCGGCGGCGGCTACGGCGGCGGGGGCTACGGCGCCGGCTACGACGAGGGCTACGAGCAGGGGGAGCGCCGAGGGGACGACTCCGGTGGCGGTGGCGGTGGCGGTGGCTGGAGTGACGGTGGCGGCGGGGGTTGGGACAGCGGTGGCGGAGGTGGTGGCGGTTGGGGCGGCGGCGGAGACGGCGGCGGCTGGGGTGGTGGCGGCGGAGACGGCGGGGGTGGGGGTGGTGGTGGCGACGGTGGCGGCGGCGGCGGCGGCTGGTAGCCGACTTCCGTCGCGCTGCTCGACGCCGGCCTGCGGCTCGCCGCCCGCACGGGCCTGTCGCAGCTGAGCGTCGAGGCGGTGACCGCGGAGGCGGGGGTGGCCAAGGTCGGGGCCCTGCACGAGGCCACCCGCGACAGGGAGACGGGCTTCGACCCACTATGGGCCGCCGCCACGGCGTACCTCGACACGGTCCTCGTCGACCGGACCGTGCGCGCGATCCTGCTCGCCGCCCGGAGCGAGCCGGCCATGGCGGAGGAGGCGCAGCGCGCGTCGCACGACTCGGCGGAGGTGGCGGTCGCCGACTTCGCCGCACTGGGCCACCAGCACCCGGCGGCGTGCGCGGCCTGACCGCGTCGGCGTGGGGACAACGATGGCGGGGGGACGCGTGCTACGGCCGGCGACGGAGGCGGAGCTGTCTGCCGCCGCTGCACCAGCCTGGATCAAGTCAGCCGCGGAGCGCGTAGACGGTCCCGCCCTGCGACCCGATGACCAGCGTCCCGTCGGCGGTGAGCGCGGGATAGCTCGCGACCACCGACCCGGCATCGAGATCGAACAGGCGCCGTCCGTCAGGCCCGGTGCCGTAGACGTGACCGGCGGCCGTGCCGCTGTAGACGTCGCCGGCGGCGTCGACCAGCGGCGCGGTCCAGACGCCCGTGCCGTCGCCGGTCGTTCCTTGCGCCTTCGGGATTCCCAGGTCGCGCCGCAGCTGCCGACCGGTGGCGGCGTCGAGGACGTCGAGATAGCCGAGGTGGTCACCGAAGTAGGCCTTCCCGGCGCGCACCACTGGCGAGGAGTAGCTGAAGTCGCCCTTGGGGAAACGCCACCGCTCCCGGCCGTCGGGTCCGACGCCGATCTCGTCGTCGCCGTTCGTGCCGAGGACAACCGTGCCGTCGGCGGCGACCGCGGGGGAGACCTCCACCGTGTCGCGCGCGGAGAACCGCCACCGCACGGTGCCGCTGGTACCGCGGTCGGTGACGGCCACGAGCTGCCTGCCGGTGGTGGTGTAGACCGTGCCGTCGGCCCCCACCGCCGGGCTGCCATAGCTCGTGCCCCCGAGCTCCAGGGTCCACGCCGTGCTGTGTGCGCCGCCCGGCCGGACGTCCAGCGCGCTGAGCCGGCCGGCCTGGTCGCCGACGTAGACGCGGTCACCTCCGACGACGGCCGGTGACAGGACGAAGCCCGAGAACGTCTGCGACCACAGCATCTTCCCGTGCTGGTTCAGCGCGAGGAGCCGGTTGCCGGGGGCCGGCCACAGGATCGTGCCGTCACCGAGTACGGCAGGTGTGGTGGACAGGTCGCTGCCGTATCGGCCGCCGCCACCGACCGTCCAGCGGTCGCTGCCGGTGGCCGGATCGAGCGCATGCAGCACCCCGCCATCGCTGGCGAGCAGGACCGACCCGTCGGTGCCGACCGCCGCGCCTGGCGTGACAGCGCCTTCGAGCCGGCGCTGCCAGCGCACCGTCGCCTGCTGCGGGCCGATCGTCGCGGTGGCGGAGGAGCGGGCTGCGTCGCCGGAGGCCTGCGACCAGGCGGTGGGGGCAGTGGGGAGGGCCAGCGGGGCGCGGGCGGTGCTGGCAGTCGGGCGAGTGGCGGCGGGCGGCGCCGGGCTGCGCGGGCTGCCCGGGCTGCAGCCGGTAAGTCCGGCGAGCAGGAGAGTCGCTGCGACGGGGACGACCCGGGCGACCGGCACGGATCGGACGCTAGGTCCGGCCTGCGTCTGGCGGCCCGCCGCCGTTGCTTACGGTGCCGCGACGGCATCCGTCCACAGGCGCGGGCACCGGAGCCCGGACACGCGGGAGACTCGCTGCCATGACCGACCAGCTGGAGCTCGGCGGGATGCCCGCGCGGCTGTTCGCGTGCACGCCGAGCAAGCTGGCGACGTACGCCGACTGCCCCCGCCGCTTCCGGCACACCTACCTCGATCGCCCCCGTCCGCCGCGAGGCCGCGCCTGGGCGCACACCTCCCTTGGCGCGAGCGTGCACACCGCGCTGGCCGCTTGGTGGTCTGAGCCGCCGCCGCGGCGCACGCCGGCCGTGGCCGCGCAGCTGCTGACCCGGCGCTGGGTCGCGGAGGGATACCGCGACGACGCCCAGGCCGCGTCGTTTCTCACCTTGGCGCGGGGCTGGGTCGAGCGCCTGGTCGCGACCCTGGACCCGCACGACGAGCCCCGCGGTGTCGAGCGGGTGGTGTCCGCGCGAACGTCGACGCTCGCCTTGTCGGGGCGGGTGGACCGCATCGACGAGCGGGACGGCGAGCTGGTGGTGGTCGACTACAAGACGGGCCGCTGGGTGCCGGACCACGACGACGTCCGCTCGGCCCCGGCCCTGGCGCTCTACGCCGTCGCCGCCGCGCGCACATTGCGCCAGCCCTGCCACCGGGTCGAGCTGCACCACCTGCCCACCGGCACTGTCGCCGCGCACGAGCATGACGACGCGGCGCTCGCCCGACACGTTGAGCGGGCCGAGGCGGTGGCCGCCGACGCGGTGCGCGCCACGGCGGCACTGGCGGCCGGCGCCGACCCCGACGTCACCTTCCCGGCGCGCACCGGCAGTGCCTGCGCGTGGTGCGACCACCGCGAGCGCTGCCCCGCGGGCGCAGCGGCGGTGCCCGCCCGGGATCGCTGGTCGTCGCTGCCTGAGCTGCGCGCGCCGGCGCAGCTCGCGTGACGCGCTGCTGGGGCGACGGCGACCCGCTGATGTCGGACTACCACGACACCGAGTGGGGGCGGCCGGTGCGCTCGGAGCAGGGCCTGTTCGAGAAGGTCTGCCTGGAGGCGTTCCAGGCCGGGCTGTCGTGGCGCACCGTGCTGGCGCGCAGAGAGGGTCTGCGCGCGGCGTTCGGCGGCTTCGACCCCGAGGCCTGCGCGGCCCTCGCCGAGGGCGACCTCGACCGCCTGCTCGCGGCCGACGGGATGCTCCGCAACCGCGCGAAGATCCTCGCGGTGGGCCGCAACGCCCGGGCCACCCTCGCGCTGCGCGACAGCGGGGGGCTGGTCGAGCTGATCTGGTCCCACGCCCCACCGGCCGCCCCGGCACCGGCGACTCTCGCCGAGGTCCCGGCGGTGACGCCGGCGTCCACCGTGCTGGCGAAGGCACTGCGGAGCAGCGGTTTCACCTTCGTAGGTCCGACCACCTGCTATGCGCTGATGCAGGCCGACGGCCTCGTCGACGATCACTTCGTGTCCTGCCCGGTGCGCGCCGAGGTGGAGGCCGAGCGGGCGGCGGCCTGACCGGCCGGCGGGCGCTGGGCTGGCTCACCACCGCGGTGTGCCTGCCGCTGACGGTCCGCAGGTTCAGGACCACCTCGGCCTGAGGGAGCGCCCCCGTCACGTCCTCGGTCCCTAGCTGCGCAGGTAGGACGCGCCGTTGACGTCGACGATGGTGCCGCTGGCGAACAGCGCGCCCGGGGAGGCCAGCCAGACGACGGCGTCGGCGACCTCCTCGGGCCGGGCCACCCGCCCGAAGGGTGACTGGGCGCGGACGGCGTCGCCGCCCGGCCCGCCGAGCACCTCGGCGGCCATCTCGGTGTCGACGAAGCCGGGGGAGACGGTCGAGACGCTGATCCCCTGCGGCGCGAGCGCTATCGCCAGCGACTGGCCGAGCGCGTTCAGCCCGGCCTTGGAGGCGGCGTAGGCCGGGCAGTCCGGCTCGCCGCGGAAGGCGCCCCGGCTCGACACGTTGACCACGGCCCCGCCGCCGGCCTGCATGAGATGCGGCACGGCGGCGTGGGTGAGGTGGGCCGGGCCGAGCAGGTTCAGCGCGATGGTGTCCGTCCAGGCCTGCTCCCACGCGGGCGCGCCCGTCGTGAGCGGCGGGTGCGCCAGGAAGACCCCGGCGTTGTTGACGAGCACGTCGAGCCCGCCCAGGGCCAGCGCGGCGTCGTCGGCCAGGCGGCGAGCCTCGGCCGGGACGGCGAGGTCGGCCTGCAGGACCACGTGGCCGGTCCCCGGCAGGGTGGCGACCGTACCGGCCGCGGCGTCGGCGTCGCGCGCGAAGTGCACCGCCACCCGGTCGCCCTGCGCGGCGAAGGCCCGCGCGACGGCGCGCCCGATCCCCCGCGAGGCGCCGGTGACCAGGACCGCGCGGCTCACGCCCGGACCGGCGAGAGCGCGGCCACACCGGCGAGCAGCCGGTCGACGTCGTCGTCGGAGCTGTACGCCGACAGGCCGGCCCGCACTCCGCCCTCGTCCCCGAGGCCCGCCCACCGGGACAGCTCGACGGCGTAGAAGTGGCCGGCGGGGGCGTTCACTCCGCGGGCTGCCAGGGCTGCCGAGACCTCGCCGGGCCTGCGGCCGCCGATCGTGAACAGCACCGTCGGGGTACGTCGAGCCGCGGCCCCGTGCACGGTCACCCCGGGCAGCGCCGCCAGCCCCTCGAGCAGCCGGGCGAATAGCTCAGCTTCGCGGGACTCCACCGCCGCCATGGCCGCGTGCACGGCTTCCCGGCGTACCCCACTTGTCGTCGTTGGCGTTGGTGTCGTCGCTGCGGTAGGAGCCCAGGAGGCGATGGTGTCGACGGCGGCGGTGGTGCCGGCGAGCAGCTCATAGGGCAGCGTGCCGAGCTCGAAGCGCTCGGGCACCGCGTCGCTGGAGGGCAGCAGCTTGTCGGGGTGCAGCGTCGCCAGCAACTCCGGGTCGGCAGCCAACACCCCGAGGTGCGGACCGAAGAACTTGTAGGGGCTGCAGGCGAACAGGTCTGCCCCCGTCGCAGCCAGGTCGACCGGCGCGTGCGGGGCGAGGTGCACGCCGTCCACGAACAGCAGCGCCCCCACAGCGTGCACGGACCCGGCGATGGCCGGCAGGTCGGGCCGGGTGCCCACCAGGTTGGAGGCGCCGGTGACCGCGACCAGCCGGGTGCGCTCGCCGAGCACGGCCTCGACCGCGGCGGGAGCCAGCTCCAGGGTGTCGCGGTCCGGGTCGGCCCAGCGGACGCTGGCGCCCACCGCCTGCGCCGCCTGGACCCAGGGGCGCACGTCGGCGTCGTGGTCCAGGCGCGTCACGACCACCTCGTCACCCGGTCCCCAGCCCCGGGCAAGCGTGCGGGCGATGTCGTAGGTGAGCTGGGTCATGGACCGACCGAAGACCACGCCGCGCGGATCGGCGCCCAGCAGGTCGGCCATCGCCGCGCGGGCTCCCACCACCACCCCTTCGGCGCGCCGCTCGGCCTCGGTGCTGCTGCCGCGGTTGGCCAGCCCTGCCGTCATCGTCGCGGCCACCGCGGCGGCCACGCTGGCCGGAGTCTGGGAACCACCGGGACCGTCGAAGTGCGCCGCCCCCAGGACCAGGCTCGGGAACTGACGGCGGACGGCGTCGACGTCGAGAGCCACCCAGCCAGTCTCGGTCAGACCGTCACGCTGGGGAGCCGCTGCCCGGCAGCACCTCCGGCCCGGCCTCCGGTGGTCGCGGCCGGTCCTCGGGGTGCACGCGCACGGCGACCAGCGCGACGTCGTCGTCGGGGTCGTCGGCGAGCATGGCCAGCAGCCCGTCGCAGAGCTGCGCCAGCGGCAGGCCGGCGCATTCCTCGGCGGCCACCCGCAACCGCTCCAGGCTGTCGTCCAGGCTCTCCCCGCGGCGTTCCACCAGGCCGTCGGTGTAGAGCAGCACCGCGGCACCCGGGGGCAGGAGCACCTCGTGGTCGGTTCGCGGCGAGGTCGGGTCCAGTCCCAGCAGCAGGTCAGGCTCGTGTTGCAGCAGCGACGCCCTGCCGTCCGGCAGGAGCAGCAGTGGCGGCGGGTGCCCGGCGTTGGACCAGTGCAATGCGCGCAATCCGGCCTCGCGCAACGCCCGGTCCTGCCGCACCTGCGCGAGCACTGCCGTCGCCAGCGTGTCGACGGCAAGACCTTGCAGCGCGCGGTCGAACGCCGACAGCACGGCGGCCGGCGGCTCGGGGATGCTCTGTGCCACCCCGCGCAGGATGTTGCGTAGCTGACCCATCGCCGCGGCGGCGTTGCGGTCGTGCCCGGCCACGTCGCCGATGACGAGCGTGGTGCTGCCGTCGGGAACGAGAAAGGCGTCGTACCAGTCCCCGCCGACCTTCGCCTCACGGGCGGCGGGCAGGTAGCGCACGACGATCTCGAGGTGGTCGGGCTCCGGCGGCTCGGTCAACAGGCTGCGCTGCAGCGTCTCCGACAGGCGGCGGGTCGCCGCGGTGGCCCGCTGCTCGGCCGCGCGGACCTGCAGCCGGTCGAGCACCTGGGCGCATTGGGCGGCGAAGGCGGCCAGCAGCTCGAGCTCGTCGTGGTCGAGGTCATGCTCCTGCGACCAGGTCGCGACGATGGCGCCCAGCACCCGGTGGCCGGCCAGCAGCGGCAGCGCAACCGCCGTCTGACGGTCGGCGGAGTCGAACGCCGCTGCGGTCTCGGCGGACCAGGCCGCGGCCGCGGCCCGGGTGGGCAGCAGCAACGGACGCCCCGTCCGGGTGACCGCCGCTGCGGGCAGCGACGAGTCGAGGGGCAGGTCCTGGGGGAGCACCCGACCGGCGCGGGACCTGGTCGACAGCAACCGCACCACCCCGCGCTCGTCGTCGCGGACGGCGAGGGTGCCACCGTCCGCGCCGATAGCCGCCAGGCCCGCGTCGACGACCACGCTCGCCAGGTCGGCCAGCGACTGCGCGGCGGCGAGCTGCAAGGCGACCTCGGCGAGCCGGGCGAGGCGGCGGGAGGCGAGCTCCCTGGCGGCGACGGCGGCCTCCAGCTCCTGGGCCCGGAGGAAGAGGTCGGCTTCCACCTGCTCCAGGCGTCGCAGGCTGGCGACACCGCGGGCGGCTTCGGCCTGGCCCAGGTCGCGCTCGCGGATGTACTGGGTGATGTCCTCAGCGCGCTGCACGACCAGCCGCGTGCTGCCGTCCGGTCCTGGCACGGGCACGCTGATGAGCGACCAGAAGCGCTCGACGAAGCCGCCGGGCGCCGACGGGTCGGGGATGTCATAGCGCTGCAGCGGCATGCTGTCGGGGCGCCCCGTGTCGCGGGCCCGCTCCAGCGACACCTGGACCCGCGGGACGCCGTCGTCGTCCAAGGCGTCCGGGGTCGGCGGGAAGACGTCGAAGATGGGCCGCCCGACCAGCTCGGCGCGGGTGCGGCCGACGGTCGCGAGATAGGCGTCGTTGGCGTCAAGGATGACCAGGTCCGGCGACATCACGAGGTAGGCCGTCGGCGCCGCTGCGAACAGCGCCGCGTAGTCGATGGCCGGCACCCGGGCATCCTCCCTCACCCCAGCGCGAGCCGCTCCCTCGCCTGCCGCAGGTGCGGTCCCTCCCGAAGGTGCTGGGGCACCACGAGCAGGGTGCGACGCAGAGCCCGGCCGGCGAGGCTCGCGGCCAGGTCGGTGGCGGCGTCGGTGGCGGGGAGGCCCGGCGCGCCGTACATCCGTCTGGCCCAGCCCGGCAGCATCGCAAAGGCCAGTGTCGTCATGGCCGCCCAGGCCGGCTTGGCCGGGGTCGCCAGCGCGACCCACGGCGTCATCGGTGGCAGCAGACCGAACACGGCGGTCCGCCTGGCCTCCGCCGTCGCGCGCAACTGCGGGCGGACATCGACCAGGTACGCCGCGACGGCGGCGACGCTGGCCGGGACGGTGGCCGGGTCGAGGCCGACCAGCCGGGCCGCGACGAGCTGCTCCTCGACGTAGCGGTCCGCCTCCGCGTCGGTCAGCCGCAGCCCGCACCGGCGCACCGTGGACAGGAAGCTGTCGACCTCGGTCACGTGCACCCAGCGCAGCAGCTCGGCGTCCTCGACGCGGTAGGCCAGCCCGGTCTCCGGCTCCACCCCCGGGGTCCTGGAGAGCCTGCGGTGGACACCGCGCACCCGCGCCGACGCCGCATCAGCCTCGGCCCGCGTGCCGAAGGTGATGGTCCCCAGGAAGTCACCGGTGCGCAGCAGCCGCCCCCACGGGTCGCTCTGAAAGTCGCTGTTGGACGCCACCCCGTGCATGGCCAGCGGGTGCAGGGCCTGCAGCAGCAGGGTGCGCAGACCGCCGACGGCCAGGCTGGGGTCGGCGAGGACCCGCCAGGTGACGCTGTCCGGCCCGAAGTACCCAGGGTCGGGACCCAGCTCGGGCGCGGCGCTCACCCTCCCAGTCTGGCCGGGCCGGGGCGTCCCGGCCCGGCGGGACGCGGATTCGGATGCGCGGGAGACACTGCCGGCGTGAGTGTCGTGAAGATCAATGTGCTGACCGTGCCGGCCGACCGGGCCGAGGTGCTCGAACGGCGCTTCGCCGTACGGGCCGGGGCGGTGGAGGGCTCCGACGGCTTCGAGTGGTTCGAGCTGCTGCGGCCGGTCGAGGGCACCGACCGCTATCTCGTCTATACGCGGTGGCGCAGCGAGGAGGACTTCCAGGCCTGGCAGTCCTCGCAGGACTTCACCCGCGGGCACGCCCAGGCGGCCACCGACCGGGGCTCCTCGTCCCCAGCGGCGACAGGCAGCGAGGTCTGGTCCTTCGAGGTCGTGCAGCAGGCGGCCGCGACGGGCCCAGCCGGGGACTAGGTCGCCGTCAGCCGGCCGCCTCGGCGGCGGTAACGAACTCCAGCAGCGCCACCGCGAGCGCCCGCGGTGACTCGTACGCCGGGCTGTGCCCGGCACCTGGCAGGCACACGTCCCTGGCCCCCAGCTCCGCGGCCATCGCCGACTGCACGGAGGGCGGCCACCCCTCGTCGGCCTCGCCGTACACCACCTGCACCGGCAGCCCGTCGAGCGCCGCGCGCAGCTCCGCCACCCGGTCCGGCTCGGTGAGCAGCGCCTCGGCGATCCCGGCGTGCGCGCCGGGAGCCGTGGTGAAGAAGCGGTCCCGCTGGAAGTCCGCGGCGCCGCCCGCCGCGACGTGCCCCTCCGCCGCCCAGAAGGCCAGCACCCCGTCCCACACGGTCGCGAGCGGCATTCCCCTTGCCGCCGAGGCGAACAGCTCGGTGGAGGACCGCCGGGTCCCCTCCAAAGCGGCCGGCCCGCTGTCGAGGAGCGTCAGCGACGCCCACGGGGAGCGGTCGGCGATGACGGCGGCGCGCGCCACCAGCCCGCCGAAGCTGTGTCCCACCAGGTGCACCGGGCCGGTCGCCAGCAGCTCCGTGAGCGCGAGGAGGTCTCCGGCGAGCACGTCCGGGAGGTACGCCGCCGGATCGAATGGCCCGTCGCTCTCGAACTGCCCTCGCTGGTCCAGCGCCAGCACCCGGTGCCCACCGGCGGCCAGCGGCGCCAGGACCGGTCCGAAGTCCTCCTTGCTCCCGGTGAAGCCGGGCACGAGCAGCACCGGCAGGCCGGCACCCCGGTCGGCCGGGGCCGCCGGGGCCGCCGCCGGCAGGTCGATGAGGGCGAGCCGGTCGCCGCCGGGCAGCCCGACGTACGTCGTCAGGTGCGGGATCCGGACGGCGGCGCGGCTCACAGTGGGAAGTCAACCAGCCGCATTACCCGGAATGCCAGAATCCTGGCATGACCACCCGTGTGATCGCCGTCGCCAACCAGAAGGGTGGCGTCGCCAAGACCACGACGGTCGCCTCGCTGGGCGTGGCGCTCGCCGAGCTCGGCCGACGGGTCCTGCTGGTCGACCTCGACCCGCAGGCCTGCCTGACCTTCAGTCTTGGCCTCGACCCGGAAACGCTGGAGATCTCGGTGCACGACGTGCTGCTCGGCCGGGTCGGCGTCGGCATGGCGACCAGGTCGACGGCCCAGGTGGCGACCGGCGGCCCCGACATCCTGCCGGCGACCATCGACCTGGCCGGCTGCGAAACGGTGCTGCTAACCAGGACCGGCCGGGAGTATCTGCTGCGCGCGGCGCTGCAGGATCTCGGCGACAGCTACGACGACGTGCTGCTCGACTGCCCACCCTCCCTCGGCGTGCTCACCATCAACGGCCTGACGGCGGCCGACGAGGTGCTCGTGCCGCTGCAATGCGAGACCCTCTCGCATCGCGGGGTGGGCCAGCTGCTCGACACCGTGCACGACGTGCAGCGGCTCACCAACCGGGCGCTGCGGGTGCGGGGGGTGCTGCCGACGCTCTACGACGGTCGCACCGCGCACGCGCGGGCGGTGCTGGCCGACGTCACCGGTCGTTACGGCCTGGACGTGCTGGAGCCCTCGATCCCCAAGTCGGTGCGCTTCGCCGAGGCGCCTGGTGCCGGGCGCTCGATCCTCGCGACCGCCGGTCGCGGCAAGGGCGCCGAGGCCTACCGCGCGCTGGCCAGGTCGCTCGCGGGAGTGGCCCCGCCCGCGGCGTCGATCCCGGCCGACGCGTGACCGGCTTCGACCGGGTGCGCCGCCGCGACCCGGATGCGACGCCGGGCCGGGTGCCGGGCTCGGCCGGCCTGCCGGACGCCGAGGGCAAGCGGGCGCTGTTCTCCCGTACGCCGGAGACGCCGGCGCGGGGCACGGTGACGGTCGAGTGCTCCCGGTGCGGCCAGACCTCCGTGCTGTCGGCCAGCCGGGGAGCGCGGTTGCTCGCGTCGCCGGGGGTGCACCTGCCGGTGCTGCGCCGCGACCACCCGTCGTTCGTCCGCTGCCCGTCCTGCCGCCGCCGCTCCTGGGTGAAGCTGACGCTGCGCTTGACGTGAGGGGGCTTGACGGACCTGCCCGCGGCCTCGATCAGCCGATGGCGTGCAGCACGACGTCGTGGATCGCGCCGGCGTCGAGGCGGCAGGTGAGGTAGCTGGCGTGCGGCTGGCGCCGCCGGTCTGTCGGCGAGCCGGGGTTGAGCAGGCGTAGGCCGCCGGGAGTGCTGCTGTCCCAGGGGATGTGGCTGTGCCCGAAGACCAGCAGGTCGACGTCGTGGTGCGCGGCGTCCGCCCGGCGTTCGCGTCCCTGTCTGTCCCCCGTCTCGTGCGTGACAGCGACCCGGACCCCGCCGAGGGTGGCGTGGGCCGTCTCCGGCAGGCGCGCGCGCAGCGGTGGCCCGTCGTTGTTGCCCCAGCAGGCCAGCACCCGCCGGGCGCGCGCCTCCACGGCGTCGAGCAGGGCGACGTCGACCCAGTCACCGGCGTGCACGACGACGTCCGCGCCGCCGACGGCGGCCCATACCTCGGCGGGCAGGTCCCGTGCGCGGAGCGGGACGTGGGTGTCGGCGAGCAGCAGCAGGTCCACGCGCTACAGGGTCGCAAGCACCTCCTCGAGCGGGAGCCGCGGGACGTGCAGGGCGGTCATGCCGTCGACCCGGCCGCAGGCGACGCAGCGGACGGCCACGACGGCCCAGGTGACTGCGCGGTCGGGCTCGGCGTGCACACCGACCGCCACCTCGACCATGGACTGCGCGCAACCCGGACAGGCGTGCATGGGCGGATAGGTCCAGTGCGCGTCGCTGTCGAGCAGCCCCCGCGCCTGCCCGCAGGGCACGCACCGCACCCGGGCCACCCCGTGGGCGGCGTCGGCCTCGCAGAAGAACCAGGTGGGTCGCTCAGCCTGCCCGTCATGGCGGGCGGAGCGGCACTCCAGCACGACGGTGTCGGTGACCTGCGGGCACCCCGACAGACCGCGCAGCCAGCCGCCGAGGCCGTCCGTCGTCACCACGGGGGACCCCGGCTCCGGCGCGGTCACGCCGGGGAGATCGGCGGCGAGGGGCATCGACTTGACGTCGACGCGAGGAGCGGACCGCGGCTCAGGCCCCGGACAGCTCGGCCAGCAGCAGCGCGGCCGCCCGGTGCCGCACATCGCTGTCGGCGAGCCGGTGCAGCAGCCAGTCCTGCGCCCGGGTCGCGACCAGGGCGTACGTCGCCACCCCCGACCTGCCGCACAGGGTCACCACGATCTTGCGGGCCGCCCACTCGTGGGTGACGTAGACCCCGGTGTCCTCGACCGACTTCTGCTCGTCGGCGTAGCCCAGGTGGTCCAGGTCGTGGTCTGGCACGTGCACGGCGAGCCGGTTGCCCGCCGGGTCGGTCGGCAGGCCGCGCGGCACCGCCCAGCTGACGAGCACGCCGTCGTGCTCCAGCCGCAGGTCGCGGTGCGGCCGCGGCACGCGGTGGTCGTGCAACACCCAGCTCGGCAGGGGCGGCGGTCCCGGCGGCGTCACGCCACCAGGCTGCACCGGCCGGCCGAGAAACGCGCCCGCCATGAGGCTTGACCTGCCGGTAACCCTCCGGTGACCCTCCGGTGACATCGTGCTCGTGGACTGAGCTGGTGGCCCCCGGCAGCACGGTGCAGGACAGCGAGCCCGACGTCCCGCACCACCAGGTGGTCGTGGTGGGGGCGGGGCAGGCCGGCTTGTCGGTGAGCTGGCACCTGCAGCGCGAGGGCATCGACCACGTCGTGCTGGAGCGTCACCGGGCCGGTCACGAGTGGCGAGAGCACCGCTGGGACAGCTTCTGCCTTGTCACGCCGAACTGGCAGTGCCAGCTGCCCGGTTGGCCCTACCGTGGCGACGACCCCGACGGCTTCATGGTCCGGCACGAGATCGTGGACTATCTGGACGGCTTCATCGCGTCCTTCGCCCCGCCGCTGCGCGAGGGGGTGGATGTCACGGCGCTGAGCCGCACACCCTTCTCCCGGTTCCGGCTGGCCACCAGCGCTGGGGAGCTGACCGCCGAGCACGTGGTCATCGCCAGCGGTGGCTATCAGGTGCCGATCATCCCCCGCTTCGCCGAGCGGCTGCCCGAGGGCATCCTGCAGATCCACTCCCAGGACTACAAGAACGCCGATCAGTTGCCGCCCGGCGGGGTGCTGGTGGTCGGCAGTGGGCAGTCGGGCGCGCAGCTCGCCGAGGACCTGCACCTCGCCGGCCGCCGCGTACACCTGTGCCTCGGCGACGCCCCCCGCGTGGCCCGCTTCTATCGTGGTGCCGACGTCGTGAAGTGGCTGCACGACATCGGTTACTACGAGACCACCGCCGACGAGCGGTCCACCTCCGACGGCGAGCGGGCCCGCGCCAACCACTACGTCACCGGCCGCGACGGTGGCCGCGACATCGACCTCCGCAGGTTCGCCGTCGAGGGGATGCGCCTCTACGGCACGCTCGAGGACTACGTCGGCAGCGAGCTGCGCTTCACGGCCAATCTGGGCGAGACCCTCGACATGGCCGACGCCGTGTCGGAGGGGATCAAGGACAGCATCGACGCCCACATCGCCAAGAACGGGATCGACGCCCCCGTCGAGGAGCGCTACACCCCCGTATGGGAGCCCGAGCACGAGCCCGCCTCGCTGGACCTGGAGGCGGCCGGCGTCACCAGCATCGTGTGGGCGATCGGCTTCCGGCCCGACTACGGCTGGGTCGGCGCCTCGGTCTTCGACGGCCGCGGCCGGCCGGTGCACAGGCGGGGCGTCACGGCCGACCCCGGTGTCTACTTCGTCG
>JAABUZ0100002265.1_pt1 | contig 32528 bp, 35 predicted proteins | sample 5562091 | NCBI WGS metagenome assembly JAABUZ01 (sample SAMN12813069, study PRJNA571459) | rock metagenome | isolation source: Antarctica rocks | place: Antarctica: Victoria Land, Linnaeus Terrace sud | collected 2015-12-21
CTGGCCGGGGGCGGCGCACTCTCCGCCCGCTCCCGCGCCTACGACCTGTCGTGGTGGCAGAACCTGTTCAGCTCCCTGGCCAGCGGGCCTCCAGGACCCCGCCTGCGCCAGCTGCTCGCCCTGTCGCGCGCCGGGTTCGTCACCTTCCTCGGGGCCCGGCTCACGGTGGAGGTCGGGGAGGGCGCCGACGGCGGTGAGTGCTTCGTCGCCCGCAGTGCCAGCCTCGACGGCCCGCCGGTGGAGGCGACGACGTTCGTCGACGCCCGGCTCTCGTCGCCGAGTGTGCGGCGCACGAGCGACCCGATGCTCGCCGCGCTGTCCGCCCGGGGGGTGCTCGCCGAGGAGGTGCTGTCCTGGCCCGCCACGCCCGACGACGTCGTCCACGCCACAGGCCTGGTCCCGGTCCGCTCCTCGGACTTCCGGGTGATGACCGGGCCGAGGGCGGAGCGGCCGCACCCGCGGCTGTTCGCGATCGGCCCGCACACGACGGTGCGGCTACCGGGTGCGTTCACCCGGCCGAACACCAACGCGCTGAGCTTCCGCGCGAACGACGCCGTCGCGCAGGCGGTGCTCGCGGCCGTCAGCGCGTGAAGACGATCTTGCCGGCGGTCTCGCCCTCGGACATGGCCCGGAAGCCCTGCTCCGCATCGGCCATCGGGAGCTCCTGACCGATCTCCGGGACGATCCCGGTGGTGGCGACGAACTCGAGCAGGTCCCGCAGCTCGTCGAGCGTGCCCATGGTCGACCCCACGACGCTCATCTGCAGGAAGAAGAGCCGCTGGAGGTCGGCGCCGGGGTTCGGCCCGGAGGTGGACCCGGAGCAGACGATGGTGCCGCCGGGCTGCAGCGCACGCATCGAGTGCTTCCAGGTAGCCTCGCCGACGGTCTCGAAGACGGCCTGCACCTTGCCCGGGAGCTTGGCGCTCGACTCGAACACCTGGTGCGCCCCCAGGCGCAGGGCCAGCTCGCGCTTCTCGTCGGTGCGACCGGTGACCCACACCTGCATGCCCGCGGCGCGGCCGAGCGCGATCAGCGCCGTCGACACGCCACCGCTGGCGCCCTGGACGAGCATGGTCTGCCCACCCCGCAGCCCCGACTTGGTGAAGAGCATGCGGTACGCGGTCAGCCAGGCGGTGCCCATGACCGACCCGGCGACGGCGGAGAGGCCCTCGGGACGCGGGAGCGCGTTGCGCTGCGGCACCACGACGTGGTCGGCGAAGCTGCCCTGCGCCCACTCGGTGAGCATCGTGCGCTTCGGATCGAGGGTCTCGTCGCCCTTCCAGTCCGGGTCGCCCATGAGCGAGTGCAGGACGACGGGGCTGCCGTCGTCGAGGGTGCCCGCCCCGTCGCAGCCCAGGATCATCGGGTAGCCCTCGGGCTCGAGCGCGACGCCGCGCAGCGTCCAGAGGTCGTGCATGTTGAGGCTGGCCGCTTCGACCTTGACGCGGACCCACCCGTCGGGGACGTCCGGCTCGGGACGCTCACCCACGACTAGAGAGGCGAGCGGGTCGTCGGCGTTGGGCTCGGAGGCGTAGACGGCGAACATGGCGCGAACATATCCGCCCGCCTCCGCCGATGTTGCGCATGTCCGGCCCACCCGCCGGCGGGTAGCGTCGCGCTCGTGCTGCGGTCGGTGGCGGGATGGTGGGACGGCGTCGAGCTGTGGCTGACACAGCTGGCGTTCCCCGCGCAGGCGCTGCTCGTCGTGGCCGTCGTCGGACCGGTGTGCTGGGGCGTCGCGGGAGTCATCGACGCCGTCGTCGAACGCTCGGTCGCCGCTCGCCTCGCCGCGCTGGCGCACCACAGGGACACGGTGCACACCCCTCCCTCGACGTCCACCGACGAGCGCTGAGCGGTGGACCGGCGCTACGCGCGGCTGTGGGTGACCGGAGCGCTGGTGGTGCTCCTCGTCCTGGTCGTGGTGCTCAACCTGCGCTGAGCGAGGCGTCAGCGCAGGGCGTCGGGGACCCAGGACGGGCTGCGCTTCTCGGCGAACGCGGCCATCCCCTCCTGGCCCTCGTGGGAGGCGAAGAACCCCGAGGAGAGCTCGAGCATGGCCTCGACGTCGTCGTGGATGTCCTCGGCCCGGCTCCGGCGCAGCAGCGCCTTCGTGGCCGCCAGCGCCGCCGGTGCGCCACGGGCGAGCATGTCGCGATAGCGGGTGACCTCGGCGTCGAGGGCGCCGTGATCCACCGCGGAGTTGATCAGGCCGACCGCGGCGGCGCGGTCGGCGTCGAAGGTCTCGCCGGTCAGCATGAGCTCGTGCGCCGCCCGGGGGAGCACGCGCGGCAGCACCGTCAGGGAGATGACCGCGGGGACGACCCCGATACGGACCTCGCTGAAGGCGAACGTCGCGCCCTTCGTCCCGTCCGCACCGCGTACGGCAACGGCGATGTCGCACGCCGCGACGAGCCCGACGCCGCCGGCTCGCGCGGGTCCGGCGAGACGCGCGACGACGGGCTTCGGCGAGGTCCACAGCATCTCGAGGATCCGCGGGAACTCGTGCACGCCCTGGTCGTCGGCGCCCGCCCCCCGTGACTCGCGCAGGTCCATGCCCGAGCAGAACACCGGGCCGGTGTGGGTGAGGACGACGACGCGGACCGCCTCGTCGTCGAACGCCGTCCGCAGGTGCGCGGTGAACTCGCGGCGCAGGTCCGCGGAGAGGGCGTTGCGGTTCGGCGGCGAGTCCAGCGTGATCGTGGCCGTGCCGGCGTCGACGTCGAGGTGCACCAGTTCGCCCATGGCCGGCACGTTAGCGCGCGGTCGGGACGAGACCGCGCCGGTCTGGCGCCCCCCCGCCGCGGACCGCGTCGTCATGACCGCGCGCGGGCGGCGTCGGCCGGCGCGGGCGGCGCGGGGGCGACCGGTGAGCCGGCGGCCGGGGTGGCCTCCATGCCGTCGGCCACGTCGGTGTGCACGTAGTGCCCACCTCGGAACAGCGAGGCGACGGCCCCGATGAGCGAGATCACGATGGCCAGGGCGAACACGACGACGAGCCCGGAGTGGAACGAGTCGGTCACGAGGCTCGGGAAGAACTGTTTGCCCACGAGGGTATCGGCGTCGCCGGGCGGGAGCGCCCCGAGGACCCGCGGTCCGAGGATCTCCTGCATCGGGTTGTACCCGAGAAATGCGGCGAAGAGCGTGCCGACCGGGGGGAGCCCGGCGACCGTCGAGGCGACCGGTGCGGGCACGTTCTGCGCGGTGAGCCCGGCGAACAGGGCCCCCGGCATGGAGGACGCGAGCCCGGCGATGAGCATCGAGAAGAAGATGCCGATGGAGAGCGCCATCCCGGAGTTCTGCAGGGTCGACATCATCCCGCTGCCGGCGCCGCGCTGGTCGGCGGGCAGCGAGTTCATCACCCCGGTCATGTTCGGCGAGATGAACAGCCCCGAGCCGATGCCGTTGACCAGCAGCACCGTGGCGAAGATCCAGTAGTTGAAGTCGGTCGGCAGCAGGAGCAGCGCGCCGAAGGTGATCGCGACGATGACCAGGCCACCGGTGGCGAACAGGCGGGCACCGAACCGGTCGGACAACACCCCGGAGATGGGCGCGGAGACCAGGAAGCCGACGGTGAGCGGCAGCATGTAGATGGCCGAGAAGAGCGGGGTCTGCTCGTACTCGTAACCGTGCAGTGGCAGCCAGATGCCCTGCAGCCAGATGATCAGCATGAACTGCAGGCCGCCGCGGGAGAGCGCGCTCATCAGCGTGGCGACCAGCCCGGAGGAGAACGCGCGGATCCGGAAGAGCTCGAGATGGAACATCGGCTGGGCGACCCGGGTCTCCACTACGGCGAACACGCCGAGGACGACGACGCCGACGACGAGGCAGCCGAGCACGAAGGGGTTGGTCCAGCCCTCGGCGTGGTCCCCGTAGGGCTGGATGGCGTAGATGACGCCGACGAGCAGCAGGATCAGCCCGACGCCGAAGGTCAGGTTGCCCCACCAGTCGATCGTGTGGCTGCGACGGGCCGCGGGGTCGTGCAGCGTCCTGTAGGCCCAGATCGTGCCGACGATGCCGAACGGGACGCTGACCCAGAACACCAGGCGCCAGTCGACCTCGGAGAGCAGGCCTCCGACCAGCAGGCCGATGAACGATCCGCCGATGGCCGCGACCGAGTTGGTGCCGATGGCGAAGCCGCGTCGCTCGGCGGGGAACGCGTCGGTGAGGATCGCCGTCGCGTTGGCCATGAGCATCGCGCCGCCGCCGCCCTGCAGGACGCGGATGAGGATCAGCCACATCGCCCCGCCGCCCCCGTCGAACGGGTCGAGGGCCAGGGCGACCGACGCGACGGTGAACACGGCGAAGCCCGCGTTGTAGATCTTGGCGCGCCCGTACATGTCCCCGAGCCGGCCCAGCGTGACCACCAGCACCGCGGTGACCAGCATGTACCCCATGATCATCCACAGCAGGTAGCTGATGTTGCCCGGCTGCAGTGGGTTGATGCCGATCCCGCGGAAGATCGCCGGCAGCGAGATGAGGACGATCGAGGAGTTCATCGTCGCCATCAGCACGCCGAGCGTCGTGTTCGACAGCGCCACCCACTTGTAGCGCGGGTGGTCGCTCGTGATGCGCGGCGTCCGGCTCGCCGAGGTGCGCGTCACGTTGGTCATGGGTGTCCCCGTCCGAGCCGCAGGAAGTGCTTAGGTCACACAACGATCGTCACAGTGTGCTCCGCCAGGCAGGCGAGGGCGAGGCGGGGTGGGAGGGGTGGGAGGCCCGTCACACCGGCTTGACGGTCGTCGGGGCGGGCTCGAGGCCGAGGTGCTCGCGCAGCGTCGTGCCCTCGTAGTCGGTGCGGAACGAGCCGCGCTCCTGCAGGAGGGGGACGACGGTGTCGGCGAAGTCGTCGAGCCCGCCCGGGGTGATGTGCGGGACGAGGATGAAGCCGTCGCAGGCCTCGCCGTGCACGAACTCCTCCATCCGGTCGGCCACCGCGGTCGGCGTACCGATGAACGACTGGCGCGACTGCGTGCGGATCACCGTCTCGCGCAGCGAGAGGTTGTGCGCCTCGGCCATCGCCCGCCACTGCCCGGCCGTCGCGACCGGGTCGCGGAACGCCCGGACGCTCGCCCGGCCGCGGGAGATGTGCTCCCCGTCCTCCCCGGGGACCAGCGGGTCCTCGGCGGGCAGCGGCCCGTCGGGGTCGCGGTCGGAGAGGTCCCGGTTCCACAGCTGCTCGGCGAACTTGATCGCCGTCGCCCCGGTCACCTGCTGGTGGCGCACGTGGTCGGCCTTCTCCTCGGCGTCGGCCTGCGTGTCGCCGAGGACGAACGTCGTAGCGGGCAGGATTCGCAGGTCCTCGGGGTCGCGGCCATGGCGGGCGAGGCGGCCCTTGACGTCGGCGTAGAACTCCTGGCCCGCCTCGAGCGTCGCGTGGCGGGTGAAGATGGCGTCGGCGCTCGCGGCGGCGAACTCGCGCCCCTCGTCGGAGTCGCCGGCCTGGAAGATCACCGGATGGCCCTGCGGGCTACGGGGGACGGAGAAGCGCCCGGCGATGTCGAACTGGTCGGAGTCGACGGCGAAGCGCCCCGCGTCGGTGTCGGCGAGGAAGCTTCCCGACGCCGCGTCGGCGAGGACCTCGTCGTACGACCACGAGTCCCACAGCGTCTGCGCGGCGGCAAGGAACTCCTTCGCGCGCAGGTAGCGCTTGTCCTGGGGGAGGAACCCGCCGCGGCGGAAGTTCTCCCCGGTGAAGGCGTCCCACGAGGTGACGACGTTCCACGCCGCCCGCCCGCCGGAGAGGTGGTCGAGCGTGGCCAGTTTGCGCGCGACATCGACGGGCTCGTTGAACGTCGAGTTGACCGTGCCGGCGAGCCCGACCCGGTCGGTCACCGCGGCGAGGGCGGTGAGGATCGCGAGGTTGTCCGGGCGGCCCACCACGTCGAGGTCGTAGATCTCCCCGCCCTGCTCGCGCAGGCGCAGGCCCTCGGCGAGGAACAGGAAGTCGAACTTCGCGCGCTCGGCGGTCTGCGCGAACCGCACGAAGGAGGAGAACTCGATGTGGCTGCCGGCGGCCGGGTCGCTCCAGACCGTGGTGTTGTTGACACCGGGAAAGTGGGCGGCGATGTGCATCGTGCGGCGGGCCGGGCGGGGCTGGTTCACGACGACGATCCTGCGTAGCGGTCGGCGGGACGGGTCATGCCGAGCAGCCCTCGGAGGGTGTCGGCCTCGTAGGAGGTGCGGAAGGCGCCGCGGCGCTGCAGCGCGGGCACCAGGTCACAGGTGATCCGCGGGAGGTCGTGGGCGAGGACGGCCGGGCGCAGCCGCGCCCCGTCGAGTCCGGCCTCGTGCCAGTCGAGGACGAGGTCGGCGAGCTCGGCGGCGGTCCCGGTGAAGATACGGGCGTCGCTGGCCAGCGCGCTGCCCGCCGCCTCGTCGAGGCGGTCGCGGCGGGATGCGGCGGTCCCGGCGTCGTCGTCGAGGAACACGAGCATGTCGCCGAGGACCCGCAGCGGCTCCGCGGCCCGGCCGGCGGCCTCCTGCTCGCCCCGGACCGCGGCGAGGATGGCGCGGACGTCGTCGGCGTCGCCGGGGGTGACGAAGCCGAGGTCGGCGTGGTGGCCGACGAGGCGGAACGCGCGGTCGACGTGCGCCAGGGCCGCCACCACCGGCTGCCCCTGTGGGGGACGCGGAGTGATCGAGGGCCCGCGGACGGAGAAGAACGGCCCGGAGAAGTCGATGTAGTGCAGCCGGTCCGAGTCGACGAAGCGACCGGTCGCGGCGTCGCGGATCTCCGCATCGTCCTCCCAGCTGTCCCAGAGCCGGCGCAGGACCTCGACGTAGTCGCCGGCCTCGGCAAAGAGCTCCTCGCGCTCGGGCACGTCGCGCCGGCCGACGAGCGCGGCCTCGTCCGCCCGGGACGACACGCGGACCCGCACTCCGCCGCGCCCCGAGCTGACGTAGTCCAGCGTCGCGATCTCGGTCGAGGCGTGGAACGGCTCGGTGTGGGTGGTGACCACGGTCGGCACCACGCCCACGTGCCGCGTCGTCGGGGCGATCCGGTTCGCGAGCAGGACCGCGTCCAGCCGTCCGCGGACGCGGTCGGTCCGGTCGTCGGGGTTCCGCGGGTCCTCCGACTGCAGCGCCAGGGCGTCCTCGACGGTGACGAGGTCGAGCAGACCGCGCTCCGCCTCGGCCAGGAGGTCGGTCCAGTAGGCGGCCGAGAACAGCTCGCCGGGGCGGGCGCCGGGCTCGCGCCAGGAGGCGGGATGCCATCCGGTGCCGTCGAGGGCGACGGCCAGGTGGAGGGACGTCGGGGACGTCGGGGACGTCGGGGACGTCGGGGACGTCGGGGACGCGGTCATCGGGTGCGCGCTCCTGTGCCGATGGGGTCGGTGCCGGTGGGGTCGGGGGAGGTGAGGGCGGGGGACGTGAGGGCGGTCGGCTCGGGCGCAGGGTGCCCGACCGGGAGGCGTCGGACGCCCACCAACGCGGGGCGGTCGCGCAGGACGAGTCCGAGCTCCTCGTCGAGCCGGATCGCGGCCACGTTGGACGCCGCCGCGTGCAGGCGAGACCCTGCCGACTGAGCCGGGTCGGTGCAGACCGCGCTGACCTCGGTGAGCCCCGGGGTCGGGTGCAGGTCGCTCGGTCATCGCCCGCCATCCTCCCCGCCCAGAGGGGCCGGCGTGGCGGGCCGGCGCGCGATGGGGTGGGATGGGCCGTGTGACCCACCGCGCGCTCGAGCCGTTCTGGCCGAGCCGGCGCGTGCAGGAGTTCGACCAGTGGTGTCGCCCGGCCGCTTGACCGCCCGGTTCCTCGAGCACGACTCGTCGACGCCCTCCGAGGGCGTCGCCGCCGAGGAGTCCCGCGCCGTCCTGCGGCCGGTTCGTCGTGCCCGTCGCGCCCCACTCCGAGCCTCGAAGGACATCACCATGACCGCCACCGACCAGTACCTGCAGAACAACGAGGCCTACGCGGCGTCGTTCTCCGGCCCGCTGCCCCTGCCGCCCGCGCGCCACACCGCCGTCGTCGCCTGCATGGACGCGCGGTTGAACCCGTACGGCGTGCTCGGGCTCTCCGAGGGGGACTCGCACGTCATCCGCAACGCGGGCGGCGTCGTCACCGACGACACCATCCGTTCCCTCGCGATCAGCCAGCACCTGCTGGGGACCGAGGAGATCGTGCTGATCCACCACACCGACTGCGGGATGCTCACCTTCACCGACGAGCAGTTCGCCGGGATCCTCGAGTCCGAGACCGGCGAGCGCCCGACGTGGGAGGCGCGCTCGTTCGGCGACCTCGAGGGCGACGTCCGGGACTCGATCGCCCGGATCACGGCCAGCCCGTTCGTGAAGAGGAAGGACTCCGTCCGCGGCTTCGTGTTCGACGTGGCGACGGGCCGGTTGCGCGAGGTCTCCTGACCCGATCCCGCCGGCGCCGCCCGCACACCGTTCCCCTCGGGGAGGATGCGCGGGCGGCACCCGTCTCCCCGTCCGCCGACACCGCGCGAACGAGGCCTCTCGAGGAGTGCTGCTGTGTTCGGTCGCCGTACCCTGCGCGCCGTCTCCGCGGTGGCGCTGTCGCTGACGCTGGCGGTGCCGGCGGGCTGCACCCGAGCCCGGGAGAGCGCCCCGCCCCCCGCGGCCGACCAGGGTCCGGCGCAGGAGCTGCGCCTGGGGTACCTCCCCACCATCACCCACGCCCCCGCCCTCATCGGCATCCAGAACGGCCTGTTCGCCGGGCAGCTCGGCGCGACCAGGCTCGCCACCCAGACGTTCAACGCCGGCCCCGCGGAGGTGAACGCGCTGCTCGGCAGCTCCCTCGACGTCGGCTTCATCGGCCCGGGGCCGGCGATCAACGCCTACAAGCAGAACCCCGAGGGCATCCGTCTCATTGCGGGCGCGACGGCCGGTGGGGCCCAGCTCGTGGTCCGACCGGGGATCACCTCCCCGCAGCAGCTGCTCGGGAAGACGATCGCGACGCCGCAGCTGGCCAACACCCAGGACATCGCGCTGAAGACGTGGCTCCGGGACAACGATCTGCCCGTCGGCACGGGACCGGAGGCGGTCGAGGTGGTCAACATCGAGAACGCCCGCGCGCTCGAGGCCTACCGGAGTGGTCAGCTCGACGGCGGCTGGTTGCCCGAGCCGTTCGCGTCCCGCTTCGTCCTCGAGGCCGGCGCCACGCAGTTGCTCGACGAGCGCACGCTCTGGCCGGGCGGGCAGTTCCCGACGACGGTCGTGATCGCCCGGATCGAGTACGTCCAGCAGCATCCCGCCACCGTCGCCGCCCTCCTGCGTGGCCTGGTGGAGGCCGAGCGGTACGCCGCCGGTGACCCGGCGTCGGCGAAGGCCGCGGTGAACGCCGGGCTCTGGGCCGCCGGGAGTCCGCCGCTGGCGCAGCGCGTGCTCGACCGCGCGTGGGGGCAGGTGACCTTCGGTCCCGACCCGCTGGCCGCGACGTTCCCCCGCCTCGCGCAGGACGCGGTCACCGCCGGCACCGCGTCGTCCCCGACCCCGCTGCGGGGCCTCGTCGAAGCCGGCCCGCTCGACACCGCCCTCACCGCCGCCGGGCGGTCCCCGGTCGACACCGCGGGGCTCGGCGGCTGACGAGAACCCCCGACCGGCGGCGGCGCCTGCTCGGCGGCGCCTGCTAGACGGCGGCGCCCAGGCCGCGGGCCCGCAGGACCCGGCGCTCGACGGGCCGGAAGACGAGCAGCTCGATCCCGACGCCCACGACGAGGATGAGGACGATCGCGGCGATCACCGTCGGCATGTCGGAGAGCGACTGCCCCTGCTGCAGGTAGGCGCCCAGGCCGAAACCGAGGCTCGGTGAGGTCGCGATGATCTCGGCGGCCATGAGCGAGCGCCACGAGAACGCCCACCCCTGCTTGGCGCCCGCGAGGTATCCGGGCAGCGCCGCGGGCAGCAGGATGAAGCGCGCCGACTGCAGCGACCCGGCGCCCATCGCCGTGCCGACGCGGGGCAGCAGGGGCGGGATCTGGTCGATGCCGGCGACGAGCCCGTTGGCGATGGAGGGCACCGCACCCATCAGCACCACGAAGTAGACCGCGGAGTCGTCGAGCCCGAACCACAGCACCGCGGCCGGTACCCAGGCCACCGACGGCAGGCTCTGCAGCCCCGACAGCAGCGGACCGATGGCCCGGCGCACCGGCGACACCGAGGCCACGAGCAGCCCCAAGGGCGTCGCGATGACCAGGGCCAGCAGGAAGCCGAGGACGGCCCGGTGCACCGAGGTCCACAGGATGTCGAGCGCCTGGCCGGAGCGCACGCGCCCCGCGATCTGGTCGAACACCACGCCGGGGGCCGGGAGCACGAACTCGGGCCAGATCGCCGAGGCCCAGAGGAGCTGCCAGACGATGACGACGAGCACGAGCGCGACGACGGGCGGGACGAAGCCCGTCAGCGCTCGCCGCCACCACGGCGCGCGCGTCCCGGTCGGGGTGTCGAGCGCGTCCAGGCCCGCGCTGAGCGACTGGGCGTCGTGGGTCGGGTCCGTCAGCGTCGAGGACCGGGCGCCGTCAGGCACGGGCGTGGCGGGAGATCGCGGTACGCAGCTCGGCGGTGATCTCCTCCTGCAGGGTCTCGCGGCGGGCGCCGTCGGCGTCGCGGGCGTCCCACGCGCGCAGGACGCGGCCCGGACGCGACGACATCAGCACGACCCGCTGACCCAGCCGGACGGCCTCGCGGACGTCGTGGGTCACGAAGAGCACGGCCGTCCCGGTGGCCTCCCACACGCGCACCAGCTCGTCCTGCAGGACGTCGCGGGTGATGGCGTCGAGCGCGCCGAAGGGCTCGTCCATGAGCAGCACCCCGGGCTCTGCCGCATCGCGGGCCCCGGGCTCCGGCGCACCGACGCTCGCCGCGAGCGCGCGGGCGAGCGCCACCCGCTGGCGCATGCCGCCGGAGAGCTCGTGGGGACGCTTCTCGGCCTGGCCCTCCAGCCGCACGAGCTCGAGCAGCTCGGCGGCCCGACTGCGCCGCAGCCCGCGGGGGACGCCGGCGAAGCGCAAGGGCAGCTCGACGTTGCGCCCCGCGGTCAGCCACGGCAGCAGCGCGGCCTCCTGGAACATCACGGCGGGTCGCGACGCCGACCGCTCGACCCGTCCGGCGGTGGGTGCGTCGAGCCCGGCGACGAGGTTGAGCAGCTTGCCGCAGCCCGACGCCCCGAGCAGGCACACGAACTCACCCGGCTGCACCTGCAGGTCCACCCCCTCCAGGGCGAGGACGGCGTCGGCCCCCGACCCGAAGGCCTTGCTCACCCCGCGCACCCGGATCGGCGGGTCCCCCTCAACTCCAGTCCGGCCGAGCGGGGCGGGCTCGCGGCCGGCGAGGGTGGCGGTCATCGACGTCTCCACGGTGGACGACCGACGAGCCCGGCGGCGAGGGTGTCGCCGGCCCGCGGGTCGATGACGAGGAACGAGCCGGTGGCGGCCACGGCGTCGTAGTCGTCGAGGGGGAGCGGTTCGGCGACGGTGACCTCGACGTGGCCGATGTCGTTGATCTCCAGCCCGCCCGGGTCGGCGTCCAGCGCGAGGGTCTGGGTGTCGAGACGGTGGGTGATCGCGGTGATCATCGCCGGGGTGGTGTGAGTGCCGTGCTTGACCAGCAGCCGCCGGCCCGGGACCAGGGGCTTCTCGTGCAGCCAGGCGAGGGTCGCGGCGAACTCGGTACGCGGCTCGGGCGCGTCGGCGGGAGCGGCGAGCAGCGCGCCGCGGGCGATGCCGAGGTCGTCGGCCAGCCGCAGCACGACGCTACGACCCACGGCCGCCGCGTCGAGAGCCCCGTCGTAGGTGTCGATCCCCGACACCGTCGAGCGCTGCCCGTCGGGCAGGACCGCGACCTCGTCGCCCACGCGGATCTCGCCCGCGGCCACGAGGCCGGCGTAGCCGCGGTAGTCCGGTAGCTCCGGCGACCGCGGACGGATCACGGTCTGCACCGGGAACCGGAAGCCGACCGTGGTGGGCTCGCGGGCGACCGGCACCGACTCGAGGTGCTCGAGCAGCGTCGGCCCGTCGTACCAGGGCGTGCGCTCGGACCCGACGACGACGTTGTCGCCGACCTTCGCCGACACCGGGACGGTCACCACGACGTCGTCGCCGTGCTCGTCCACGCCGTAGCCCAGCGCGGCAGTGAGCGCGGTGAACTCCTTGGCGATCGCGGCGTAGGTGCCCTCGTCGTAGTCGATCAGGTCGATCTTGTTCACGGCCAGGACGAGCCGCGGCACCCGCAGCAGCGCCATGACCGCGGTGTGTCGGCGCGTCTGCTCCACCACGCCGTGGCGGGCGTCGACGAGCAGCACGGCCAGCTGCGCGGTCGACGCGCCGGTCACCGTGTTGCGCGTGTACTGCACGTGGCCGGGGGTGTCGGCGAGGACGAACGAGCGTCGCGGCGTCGCGAAGTAGCGGTAGGCCACGTCGATCGTGATGCCCTGCTCGCGTTCCGAGCGCAGGCCGTCGACCAGCAGCGACAGGTCCGGCGTGCCGTCGCCCGACCGGGACGCGCGCTCCACGGCCTCCATCTGGTCGGCGAGCACCGACTTGGTGTCGTAGAGCAGGCGACCCACGAGGGTCGACTTGCCGTCGTCGACGCTGCCCGCGGTGGCCAGCCGCAACAGATCCGGACCCGGGGTCGGGTCGGGGTGGGTCATCAGAAGTAGCCCTCCCGCTTGCGGTCCTCCATGGCGGCTTCGGACATCCGGTCGTCGGCCCGGGTGGCACCGCGCTCGGTGAGCCGGCTCTCGCGGACCTCGGCCAGCACCGCGTCGAGCGACGCCGCGTCCGACGCGACCGCCCCGGTGCACGAGCCGTCGCCGACGGTGCGGTACCGGACGGTCTTCTCGACCACGGTCTCGTCCGCGCGGGGTCCACCCCAGGGGCCCGACGTCAGCCACATCCCGTCGCGCAGGAACACCTCGCGGATGTGCGCGTAGTAGATGTCGGGCAGCTCGATGCCCTCGCGCTCGATGTAGCGCCAGACGTCGAGCTCGGTCCAGTTCGAGAGCGGGAACACCCGGACGTGCTCCCCGGGCTTGTGCCGGCCGTTGTAGAGGTTCCACAACTCGGGGCGCTGGCGTGACGGTTCCCAGGCGCCGAACGCGGTGCGCAGGCTGAAGATGCGCTCCTTCGCGCGGGCGCGCTCCTCGTCGCGGCGCCCCCCGCCGAACACGGCGTCGTGGCGATGCTCGGCGATCGCGTCGAGCAGCGGCTGGGTCTGCAGCGGGTTGCGGGTGCCGTCGGCGCGCTCCTCGAGGCGCTCGTCGTCGATGTAATCCTGCACCGACGCGACCTCAAGGGTCAGGCCTTGCTCGCCGACGAGGCGGTCGCGGAACGCGATGACCTCGTCGAAGTTGTGCCCGGTGTCCACGTGCAGCAGCGGAAACGGCATCGGCGCGGGCCAGAAGGCCTTGCGCGCGAGGTGCACCAGCAGCGTCGAGTCCTTGCCGCCGGAGAACAGAATCACTGGGCGGTCGAACTCGCCGGCGACCTCGCGGAAGACGTGAATCGCCTCGGACTCGAGGGTGTCGAGCTGGCCTCTCGCACTCGGCAGCGTCGTGACGTCCTGCGTGCCGGCGGTCACCCGTGCAGCCCGCACTCGGTCTTGGAGAAGCCGGCCCAGCGTCCCGACCGGGGGTCGGCGCCCGGGGCGGGCTTCTGCGTGTAGGGTGCACACCCGATCGAGGGGTAGCCCGCGGCGACCAGCGGATTGACCAGCACTCGGTGGTCGGTGATGTAGGCGTCCATCTGCTCGTCGGTCCAGTGGGCGAGGGGATTGACCTTGACCAGCTGGTGACGCTCGTCCCAGGTGATCAGCGGGGTGTGCGCGCGGGTCGGCGCCTCGACGCGGCGGACCCCGGTGACCCACGCGTCGTAGCCGGCCAGCGTGTGCTGCAGCGGCACGACCTTGCGGAGCTCGCAGCACCGGCCCGGGTCGGTGGCGAAGAGGTCCTTGCCCTCGAGCCGGTCCTGGTCGGCGACCGAGTGATCAGGGCGGGCGTCGACGACGCGGACGCCGTAGGTGTGGGCGACGGCGTCGCGCGTCCCGAGGGTCTCGGCGAAGTGGTAGCCGGTCTCCAGGAAGAGGACGTCGACACCGGGACGCGCGGCGGCGCCGAGCTCCACCAACACCGCGTCCTGCATGTTCGAGGCGACGATGAGCTTCTCGCCGAACGTCCCGGCCGCCCACGCGAGGACCCCTCGCGTGAGCTCCTCGTGGCCGGCCGGAGTGGATGCGCCTGCCTCCTCGAGGGCGGCGAAGCGCCCACCGGCGTCGAGGGCGTTCGTCCGGAGATCGTCCCGGAGCGGGAAGGCCCTCATCGGAGGAGGTCCTCGTCGGCCCGCACGACCCAGCGGGCGAAGCGCTCGCCGGGCTCGCGGTGTTCGGCGTACGCCCGCACGATCCGCTCGACGTAGTCGCCGAGGTCGGCGGAGAGGACCTTGTGCCCGCGCAGCTTGCGTCCGAACCCGGCGTCGAGACCGAGGCCGCCGCCGAGGTGGACCTGGAAGCCCGCGGCCGGGGCGCCGTCGGCGTCGGAGACGATCTGGCCCTTGAGCCCGATGTCGGCGACCTGGATGCGTGCGCAGGAGTTGGGGCAGCCGTTGAGGTGGATCGCGATCGGGTGCTCGAGGGTGTCCTGCACGTCGGCGAGGCGGCGCTCGAGCTCGTCGACGAGCTCGCCGGAGCGGTCCTTGGTGTCGACGAAGGCGAGCTTGCAGAACTCGATGCCCGAGCACGCCATGGTCGCCCGCCGCCACGGCGAGGGGTTCGCGGGCAGGCCGAGGTTCTCGAGCGCCGGGATCAGGGTGTCGAGGTTCTCCTGCGTCACGTCGAGGACCAGGATCTTCTGGTACGGGGTGAGCCGGACGCGGCCCGAACCCGCGGTCTCCGCGGCCTTCGCCACCTCGACCAGCGTCGAGCCGCTCGTGCGCCCCGACGGTGGAGCGACGCCGACGTAGTGGCGCCCGTCGAGCTGGTCGTGGACGCCGATGTGGTCGATCGTGCCGGCGACCGCGGCGGGCGCCGGGCCGTCGACGAGCCTGCGGTGCAGGTACTCGTCCTCGAGGACCTGGCGGAAGCGCTCGGGACCCCAGTCGGCAACGAGGAACTTGATGCGCGCCCGGGTCCGCAGCCGCCGGTAGCCGTAGTCGCGGAAGACCTCCACGACTCCGCGCCACACCTCGGCGACCTCGTCGCGCGGGACCCAGGCGCCGAGACGGACGGCGAGTTTCGGGTTGGTCGACAGCCCGCCGCCGACGAAGAGGTCGAAACCGGGGCCGTGCTCGGGATGAACGACGCCGACGAAGGAGATGTCGTTGACCTCGTGGGCGACGTCGGGCTGCCCGGAGATCGCCGTCTTGAACTTGCGGGGCAGGTTGGCCAGCGAGTGGTCGCCGATGAAGCGCTCCACGATCTCCTCGACGGCGGGGGTGCCGTCGAGGACCTCGTCGGCGGATATCCCGGCGACCGGTGAGCCCAGCACGACGCGGGGGCAGTCGCCGCAGGCCTCGGTGGTGAAGAGCCCGACCGACTCGAGGCGACGCCAGATCTCGGGGACGTCCTCGACGCGGACCCAGTGCAGCTGGACGTTCTCGCGGTCGGTCACGTCGGCGGTGTCGCGGGCGAAGGTCTGCGAGATCTCGCCGATGACGCGCAGCTGCTCGGTCGTCAGGGCCCCGCCGTCGACGCGCACCCGCAGCATGAAGAAGTGCGCGTCCAGCTCCTCCTCGTCGATGTGGCCCGTCGCGGTGCCGGGGATGCCCTGCTCGCGCTGCGTGTAGAGGCCCATCCAGCGGAAGCGGCCGCGCAGGTCGGCCGGGTCGATCGAGTCGAAGCCGCGGTGCGCGTAGATGTTCTCGATGCGCGCCCGCACGTTCAGCGGGTGGTCGTCCTTCTTGGACTGCTCGTTCTTGTTCAGCGGCTCGCGGTACCCGAGCGCCCACTGCCCCTCGGCCCGCGCCCGTCCCTTTCCGGGCACCGTGCGCGGACGCCGCGGCGTCGCAGGGTCGTCGCCTCGGAGGCCGAGTGGCGTGGTCTCGGCGTACGACTCCTCCGGGGTGGAGGCGCCCTCGCTCGATGGAGCGCTCGTGGGAGCCATGGGTGTGCGTTCCTCCGAGTACGTGGCGCAGCAACCGGGCGCGCGGGCATTCCGCCGGGCACGGGACGCTCGCCGGCTGGGGGTGGGTGCCCGTCAGGGGCGGTCAGCGGCGGTGATCAGCGCGCCGGACGGCACAGGTCGCTGGACACCCGCGAGAGGTCGACGTGGCGTCGAGCCACCAGGCGGAGTCGGAGCGCGTGCACGGCTACGAGAGTGCCACGGCGCACCGACACTTTCCACCAGGGCGACCCCACCCGCGCCGGGTGACCCCGCCCACGCCGTCGCGCGGCGCCATCGCGTGGCCCGTCCGCCGGGCGAACGCCGCGTGCCGCGCGGGCACACTGGAGCGATGCCCTCCGTGCCTCCGGGCGGCGACCCGGCGCCGGCTGGCGGCGCGCTGCCACCGGCGAGCCTCCGCGGGCTCGGCGCGCGCCCCTTCGGCGTCTACGTGCACGTCCCGTTCTGCGCCACGCGGTGCGGCTACTGCGACTTCAACACCTACACCGCCGCCGATCTGGATCTCGCGAGCCTGGCCGCGAGCGACGACCCGTCCTCGCCGGCGTCCTGGCTCGAGGGGCTGCGTCGCGAGCTCGACCTGGCCGCCCGCGTCCTCGACGGCGCCGACTCCCCGGGGCTGCCGCGGGCCGACACCGTCTTCGTCGGGGGCGGCACGCCGACGCTGCTCGGTCCCGACGGGCTGACCGCGGTGCTCGACGCCGTGCGCACGACCTTCGGGCTCGCCGACGGGGCGGAGGTCACCACCGAGGCCAACCCCGAGTCGACCGGCCCGCAGCTGCTCGGTCGGATCGCCGACGCCGGCTACACACGGCTCTCCCTCGGGATGCAGTCCGACGTGGACCACGTCCTCGCCGCCCTGGACCGCCGCCACACCCCGGGCGCAGCCGTCGCGGCCGCCCACAGCGCCCTCGACGCCGGGCTCGCCCACGTCAACCTCGACCTGATCTACGGCACGCCGACCGAGTCCGACGACGACCTGCGCCGCTCCCTCGACGCCGTCCTGGCCTCCGGCGCCGACCACCTCTCCGCCTACGGCCTGATCGTCGAGGAGGGCACGGCCCTGCACCGCCGTATCACCCGCGGTGAGCTCCCGATGCCCGACGACGACGTGCTCGCCGACCGCTACGAGATCGTCGACGATGCCCTGACCGGTGCGGGGTTCGGCTGGTACGAGGTGTCGAACTGGGCGCGCGACCCCGCGGCGCGCTGCCGCCACAACCTCGGGTACTGGTCGGGCGGGGACTGGTGGGGCGCCGGGCCGGGCGCGCACTCCCACGTCGGGGGCACTCGGTGGTGGAACGTGCCACACCCCGCCCGCTACAGCGCCGCCCTCGCCGCGGGACGCTCGCCCGCCGAGGCCCGGGAGACGCTGGGCCCCGTCGAGCGCCACGTCGAACGGGTCCTGCTCGACCTGCGCACCGTCGACGGGCTCGCGGTGGGCGTCCTCGACCCGGTCGGGCGCGACGCGGGGACCCGGGCGGCCCGCGACGGACTGCTGTCCGCGGGGGACTGGCAGCGGGGACGAGCCGTTCTCACCCGGCGGGGACGGCTCCTCGCCGACGGCGTCGCCATGGCCCTGACCGGCGACTGACTGGCCTACGATGGACCGTCCGGGGTCGCGCCCGGGTACGGCACGGCGACCGGGACGGGAGGTACGCCGCGATGAACGCCGACGAACGCCGGGTCGCGGTGCTCCGGGCGATCGTCGCCGACTTCGTGGCCACCAACGAGCCCGTCGGCTCGAAGGGGATCGTCGACCGGCACAACCTCGGCGTCTCCAGCGCCACTGTGCGCAACGACATGGCCACGCTGGAGGACGAGGGCTACATCATCCAGCCCCACACCAGCGCCGGGCGGATCCCCACCGACAAGGGCTACCGGCTCTTCGTGGACCGGTTGCACCAGGTCAAGCCGCTCTCGATCGCCGAGCGCCGGGCCATCTCGAGCTTCCTCGAGGGCGCCGTCGACCTCGACGACGTCCTGCGCAGGTCGGTCCGGCTCCTCGCGCAGCTCACCCGTCAGGTCGCCATCGTCCAGTACCCGACGCTCACCCGCTCCACGGTGCGCCACCTCGAGATCGTCGCGCTGAGCCCCGCCCGCCTCATGCTGGTGCTCATCACCGACACCGGACGGGTCGACCAGCGCGTCGTGGACCTCGGGGATGTCCTCTGCGACGACGACGTCGCCCGGCTGCGGACGCTGCTCAACGGCGTGCTCGTCGGGCAGCCGTTGACCCTGGCCGCGGCGCGGGTCGCGGAGCTGCCGGAGGAGGGTCCGGACGGGATGCGCGCGACGCTCACCACGGTGGCGTCCGTGCTGGTGGAGTCGCTGGTGGAACGCTCCGAGGAGCGTCTGGTCCTCGGCGGCACGGCGAACTTCGCGCGCAACATCACCGACGCGGGGTCGCTGCACGGGGTGCTCGAGGCCTTGGAGGAGCAGGTCGTGGTGCTGCGGCTGCTCGCCCAGGCCAGCGACCCGGGCACCGTGACGGTGCGCATCGGCGAGGAGAACGAGTCCGAGGATCTGTGGGCGACGTCCACCGTCTCCATCGGCTACGGCGCCGGGGGCACCGCGCTCGGCGGGATGGGCGTCGTCGGCCCGACGCGGATGGACTACCCCGCGACCATCGCGGCCGTGCGGGCCGTGGCCCGCTACGTCGGGGAGATCGTCGCCGGGGGCTGAGGCCGACGCGTGCCGCTGCACTCTTCGCCGCGCTCGATGGGGGACGAGGTCACACCACAGCGCCTTGGGCCACGGAAATCGGCTGTGATCGGAGGCCGTGGTTTCAGAGGTTGTAGGCAACCGGGTGGCGCGGTTGGTAGAGCCCGATTTCGCCGCCTCCGGGCACGAGCAGTGCGGTGACGAGGCCGAAGCCCTGGTCGGTGATCGGCGCGGTGAACTCCACGCCCTTGTTGGTGAGCTCGGCGACGGTCGCCTCGATGTCGTCGCACATGAGGTAGAGCTCATGACCGGTAGCGGGCTGGTCCGGGTGGGTGGGGTGCACACCCAGCTCCGCGGGGGGTGTCTTGAAGATCAGCCAGCCGTCGCCGGCGTCGACGTGGGGCATCCCGAGCACGTCACGCAGGAAGGCGCGGGTCTGATCGGGGTGCGCGGAGTAGATGATCGCGTGCGTTCCGGTGATCGCCATCACCAACCTGCCTCTCGCATCGTAGGGTGGCCGCTGCCTCGGCTACGCATCGGCGCCGGCCTCCAGTCGGAATAGACGACCGTCGGGATCCCGGACCGTCATCACCTGTGTGCCCCAATGCGTCGCGGCGAAGGGCTGCACGACTTCGACCGGTGGCTCCGGCCGGCAGTACTGCGGGTCGGTCACGCCCAAGTAGACGTCCAGACCCACGGGATCTTCCACGGACTGCTCGGCCAGGAAATCCGGGTGCCGTTCGCGGCACTGAGCAGCCCGCTGTGGTGGCCCGGTCTCGAAGTCGAGCTCGAAGCCGAGTGCCTTCCAGAAGGCCACGCTCTTCCCCCAGTCATGCGTCTCCAGGTAGAGCTGCGCGAAACCCTGGGTTGTTACGTCACGTCTCCTTCGGGGCTGATCTTCTCGGCTGGGGGCGTGCGGTCACGGCGAGATGCGTGCGCAGAGCCTCGGCGACGATCGCGGACAGCGACTGCTCGGTGTCCACGGCGAGATGCTTCAGGTCACGGATCAGCGATACCGGTAGGTAGACGTTGAGCTGCTTGACCTGCTCCTTCATGCACGGATGCTAGCAAGCCGTCTAGCCACTGAGCTAGCCTATCGACGGGTCTCGCCTCTCGGGAGCTTGCCCAGCTCGTCGTGCAGAGCAGGTCGACCCGGCCGTCTTGGCTGGGCGGGCGGCCGGGTCGTGCGGCTGCTGACGGGGCAGGGGGTCGGCGCCAAGATGGACGAGATCGACAGACCTCATCAGCCACCTCGTGGTGAGGGGTGAACTGATGACCGCCCGGCGATCTCGCGCTGGGTGAGGCCCTCGAGCACCAGCAGCACGATCTCCTCGGTATGGCCGGGGGTGTCGGGGCCGCAGGGCGCGGGCCGGTCCCCGCCCGTGGAGCGCGCTCGCGAGGCAGTCCCGCGGTCTGGCCTACGATGTCGAGTCGGCGCGCCGCGCGGTCGCAGGACCCCGCGAGCGCCGATCGACTCCGGGAGAATCGGCCCTGAGCGACGGACCCTGATTGATCGAACGAGGTACCCATCAGCGTGGCCAAGGACTACTACGGCATTCTGGGCGTCGCTCGGGAGGCCGACGACGCGGAGATCAAGCGCGCGTACCGCAAGCTCGCGCGCGAACTGCACCCCGACGTCAACCCCGGCGAGGCCGAGCGGTTCCACGACGTCAAGAACGCCTACGAGGTCCTCTCCGACCCGTCCCAGCGCCGGATCGTCGACCTCGGCGGCGACCCCCTGGACACCGGGACCGGGCGCGGCGGCGGGGGCGGTGGCGGGTTCGGCGGCGCCGGCTTCGGCGGGCTCGGCGACATCATGGACGCCTTCTTCGGCGCCGCCGGGGGTGGCGGGCGCGGCCCGCGCAGCCGCATCCAGCGCGGCGACGACGCCCTGATCCGTCTCGACCTCACCCTCGAGGAGTGCGCCGCCGGCGTGACCCGCAACGTCACCGTCGACACCGCGGTGCTCTGCGCGACGTGCGACGGCAGCGGGGCCGAGCCGGGGTCGCACGCCGTCCCCTGCGACACCTGCGGCGGGCGTGGCGAGATCCAGAACGTGCAGCGCTCGTTCATCGGTCAGGTCGTCACCGCGCGCCCGTGCCCGGTCTGCCATGGCACCGGCGAGATCATCCCCAACCCGTGCCGTCAGTGCGACGGCGACGGCCGGGTGCGCTCGCGCCGCACGGTCACCGTCGACGTCCCGCCCGGCGTCGGTGACGGGATGCGCGTCAAGCTCACCGGTCAGGGCGAGGTCGGCTCCGGCGGCGGCGCCCCCGGCGACCTCTACTTCGAGGTGACCGAGGCCCGCCACGAGTACTTCGAGCGCGACGGCGTCGACCTCCACGCCCACGTCGCGCTGCCGATGACCGCTGCCGCTCTCGGCGCGACGCTGCGCCAGCGCACCCTCGAGGGCGACGAGGAACTCCACGTCGAGGCGAGCACCCAGCCCGGCACCGTCTACACGCTGCGCGGGAAGGGCATGCCCCGCCTGCGCTCGGGCGGGCGCGGGGACCTGCACGTGCACCTCGACGTCGCCGTCCCCGACAAGCTCGACGCCCGCCAGGCCGAGCTCCTGCGTGAGCTCGCGACCCTGCGCGGCGAGGAGCGCCCCGAGCTCTCGGCGGCTCGCAACGGCCTCTTCGGTCGGCGTCGTGGAGGTCGGCGGTGACCGGCCTCCGGCACCTCCCGGCGTCAGCGATGCGCCATTCCTGGCACTCCGTAACAGCAGAGCCCCATTCCTGGCGCGAGGGGCGCGAGGGGCGGCGTCAGCGATGCGCCATTCCTGGCACTCCGTGACAGCAGAGCCCCATCCCTGCCGCGAGGGCCGCGAGGGCCGCGAGGGCCGCGAGGGCCGCGAGGGCCGCGAGGGCCGCGAGGGCCGCGAGGGGCAGGAGGCCCCGACGGCGGACTGGACGCGGCCGCTGATGTTCCTCGTCGAGCACGTGCCCGCCACCGGCGAGGTGCTGCTCGACGGCGCGGAGGGTCGGCACGCCGCCGGCGTCCGGCGGGTGCGTCCCGGCGAGGTCGTCCTCGTCGGCGACGGAGCGGGCGTCCGGGCCCGCGCGACGGTGACCGCTGTGGCCGCGGCCGCCGTCACCCTCACGATCCTCGCGCGGCGGGTCGACGAGCCCCCGGCCCTGCGCGTCACGCTCGTGCAGGCCCTGGTGAAGGGCGACCGCGGGGAGCTCGCCGTCGAGCTCGCCACCGAGGCCGGGGTCGACGCCCTGGTGCCGTGGCGTGCCGAGCGCAGCATCGCCCGCTGGGACGAGGGCGCGCGCGCGGAGAAGGCGCTCGCGCGGTGGCGCACGTCGGCGCGGGAGGCCGCGAAGCAGGCCCGGCGCGCAGCCGTCCCCGCCGTCGACGACCCGCTCTCGACCCCGGAGCTCCTCCGCCGGGTCGCCGACGCCGCGTCGGCCCTCGTCCTCGAGGGCACCGCCGCGACCTCGCTCGCCGACGCCGATCTGCCCGCCCGCGGGGAGCTCGTCCTCGTCGCCGGCCCCGAGGGCGGCATCACCGACGCCGAGCACGCCGCCCTCGCGGACGCGGGCGCCCTCGCCGTCGCGATGGGTCCCGCCGTCGTCCGCACCTCCACCGCGGCCGCCGTCGCGCTCGGGGCGCTCGGCGCGCGGACCGACCGGTGGCGGAGCCCCCGATGACCGACCGCCGGTCCATGCTCGGGCTCCTCGGCGCGTGCGGCGCTCTCGCCGCCGCCGGCCTGCTCACCGCGTGCCGGTCCGCGGGGCTCCCGGCCGCCGGGCCCGCTACCGCGCCCGCCACCCCGCCCACCGTCCCGGGGACGCCGGGGGCGGGGCCGCTGCGCTACGGTCCCGACCCCTCCCAGTACTCGGTGCTGCACATGCCGTCGGGGACCGCGCCGTCGCTGCCCGTCGTGGTGGTCGTGCACGGCGGCTACTGGCGCGCGGCCTACGGGCTCGAGCTGGGCACGCCGCTCGCGGTCGACCTCACCAACTCCGGCGTCGCCGCGCTCAACGTGGAGTACCGCCGCACCGGGGGCACCGGGGGCTTCCCGATGACCTTCGACGACGTGGCCGCCGCCGTCGACGGGCTCGCCGGCGCCGGTCAGCGGGCCGCCGGTGGCCGGCTCGACCTCTCCCGCGTCGTCGTGATCGGCCACTCCGCAGGCGGGCAACTCGCAGTGTGGGCGGTGTCGCGGACCCGGCTCCGGGCCCCCGCGCCGGGCGCCGCTCCCGTGGTGCGCCCGCGCGGGGCGGTGGCCCAGGCCGGCGTGCTCGACCTCGCCGCCGCCGCGTACCAGGACCTCGGCGGGGGCGCGACGGTCGCGCTGCTCGGCGGCCCGCCGGCGGCGTACGCCGACCGGTATGCCGTGACCTCGCCCGCGGCCCTCGTCCCCGCCGGGGCGCCGGTCGTGGCCGTGCACGGCACCGCCGACACCACCGTGCCCATCGACCAGAGCGTCCGCTACGTCGACGCGGCCGTCGCCGCGGGCGGGCAGGCCCGGCTCCGACCGATCGAGGGGGCCGACCACTTCGAGCTCATCGACCCCTCGACCCCGGCGTGGGCGGCCGTGCGCGAGGAGGTCCTCCGTCTCCTGTGAGCAGCGGACGCTGGCGGGAGGGTCAGGGCAGGAGGGTCAGGCGCCCGCAGGAGGGTCAGGGCTCGGCGGGGTCGGCGAGGCCGCGTCGGGTCTAGGATGGCGGCGACCGATCCCGGGGCCGGGCCCCCGAGGAGAGCCTCGCAGAAAGCAGGACCGATCTGCACGTGACCGGCCAGGGACCGCACGGACTACCCCGCACGCCCAGACCCGCGCTCACACCGCCCGCGAGCTCCGCGGTCCGCGAGGGCGCGTCGCGCATCGTGGTGCCGGAGGCGGCCCTGCTGGGCCTGCTCGGCCAGCGCGACGAGAACCTCCGCGAGGCCGAGGGCCTCCTCGACGCCGACGTGCACGTTCGCGGCAACGAGCTGGCCCTGCAGGGGACGCCGGCCGACGTCGCCTTCGCCGAGCGGGTGTTCGCCGAGCTGGTCGTGCTGGCCAGCCGCGGCCAGCAGATCGACCCGGACGCCGTGCGCCGCACCGTGGGGATGCTTGCGGACGACACGGGCGTCGAGTCCCCGGCGGAGGTGCTGAGCCTCGACATCGTCTCGCGCCGCGGGCGCACCATCCGGCCCAAGACGCTGAACCAGAAGCGCTACGTCGACGCGATCGACGTCAACACCGTCGTCTTCGGCATCGGCCCCGCCGGCACCGGAAAGACCTACCTCGCGATGGCGAAGGCCGTGCAGGCGCTGCAGGCCAAGCAGGTCACACGCATCATCCTCACCCGCCCGGCGGTCGAGGCGGGGGAGCGGCTCGGCTTCCTTCCCGGCACGCTCTCGGAGAAGATCGACCCGTACCTGCGCCCGCTCTACGACGCGCTCAACGACATGCTCGACACCGAGATGGTGCCCAAGCTGATGGCCGCGGGCAGCATCGAGATCGCGCCCCTGGCCTACATGCGCGGTCGGACCCTCAACGACGCGTTCATCATCCTCGACGAGGCGCAGAACACGACACCCGAGCAGATGAAGATGTTCCTCACCCGCCTCGGGTTCAACTCCAAGATCGTCGTGACCGGCGACGTGACCCAGGTCGATCTCCCCGGCGGGTCGCGTTCGGGGCTCGCGGTGGTCCGCCAGATCCTCGACGGTGTCGACGACGTGGAGTTCTGCGAGCTCTCCAGCTCCGACGTGGTCCGTCACCGTCTCGTCGCCGACATCATCGACGCCTACGGCCGCTACGACGCCCGGCAGGAACGGTCGGGCCCGCAGCCCGTCGGCCCGGTGGACCGGGCCCCGCGGACCGGGCCGCCGCAGGCCCGCCGGGACCGTCGGGGACGCTAGCGGCCATGAGCACGAGGACACGGTGAGCACCGAGATCGCCAACGAGTCGGGCGTCGAGGTCGGCGAGACGGCGATCGTCGAGGTCGCGCGGCACACGCTCGAGCGCATGGGCGTCAGTCCGCTCGCGGAGCTCTCGATCATGCTCGTCGAGCTCTCCCCGATGGCGGAGCTGCACGAGCGGTGGCTCGAGGAGCCCGGGCCCACCGACGTCATGAGCTTCCCGATGGACGAGCTCGACTCGGCCAAGCGTCCCGACGCGCCGCTCTCGGGTCCGGCGCTGCTCGGCGACATCGTCCTCTGCCCGGAGTTCGCTCGCGACCAGGCGGCGGCCGCGGGCCACTCGCTCGACGACGAGCTGCACGTGCTCACCGTGCACGGCGTCCTGCACCTGTTGGGCTACGACCACGCCGAGCCCGACGAGGAGAAGGAGATGTTCGCCCTGCAGGCCGAGCTCCTCGCCGACTGGCACGCCGCGCGGGCCACGCGGGAGCGCGACGAGCGCCGCCGCGCCGCCGACGAGCGTCGCGACGCCGAGGACGCCCGCCGCCAGGCCGCCGACGACCGGGTGCTGGACACCGTCGGCCTCGCCGACACCGACACCGACACGCCGGCCGGCCGTTCGGGTCCCGGCGATCCGAGCCCGGACGGGTCGTGACGAGCGCGCAGATCGGCGAACTCGTCGCGGCGGTCCTGCTGGTGCCGTTGGCGGGGACGTTCGCCGCGGCCGACGCCGCGGTGTCCTCGGTCTCGCGGGCCCGCGTCGAGTACTTCGTGCGGGAGGGGCGGGCAGGGGCCCGCGCGCTCGCCGCCGTGCTCTCGGACCGCCCGCGTCACCTCAACCTCCTCCTGCTGCTGCGCCTGACCAGCGAGGCCGTCGCCGCCGTCCTCGCCACCTTCGTCGCGCTGCAGCTCATCGACGCCGACGCGCTCGCCGTCCTCGTCGCCGCGGTGGTCGTCGCCGTGGTCTCCTACGTGCTCATCGGGGTCGGTCCCCGCACCATCGGCCGCCAGCACCCCTACGCCGTCGGTTGCGCCCTCGCCGGCCCGGTGCGCGCGCTGGGACGGCTCCTCGGGCCGCTCGCGAGCCTGCTGATCGTCGTGGGCAACGCGGTGACGCCGGGCCAGGGCTTCCGCGAGGGCCCGTTCTCGTCCGAGGTCGAGCTGCGCGAGATGGTCGACCTGGCCGAGGCCCGCGGGCTCGTCGACGGCGGCGAGCGCGCCATGATCCAGTCGGTCTTCGAGCTGGGCGACACCATCGCCCGTGAGGTGATGGTGCCGCGGACCGAGATGGTGTGGATCGAGCGCGAGAAGTCGGTCCGCCAGGCCCTCGCCCTCGCCCTGCGCTCGGGTCACTCCCGCATCCCGGTGATCGGTGAGAACGTCGACGACACCGTCGGCGTCGTCTACCTCAAGGACCTCATCCGACACACGACCCAGGCCGGCGACGTCGCCCGGGGGGGCGGGCACAGCGGGGGCGGGCACACCGGTGCCGGCACCGTCTCCGACGTCATGCGCCCAGCCTCGTTCGTGCCCGACTCCCGGCGGGTCGACGCGCTGCTGCGCGACATGCAGCGCGACCGCAACCACATGGCCCTCGTCGTCGACGAGTACGGCGGCACCGCCGGCCTGGTGACCATCGAGGACATCCTCGAGGAGATCGTCGGTGAGATCACCGACGAGTACGACGCCGCTGAGCACCGTCCGTTGGACCGGATCGACGAGACGACGCTGCGCGTCTCGGCGCGTCTGCCGGTGGAAGATCTGAGTCAGGCCACCGGCGTCGAGTTCGAGATAGAGGACGTCGAGACCGTCGGCGGCCTGCTCGCCCAGCGGCTCGGCCGGGTCCCGCTCCCCGGGTCGGAAGCCGAGGTCGGCGGGCTGCGGATGCGCGCCGAGGGTGAGGAGGACGCCCGCGGACGCATGCGGATCAAGACCGTGCTGGTATGGCAAGCCGGACCCGACGGACCGCGACCCGACCACGCGGAACCCCACCGGTCCGAGACCGCCGCCGAACCGGTCGGCGCCCGACCAGAGAAGGATCACTCGTGACCGACCCGGCGACCACTGCCCTCGACGTCTCCGCCCTCGACCCGGAGGACGCGAAGATCGTCATCCTGGCCCGGTCGGCCCGGGCCCGCACCGGAGCCGCCGAGGGAGCCGCCGTCCGGGACACCGACGGCCGCACCTACAACGCCTGCACGGTCGCGCTCTCGACGCTCACCCTCACGGCGCTGCAGGCCGCGGTCGCCGCCGCCGTCGCCGCGGGCGCACCCGGGCTCGAGGCCGCCGCCGTGGTGGGCGACGCCGTCGACCCCGACGACCCCGACGACCCGGGCGTCGCGGCGGTCCGCGAGGTCGCCCCCACGGCGACGGTCCTGCTCGCCGACGCGACGGCGACGACGGCGAGGCGGCTCGCGTGACCATCCCCGCGCTGCCCTCGCCCAGCCCGCACCATGACGTCGTCGTGGTCGGCGGCGGCATCATCGGGCTCGCCGTTCTCACCGCTCTGCTCGACGCGGGCCGCACCTCGGTGGCGCTCGTCGAGCGCGAGTCCTCGCTCGCCGCGCACCAGACCGGGCGCAACTCCAACGTCATCCACTCCGGGCTCTACTACGCGCCGGGCTCCCTGAAGGCCCGTCTCGCCGTCGAGGGCTGCGCCGAGACCAAGGCCTTCTGCGAGCGCTTCGCCCTGCCGTACGAGGCGTGCGGGAAGGTCGTCGTCGCCACCTCCGAGGACGAGCTCCCGCGCATGGCCGAGCTCGTCCGGCGCGGCCGGGTCAACGGGGTGGAGGTCCAGGAGCTGGACGCCGACGGGGTCCGCGAGCGCGAGCCCGCCGTGTCCGCGATCGGCGGGCTGTGGGTGCCCTCGACCGGCATCTGCGACTACGGCGCCATCACCCGCCGGCTCGGCGAGCTCGCCGTCGCCCGCGGCGCGACGATCCACGCCGGGCGGTCGGTGGGGTCGGTGCGGCGTCGTCGACGGGACGTGGTGGTGCGGACCGACCGCGGCGACCTCCTCGCCCGGCAGGTCGTGGTGTGCGCGGGCCTGCGCTCCGACGAGATCGCCCGCGCCTCGGGCTTCGACCCGGGAGTGCGCATCGTGCCGTTCCGCGGCGAGTACTCCGACCTGCGTGGCCCGCAGGCAGACCGGGTCCGCGGCCTCGTCTACCCGGTGCCCGACCCCGCGTTCCCCTTCCTCGGGGTGCACGCCACCCGCGGAGTCGACGGGTCGGTGCACGTCGGCCCGAACGCCGTCCTCGCCCTCGCCCGGGAGGGCTACGACTGGCGGACCCTGCGCCCGCGCGAGCTCGCGGGCACGCTCGTCGACCCGGGGTTCCTCCGGCTCGCGGGGAAGCAGTGGCGCTACGGGTTGGGCGAGATGCACCGGTCCCTGTCGCGCCGGGCGATGGCGGCGTCGGTGGCCCGGATGCTGCCCGGGATCACCGCCGACGACCTGCACCCGAACGGGGCCGGGGTGCGCGCCCAGGCCGTGCGCCCCGACGGGTCGCTCGTCGACGACTTCCTCTTCGTGTCCGACTCCGACTCCGACACCGGGTCCGACACCGACTCCGGCTCCGGGCCGTCCGACGCCCCGGCGGTCCTGCACGTGCTCAACGCCCCGTCGCCCGCAGCCACCGCGGCGCTGCCGATCGGGCGCGAGATCGTGGCGCGGCTCGCCGGTGCCCGAACGGCGGCCGCGTGACGGTGCCCGAGGGCTTCCGGTCGGGCTTCGCCTGTTTCGTCGGTCGGCCCAACGTCGGGAAGTCGACGCTGACCAACGCGATGGTCGGGCAGAAGGTCGCCATCACCTCGTCGCGGCCCCAGACCACCCGCCACGCCATCCGCGGCATCCTGCACCGCGCCGACGGGCAGCTCGTGCTCGTCGACACCCCCGGCCTGCACCGCCCGCGGACACTGCTGGGGGAGCGGCTCAACGACGTGGTCCGCACGACGTGGGCCGAGGTCGACGTCGTCGGCTTCTGCGTGCCCGCCGACCAGACGATCGGGCCGGGTGACCGCTACATCGCCGGCGAGCTCGCGAGCGTCGTCGGCCGCACTCCGGTGGTCGGGGTGCTGACCAAGACCGACCTCGTCGGCCCCGAAGTGATCGCCCGACGCCTGCTCGACCTGCAGGAGCTCGGCGAGTTCGCCGAGATCGTCCCGGTGTCGGCCACGATGGACCGGCAGGTGTCGCTCCTGGCCGACCTCCTGCTCACCCGCATGCCCGAGGGCCCCTCGCTCTACCCCGACGGCGAGCTCTCCGACGAGCCCGAGACCACGCTCATCGCCGAGTTCGTCCGCGAGGCCGCCCTCGAGGGCGTCCGCGACGAGCTGCCGCACTCGCTCGCCGTCGTCGTGGAGGAGATGACGCCGGGCAAGGTGCTGCGCATCGAGGCCGAGATCTTCGTCGAACGGCCGTCGCAGAAGGCCATCGTCATCGGACGCGGCGGCGAGCGGCTCAAGGACGTCGGCATCCGCGCCCGCACCCAGATCGAGGCGCTGCTCGGGACGAAGGTGCACCTCGAGCTGTTCGTCAAGGTGGCCAAGGACTGGCAGCGCGACCCCCGCCAGCTGCGTCGTCTCGGTTTCTGACCGGCGGAGTGGGACCATGCCGAGGTGGGTTTCTACCGTGACACCGGCGTGGTGCTGCGGTTGCACAAACTCGGCGAGGCCGACCGCATCGTCACCTTCCTCACCCATCGCCACGGCAAGGTCCGGGCCGCGGCGAAGGGTGTACGTCGCACGACGTCACGGTTCGGGGCCCGGCTGGAACCGTTCGGGCACGTCGACCTGCAGCTGCACACGGGCCGCAGCCTCGACATCGTCACCCAGGTACAGACCATCGACGCGTTCGGTGGCGACCTCACCGGCGACTACGCCCGGTACACAGCCGGCTGCGCGGTCCTCGAGACCGCCGACCGGCTCACCCCCGAGGAGGGTGCCCCCTCCCGGGAGCTGTTCCTGCTGCTCGTCGGGGCGCTGCGGGGTCTCGCGCAGGGGCGTCACGACGCCCACCTCGTCCTCGACGCCTTCCTCCTGCGTGCCATGGCCGTCGCCGGATGGGCCCCGGCGCTCACCGAGTGCGCGCGCTGCGGTGAGGCTCCGGTCGACGACGCGTACCACCGCCGGTTCTCCGTCGCCGCCGGCGGGGCGGTGTGTGAACGCTGCCGACCGGGCGGCGCCGTGACCCCCTCGGAGCCGACGTGGCGGCTGCTCGAGGCGCTGCGCGACGGAGACTGGCCCACCGCCGACGCCGTCGCGCCGCCCGCCCGTCGCGACGCCTCGGGGCTCGTCGCCGCCCACCTGCAGTGGCACCTGGAGCGGACGTTGCGGTCGTTGCCGCTGGTCGAGCGGCGGGAGACGCTCCCGCGTCCCGACGCCCCGGGCACCGTCGAGGCCCGGTGAGTCCCCGCCTGCGTCGCGACCGTCCTGGTCCATCCCGCGGCCGGAACGGTGCCCTGCGGAGCCGCGACGACCCCACCGTGATGGCGCCGACCCCGCACCCGTCGGGTGCCCGCCCACCGACGATCCCGGCCGAGCTCGTGCCGAACCACGTCGCCCTGGTCATGGACGGCAACGGCCGCTGGGCCAACCAGCGCGGCCTTCCGCGCATCGAGGGGCACCGCCATGGGGAGGCGCAGCTGCTCGACGTGGTGCGCGGCTGCATCGACATCGGCGTCAACTGGATCTCGGCCTACGCGTTCTCCACCGAGAATTGGCGGCGCAGCCCCGACGAGGTGCGGTTCCTGCTGGGCTTCAACCGCGACGTGATCCGGCGCCGTCGCGACGAGATGCACGCGATGGGCGTCCGCGTGCGCTGGTCGGGGCAGCGTCCGCGGTTGTGGCGCAGCGTCGTCCGGGAGCTCGAGATCGCCGAAGACCTCACCCGCGACAACGCGGTGGTGACGCTGACAATGTGCGTGAACTACGGGGGCCGGGCCGAGATCGTCGGGGCCGCGAAGGAGCTCGCCCGCCGGGCCGCCCGCGGGGAGATCGACCCCGAGCGCATCGACGAGCGCGCCCTGGCCCGTCACCTCGACGAACCCGACATGCCCGACGTCGACCTCTTCGTCCGCAGCTCGGGCGAGCAGCGGACCTCGAACTTCCTGCTCTGGCAGTCCGCGTACGCCGAGATGGTCTTCCTCGACACCCTCTTTCCCGACTTCGATCGCCGCGAGCTCTGGCGCGCATGTGAGATCTACGCGCGTCGCGACCGCCGCTACGGCGGGGCCGCCGATCTCCCCGACGCGCCCGACCCCGCCGACCCCGACCCCACCGACCCCACCGAGGACGTGCCGTGACCCGCGAGGCCGCCACCACCGCGACGCTGCTCATCACCGCGCGCCAGACCCTCGAGCAGTTCGTCGAGGTCCACGTCGACGACGACGGTGCGCTCTCCTTCCGCCACGGTGCGGTGCCCGGCGCGGTGCAGGGCGTCGAGCTCGTCGAGGGCCTCGCCGTCCTGTCCCTGACGTGCGTGGTGGCCTGGGACCTCCAGGACGCCGCGGTGCCCCGGTGGGTCGCCGAACGCGCCGGGCAGGGCCTGTTCGGAACCCTCGGCGTGGTCGCGACCGACCGTGGGTTCGACGTGACGCTGCGCTATGCCTTTCCGGCCGAGGGACTCGCTCCGGGGCCGCTGGGGACGCTGCTCATGCTCGTGGTGTCCACCGCATCGGAGGTCCGCGCCGAACTCGTCGGTGCCGAGGAGTGAGTGCGGCAGGTCGCGCAGACGCCGAGGATCTCGACGGTGTGGTCGATCTCGGCGAACCCGTGCTCGGCGGCGACCCGCTCGGCCCAGTGCTCCACGGCGGGTCCCTCGACCTCCACGGTGCGCCCGCAGCTCCGGCACACGAGATGGTGATGGTGATGCTGCGAGCACCGCCGGTACGACGCCTCCCCGGCTCCGGTGCGCAGGACGTCGATCTCCCCGGCGTCGGTGAGGGTCTGCAGCGTCCGGTACACCGTGGTGAGCCCGATCCCCTCGCCGCCGCGCCGCAGCTCCTCGTGGATCTCCTGGGCGGAGCGGAAGTCGTCGAGCCGGTCGAGCAGCTCGCTCACCGCGGCGCGCTGTCTCGTGGCGCGGACCCCGGGGACGGCGAGGGGTCGTCCGCTACTCGCGTTCATCCGTCCTCCTGCACGTGCTCCACCGCGTCGAGGACGATGTGCGCGAGGTGGGAGTCGACGAGGCGGTAGACCACCTCACGACCCCGCCGGTCGCCCCGCACCACGCCGGCGCTCTTGAGCACCCGCAGGTGCTGGCTGATCAGCGGTTGGGTCACCGCGAGCGCGTCGACCAGCTCGTGGACGCACCGGGGCGAGGACCGCAGCTGCAGCACGATCGCGATCCGCACCGGTGCGGCGAGGGCACGCAGCAGGTCGCCCGCGGCGGTGAGGGTGCCGGTCCCGACGGGCGGGTCCGTGGAGGGTGCGGCGCTCATCGCAGCACCTGCGCCAGCGCCACCGCCACGAGCGCCGCGAGGACGAGCGCGCGGCCCCCGCGCTCGGCGGGCGAGAGCCCGCCCCACGTCGCCGCGAGCAACCCGGCCACGCCGAGGGCCAGCACCCCGAGCAGGACCGCCCCCACGCCGCCGAGGAACACCGCGACGACGAAGACCACGAGGACCCCGAGGAACGCCACGAGCGCCGGCACCCGCGCGAGCGGCCCCTCGCCGGGGAGCAGGGGCGCGCGGCGCTCGGCCCTACTGCGCCTCCGCGGAGCGCGGGGCGTCGGGGTCTGACTCATCGCGCACATCCTCTCATCGGCCTTAGTCTGCAACGACAACCGTGGTCAGATCCCCGATGTGGAGGTTGTTCGTGCTGCTGGTGTGCCGGTTCCAGCGACCGGATCCCGAGGCCGACGCCGCGGGCTTCCGCGACCGCGCCCGCCGGGCGGTGACGCTGCTCGGCGCGCAGCCGGGATGCCTGGGGGTCGAGTT
>JAABUZ0100002267.1_pt1 | contig 32518 bp, 26 predicted proteins | sample 5562091 | NCBI WGS metagenome assembly JAABUZ01 (sample SAMN12813069, study PRJNA571459) | rock metagenome | isolation source: Antarctica rocks | place: Antarctica: Victoria Land, Linnaeus Terrace sud | collected 2015-12-21
CCATCCACGTCCTGCCGCAAGCCGCTCCCCCCGCTCACGTCGCCCTCGACCAGCCCTGTCCCCTCGACGATCCTCTCACCCTAGACACGCCGTGGCTGCTCCCGTCCCTTAACTGAACCGTATTGCGCTTAAACCCGGTGAGGGAATGGGCTAGTCAAGGACGGCGACAGCGTCGATCTCGACCAGCAACTCCGGCAAGGCCAACCCCGCAACCACGACGAAGGTGCTCGCCACCGGGACCGGGCTGCCCAAATAGCGGCGGCGCACGTCCGCGATCGGGCCGCGAAACCCGGCGTCCGTGGCGTAGATCGTGATCTTCGCGAGGTGCGACCAATCGGCCCCGGCGGCGGCCAGCGCCGTCCGCAGGTTCTCGAAGACCTGGGTGGCCTGGGCCGCGATGTCATCGCGCCCCACGACGTGGCCGTCGCGGTCCACCGCGATCTGGCCGGCGATGTAGACCGTCTGCCCGGCCTTGATGACGTGCGTGTAGAGGGGCGAGTCTTGTAGCTCGCGGGGCTGAATACGCTCGAGCGGCATGGGACCTCCGATGGAGAACGGCGCCGGCGCTCGTCCTCGTTGTCTATCCTATCTTCGTCTATCCTATCATGGGCCCGCGCGGGCCCGCGCGCTTGTCCGCCCGCGCCGGCTACCTCGGCCAGTCCGTCGAGCGAGGCGGCGATGCCCGGTGTGTTCTCCAGGCCGCGCTTGGGGCGCCGTGTGACGCCGCGGTGGGGGACGCGCGGGGAGCAGAGTAGGACGTCTCAGAGCGAGCGCCCGCCCCCCAGCTCACCCAGACCACGGGCGCGCCAACGACTTTTCGCGGACCTACCCACTCCCCTGGTGTCCCCGGCGGCCCCCGCAGCTCCTTGACCCCTGCGGGGGTGCACCCCAAAATTGCGAGACGCGGCCTGCTTCGGCCACATGTCACTTTCTTGGGGTACACCCTCCCTGCAGTCTGGTCTTGCCATCTCGCGCGCCGCCTGTTAAAAGCTAAGTGCTAATGGCTAACGACCAACGACCAACGACTTGAGTGAGGGGACATAATGGCGAAACAATATCACATCGCCTTGGAGCGGGGCGACGTGGGCCGCTACGTGTTGCTGCCGGGCGATCCCGGCCGCAGCGCCCGCATTGCCGCCGCCTTCGACAACGCCCGCGAGGTCGCCCGCAACCGTGAGTACGTGACGTATACGGGGACACTGCTCGGCGAACGGGTCTCGGTGACGTCGACGGGGATCGGCGCGCCATCCACCGCCATCGCCGTGGAAGAGCTGGCGGCGATCGGCGCCGACACGCTGATCCGCGTGGGCACCGCCGGGGCCATCGCCGCGCACCTGCGCCGGGGTGATCTGGTGGTGGCGCAGGGCGCGGTGCGTGACGAGGGTACAAGCTCCCAGTATGTCCCGCTGTCGTACCCCGCCGTGGCCCACCCTATCGTGACCAGCGCGCTGACCGAGGCGGCGACGGGGCTAGGGCAACGGGCGCATAGCGGTATCATCCGCAGCACCGACGCCCTCTATGCCGACCTCGCGCCACAGGGCATGCCCCTGCAGGCTCTTTACCAGGGCACGCCCAATGATGTGTGGGCGCGGGGCAACGTGCTGTGCGGCGAGATGGAAGCGGCGGCGCTGTTCGTCGTCTCCAGCATCCGCGGGTTGCGCGCCGGCTGCCTGCTCCTGGTGGTCAATGCCACCGGCGAGGGCGAGATCGAATCCGCGAGCGTGCCCTCGTTGGACCCGCTCATCGCCACCGCGGCCGAGGCCCTCCGCCTACTTATCGTACGCAATCGGGCCGGCGCGTCGGCCGCTCCCCAAAATGGATAGGCAGGCGCCATGGTGCGGTCAGGTGACGCCCCTTATGCATCCCACGATCGACAACTATCCTATGCGGCTTCTTCAGTCGATTCGCCCGCGTACGACAGGACGATGTGCCCGCGTTGGACACCGGCTTCGACCAGCGCATCGACCAACGGCTTGTCGTTAACGTCGCGTTCGACGATAATCCGCTCACCCTCCAACCGAGCCACCAGGCCAGTATCCACGATGCGCCGGTCGCGTACATGGCCTATCGAGACGATGGCGAAGACTGTCCCATCGTCACTGCTCATCAGGTAGCTATACCCATTGAGCACCCGGCCAGCGTAGCCCTCCATAACACAATGCAAAATATCTCAGCGTATCCATCGGGATCCATCCTGCTTTGAGTAGGACCGGACGACGGCATTATGGTAGCGATCTTTAGCAGGCACGTCAAGCAACCATCGTCCGCGTCACTCTCATGAACAAGATAGGCTTTTACTCGAATGAAGCAGGTCGAGAAGAATGTCGCCGGCCTGTTGTCTCCGATCGATGTTATCGTTTCTCGTGCCCGCCGAGCAGCCGCTCGGCCGCGCCGAACAGGCCGCCTCCGCCCTCACCTTGCTCCTGCTGGCCCTGTTCCTCGCCCAGTTGGCCCTGGCTGCCGAGCATACGCTCAGCCTGGCCCATCACGCCGCCCTGGCCTTGCTCGCCCATGCCCTGATCCTGACCGAAGCCGCCCTGCTCACGCATGGTTTGGTCTTCGCGATAACCCACGGTATCCGCGTGCTGCTCCTGGCCGTAGCCTCCTTGCTGGCTCATGCCCTGGCCTTGACCGTACGCGCCCTGTTGATCCATGCCCTGCTCGAAGCCGCCTTCTTGCCTCTCTCCCAGGCCATCCGAGTTCTGGTCCATGCGGTCGCGCTCGTATTCCGACATGATGTCTCTCCCTTCGCGGCGCCATTGCCTACAGGGTAACGGCCGCGTCTGCGGACGAATCAGCAGCGGACAGGTTATCGGCTGCTGGCACGACATGTAGCACGATCCAGGCCAGTAATGCTGCACGATGGCTCCCTTCGCGGGGAGTCCCCGGCACATAGTGACCCCAACGGCAGCACGCCCCAGCGCATGACCTTCCTCCCCCACGCGCACCCCCGTAGACAGCCCAACTCGCCCACGGCGGCGCTCACCGCACGTGCTGAGGGGAAGCGATCGAGGCGCGATCATGACCGGGAAGCCAATCAGCGCGGCGTCCCTACCCGGCTTGGGTGGGCGTACCGGCGCGTGTACAGGTCGGCGTTGCGGCTGATGTCGAGCACCGAGACGCTGCCACTGGCGCTGCTACTGGCACCAAGGTTCGTGACGTAGGCGCGGTGGGTGACCGGGTCGACAGCCACGAAACCGGGGCTGTGGCCTGTGCCGATAGTGGCGACGACGGTGTTGCTCCGCGTGTCGATGACCGAGACGTTGCGGCTATCATAGTTCGCGACGTAGACGCGGTTAGTAGCTGCGTTGACCGCCACGCCGATGGGACTGCCGCCCACGCTAATGGTGGCGACGACGGTGTTGCTCCGCGTGTCGATCACCGACACACTCTTGCTACCCTCGTTCGCGACGTAGGCGCGCTCAGTGGCCACATTAAACGCCACACCATTGGGATTGCGCTCAACGGTGATGGTAGCGACGACGGTGTTGCTCCGCGTGTCGATCACCGAGACGTTGCCGCTACCATAGTTCGCGACGTAGGCGCGGTTGGTGGCCGCATTGACTACTACGCCTTCGGGATGATTACCGACGCCAACAGTGGCGACGACAGCGTTGCGCCGCGTGTCGATCACCGACACGCTGCCGCTCTCGTCGCTGCTATTGATGCTGTTATAGTGCGCGACGTAGGCACGACTGGCGCCCGGGTCGACCGCCACGCTAACGGGAATAGGACCCACAGTGATAGTGGCGACGACAGCGTTGCGCCGCGTGTCGATCACCGACACGCTGCCGCTCTCGCCGTTCGTGATGTAGGCGCGGTCCGCGGCCGGGTTGACCGCCGCGCCATAGGGATAGTCGCCCACGCCGATACTGACGACGACAGCGTTGCGCCGCGTGTCGATCACCGACACACTGCCGCTGCCATTGTTCGTAATGTAGGCGCGGTGGGTAGCCGGGTTGACCGCCACGTCATTAGGGCTGTTACCGACGGTGATGGTAGACACCACGCCCGGTGCGGTCGCGCCCACCGCGACGGCTCCGCGTAGCGGCAGGCTCAGCAGGAGGGCCACCACCGCTCCCCAGCCGACCCACCGGACCGCATGCGTCCCTCTCCTAGCTCTGCTGTGCGTCTTCATGCGGCCCCTGTGGTGCGTCTCGACGCTGCCCGTCTCATGCGTCTGCATTGTTTTCTCCTCTCCTCGTCTCGTCCTCTCGCCGGGCGCGGCGTCATGACCGTCCGCGCCGCACTGTCCTCCGTAAAGTGCTAGAAGCACGGGCAGCTTGTCCGTGAAGGCCAGGCGGGCAAGCTGCTCACGCTCCCAGTCGCCCCGGAACTTATGCACGCTAACTATGTGTCGCCTATCACTCGATAGTGACATGAATCAGCGGGCGCGGCGCCGGACTGTCGAGGCCAATGGTATAGGCGGCGCGGCAGGCTGCGATAGCGTTCTCGATGTCACCATCGTTGGAGCGCGCCAGGTGCAGGGTGGCCAGCGTCTCCCCACGCCGCACGCGGTCCCCGGCTTTGAGGTGGACGACCACGCCGACCGCGGGATCTATGGCGGCGTCCTTGGTGGCGCGGCCGGCGCCAAGATCGCGGGCCAGCAGGCCAATCGCCAGCGCGTCGACGCGCTGCACGACGCCGTCCTCGACGGCGACGACCTCTCGCCTCACGGGCGCCTCGGCCAGACCATCCCCGTCGAAGTCCGGGGGGCCGCCCTGCGCCTCTATCAGACGCTGGAAGGCGCGTAGCGCGCTGCTGTTATGTAAAGTCTCGCGCGCCGTCTCCGCGCCCTGCGCGGCCGTGTCCGCGCGGTCGCCGAGCGCCAGCATCTGGCCGGCCAGCGCCAGGCAGACCTCCACGAGGTCGGCCGGACCCCGGCCGTGCAGCGTCGCAAGCGCCTCGCGGACCTCCAGCGCGTTGCCGACCGCGGCGCCGAGCGGACCGTCCATATCCGTGACCACAGCGGCCATGCGCCGCCCGGCGCCGCGCCCGATCCCGACCATGGTCCGCGCGAGGTTGACGGCGTCCGCGACCTCGCGCATAAAGGCGCCGCCGCCAGTCTTGACGTCGAGCACCACGGCGTCGGCGCCCGCGGCGAGCTTCTTACACATGATGGAGCTGGCGATGAGGGGCAGCGAGTCCACGGTCGCCGTGACGTCGCGCAAGGCGTAGAGCAGGCGGTCCGCCGGGACGACCTGCTCGTTCTGCGCCACCACGGCCACGCCGATGCGCGCCACCTGATCGCGGAACGCGGCGGGCGAGAGGTCCGTGCGCACGCCGGGGATCGCCTCCAGCTTGTCGAGTGTCCCCCCGGTGTGGCCCAAGCCGCGCCCGGACATCTTGGCCACCGGCAGCCCGCAGGCCGCGACCAGCGGCGCCAGCACCAGGGTAGTCTTATCGCCCACGCCGCCCGTGGAGTGCTTATCCACCACCGGCCGCGGCAAGCCGGCGAGGTCGACCGTCTGGCCCGACTCAGTCATAGCCACCGTCAGGGCCAGGGTCTCGGACGGGCTGAGGCCGCGCAGGTACGCGGCCATCAGCCACGCCGCCATCTGGTAGTCGGCGACGCGGCCCGCCACGAACGACCCGACGAGCCACGTCAGCTCGTCCGCGCTATGGGTCTGGCCATCGCGTTTCCTGGCGATGACATCGTACGCATTCATGCCGCGGCCCATCCGTCCGCCGGCGACCGCCCCCGGTCCCATGCGCTGGGGCACGTGGCGAACGTCGGCCAGACGAACGCACCCTCGATCCGTCGTCGGTCATGAGCCATCCGCATCTCTCCCCTCGCCCGTCCTTCAGTCCCCATTCTACATCCATCGACACATCGTGCCCGGCTCCCTCCGCATACACCGCACACGGATCAGGGCCGTGACAACGGCCACGGACAGGGCGATCGGGCTACAGGGATGAATCTGACAGGCTGGCCCGCTTGGATGGAGACGCCTGACCATCGTGCTGGCCCACCCAGGCGGGGTACGTTGGCCCATTGCGTGTGGTGGTGTAGGGCTATTACGCTCGGTGTGCCTCGGCGTCAATCGTTCGATTGATTCTCATTCACACATCCGTGCCGGTCGTCTCCAGCCATGACTGGGACGCGACAAAAAGGAAGCTGATGGCCAGTCAATCCCGCCCGGTCACGCTCGCCCTGACCACGACCGCAACAGTGTGCGCTATCCTCCTAGGCGGCCTGACGGCGGCATCGACCGATGCGCCTCTCACCCACGCCACCGACGCTGCAACCACACCGCGCAGGTCCCACGCCCACGCTCATCACGCGCACCGCTTCGGGCTCGTGCTCTCGGCCCCCTTCGCACCGCTCGGTGGGACGCGCGCGTCATCGGGCCACGGCGGCGCGGCCCTGGCCCCACGATCCGGCCTGCTGCCCGGAGTCGCGGCGCCAACTGACGACACACCCCTCGACAGCGCGACGCCGATCGCGTCCGACACGCCCTCCGATGGCGCGACGCCGACCGCGTCCGACACGACCCCTACCTCCATTCCCACAAATCTATCCTTGCCCCCGAGCGTCGACCTCTCGCGCGACGATCCGCCCGTGGGCAACCAGGACGCGCTGCACTCCTGCACGTCCTGGGCCATCGGCTACTACCTGCGCGGCTGGTACGCGCGGCGCGACGGCTACTATCCCGGCGGGGACACCCCGACGGGCGGCTTCGCGCCCATGTACCTCTTTAGCCAGATCGCGCGGAGCGGCGACGGCAGCTCCTTCACCGACAATCTGAACGTCCTGCAGGCGCAGGGTATCGCCTCGCGCATCGACTACGCGCAGGGCGACGACAATGGCGCCGACCGGCCGACGCCGGCCGAGCAACAGGCGGCGGCGCCCTATCGGATCGGCGGCTACTCTTATCTCTTGCCGCGCAACGGGCCGCTGCAACAGCAGATCGAAGGGAGCATCGCCGGGGGCGATCCGGTCGTCCTGGCGGTCCCTGTCTACAGCAATTTCGACGCGGCCGACGCCACGCACTATCTCATCGACGGCACGCCGGGCGCCCTGGAGGGTTACCACGCCGTCTTCGCCAGCCACTACGACGAGCAAGGCGTCTGGATCTTGAACCAGTGGGGCACGGACTGGGGCCGCGATGGCTATGCCGAGTTAAGTTGGGCCTTTGTCAACGGGCACGTTCCGGGAGGCGTGGCCATGCGCCCCGCAACCGCTATCCCCGCCACCAACACACCCACCAGCATCGCGACGGCAGCCTCCACGTCGATCCCGCCGACCGCGCAACCACCCACCGCGACACAACAGGATGATGCGCCGCTGACCACCGCGACGCCCACCCCCGAGGCGCCGACCGGCACGCCGACCACGACAAACCCTCCACGTGCGCGAGGAACGACGCCCACTCCGACTGCCGTCACTGCCGTCACTGCCGTCGCCACGGCCGCTGCCCCTGCCTCCCACAAAGCCGGGCGGACCGGGCGGACCGGGCGGTCCAGACGTGTCCAGGCCTGTCGCCCGCGGGCGGGGGCAACCTGCACCCGGCAGGGCCGGGTACACACCGCAAACCACCACCGAAGCCGGACGCTATCCCGGCGCGGCCGACACCTCCGTCAAGGCCCGCGTCAAGGCCCGCGTCGAGGCCCAATGGACCGTCCCCCGGCCGCCTCTTGGCTTCAAGGACACGGGCAACGGCTGTAACGCGGCGCGCCGAGGTTGAGGACTATTCAGGACAGCCTCACCCGCCCTGGGGCCGGCGGAAGCTCAGCGCCCACAGGATCAGCGGCGCCTGCAGGGGCAGGCGCAACCAGGCAAGGATCGCGCCAGTCAACGCGGAAGGCGCCCATCCCCGGCCGCTGTCGAGCGCCATCTGTATGTTGGCGGGGAACACGGCCACCAGCAAGGCCGCCGTGGCCAGTGCGCCAAGCCGCCGCGTGCGCGGACCGGCCAACAGCGCGACGCAGATCAGCTCACACGCGCCACTGAGGGCGACGACGGCCGCGGCCTGACCGCGCAGCGGCGCGGGCACGATGCCGCGGTAGGGTCCGGGCGCCACGAAGTGCAACACGCCGCTGCCGCCCATGACAGCGCACAATCCGAGCAATGAGAGACGCGAACGGTTCATCTTAGTTCATCTTTCTCTGGCGAGTGGCGCCACTCATGGAGCGCCATAGCGACTGTCGTCGCAAGCAGACGCAGCGGCAAACAGGCCCCTTATAAGATGATACTAGGACTTGACGGCGCCGGCGATGCCCTCCACGAAGAGACGCTGGAGCACAATGAAGACCAGCATGATGGGCAGCAGCGACATCACGGCCCCCGCGCACAGCAGCGTCCACTGGTTGGAGTTGGCCCCCGTGAACACCGCCATGGCCACCGTCAGCGTCTGCAGCTCCGGCCGCCCCAGCGTGAACACCAGCGGCACGAAGAAGCTGTTCCAGGCGTTGATGAACGTGAACAAGGTCACCGTTGCGATCATGGGCCCCGCCAGCGGCAGCATCACCCGCCAGAACGTGCGATGGAAGCCCGCCCCGTCGATGCGCGCCGCCTCCTCCATCTCCTTATTGATGGTGCGGAAGTACCCGAAGAACAGGAAGGTGTTGATGACCATGCTGCCCGCGGTGTTGACCACGATGATCGACCACAGGGTGTTGAGCAGCCCCAGATGCTGGATCAGGTCGAACACCGGCAGGATGGTGTAGCCGTGCGGCAGGAACAGCGTCAGCCCCACCAGCGCCACCACCAGCCGCTTGCCTGGAAACGCCGTCCGTGCCAGCACGTAGCCGGCCATCGAGGTGAACACCAGGGTCAGCGCCACCGTGGCCACGGTAGTGAAGATCGTGTTGAAGAAGTAGCTGCCGAACGAGGCCTCGTTCCACGCGTCGGCGTAGTTGGACCACAGGAATTCCTTGGGGATAATGCTCAACCCCTCGTCGAAGAACCCATTGGAACTCTTGAGCGAACTGCCCAGCGCCCACAGGAACGGGAAGACCCACAGGAAGCCGAACCCCAGCAGCAGCGCGTGAGTCAGTAACCCGACCACGGTACGGCGGCTCAGCAGAGCGCGGGCGGGGCGCCGCGCGGCGCCCGCTTGCGCGCGTGGAGAGGGGATCGTGGTAGCCATGGCGGTGTGCTGCTCCTCGGCTATCCGTCTGTTGCCTGGGCCGCCGCGCCGCTGGCGCGGCGGCGCGCGGCGTAGCGGGCCACCCCGATCTGCAGGGCGGTGATGGCGAGCAGGATCAGGCCATAGAAGAACGACGCCGCCGAGGCGAAGCCCACGTTGGGCGACGCGCCGTTCGCGGGGTTGAAGGCCTGGCGGTAGATGTAGGTATTGACCACCTCGGTCGAGAACAACGACCCGCCCCCCGGCGTCAATACCTGCACCAGGTCGAACACCTGTAGGCTGCCCAGGATGGCCAGCACCAGGATCACCAGCCCCACCGCCCGCAACATGGGGACGGTAATGTACACCAGTTGCGCCAGCGCGCCCGCCCCGTCTAGCCGCGCCGCCTCGTACAGCTCCGCCGGCACCGACTGCAGCCCCGCCAGGAAGTAGATCAGGTTGTAGCCCAGCGTGTTCCAGATGCCCACCGCGATGATCACGTACAGCGCCGTATGCGGGTCGGCCAGCCAGTCGATGTGCGACTGGATGAGGTGCGCGTTCAGCAGAAATTGATTAAGATTGTCGCCGAAGTTGGTCAGGATCAGCTGCACCACCACGCCGATGACCGCCGGGGCCGTCACCACCGGGATGAAGTAGACCGCGCGGTAGAAGGTGCGCCCGCGCAACCGGGGGTTGTTCAGCACCAGGGCCAAAATCAGGGCCAGCGCCAACTGGACCGGCACCAGAATGCCCGCGTAGACAAAGGTGTGCTCGAAGGACTGCCAGAAGATGGGGTCCTGCACCACCTGCTGGAAGTTGCCCAGCCCTACGAAAGTTGAGGGGCTGCCCAGGCCGTCCCAGGCGAAGAGCGTGTACCCTAGCGAGGCGAAGCTCGGGTAAATGGTGAAGGCAAACAGCAGGATGACCATCGGCGCCAGGTATAGATACGACCACGGGTTGGCGCGCACCTGACTCCAGAGACCCGAACGTCGACGCGCCGCGACACCTCGCGAGAGGGGAATTGGTTGGACCCGCACAGCGGCCTCCTATTGAGTGGCTAGTGGCTAGCAAAACTAGCCACTAGCCACTAGCTACTAACGGGGCTTGGTGATGTACGGCTTGGTAGGGTTCCAGTCAGAGAAGATAAAGTCGTTGATGCTGACCTTGAAGCCCTTGGCTTGCGCGGCGGCGATGCCGGCGGCCAGGGCTTTGTTCTGCGCCGCGTCCAGCGTGACCAGCGCCCCCTTGACGTCGGTGATCTGGCCGGTATAGGCGCCGCTGATGATCTGAAAAATGTTGGGGGTGACCGGCGCCTGGATCACGTTGGCCGCAGCGGGGTTGCGGATGGTGGGGTCGGGTCCCGGCAGGGCATCCTTCGCGGTGGCCACGTATTCGGCGAACGGCTTGAAGCTGATGCTCTTGGCTTTGTTGTTTTGGGGAAAGGCCGAGAGGTCGTTACCCATCTCCACGTAGCGCTTGCCCGCCTCCACGCTGTAGAGGTGGTCGAGCCACTTGAAGGCCGCCGCGGGGTTCTTGGCCGTGGGCGAGAGTCCGAACTGGAAGCCGCCCGGCGTGTAGTAGTAGTAGGCCCTGGGCTGCATCGTCGGCGAGGGCAGGGTGGTGACGCTGTAGTCGGTGAAGCCATGCGACGTCCACTCAGCCTCGCACCAGATACCGTCGCCCAACATGCCGAACTTGCCGCGCTCGAAGAAGGCGCGCGCCGTCTCGTCGCCGATGCTCATGGCGTTGGGATAGACGTGGCCCTTGCTCTTCCAGTCAAGCATCAGGTTGATCGCCTGCAGGTAGGCGGGGTTGGTGGAGAAGGTCGACTTGCCGACGCGGTAGTCGATGCCGCCGATCTGCAGCAAGCCGGCCGGCGCGCCCGCGCCGCGGCACAGCAGGTCGATCCAGAAACCAAGGAACACCGTCGCCTGGTTGCCGAAGCCAAAACCGTAGGTCGAGCCGCCGCTCTTCTTGGCGATGGCGGCGGCGGCGGCGGTCATCTCTTGCCAGGTGCGCGGGACCCGGACGCTGCCATCGGGGTTGGTCAGGCCGGCCTGACGGAACACCCCGTTGTGGATGTAGAGCAGCAGAATGGGCGCGTTGCCCGCCAGCGGCGCGGAGTACAGCTTGGCGCCGAACATGTTGCTGCCCTCGTGGAACGTACCGGCGGGGAAGCGGCTCTTGAACGACGGGCCCGCATACTTGTCCAGAGGAGCCAGCCAGCCGTTGGCCACCTGGGCGTTGAGGGCCGGCGTGAAGGGGATGACGAAGGTATCAGGCTCGTTGCCGCTCTTGATGGCCAGCGCGAACAGGTTGGGATAGCTGGTCGAGATCTGGGTTGTCCGCCGGATCGTGATGCCGGGGTTGGCCGCCTCGAAGATGCGGATCTCATTGTTGACCCAGGGCGCCTGGGTTACGTAGTTATCCCAGAAGGTGACGGTGGTCGTGTCGGCGTGGCGTGTGGAGGCTTGAGCGAGTCCAGGCAGGGCGCCAGTTGCGGCGGCCGTGCCGGCGGCGACGGCAGCGCCCTTGAGCAAGGTGCGGCGCGAGAGGGGCGTTTCAGATTCCAACACAGGTTGTCTCCCTTGAGTAGTCGGGTCGAACGTCAGCGGCGAAGATGAACCAGACGGATAAGGGCCAGTGTCCCGTCATCACCTCCTTCCAACGAGCCGGGCGTCAGCGACGCTAGTATTAACGTTAATATAAAAGGTAACAGGGGTGTGGGCCGTTGTCAAGGGGCCGCGACGACGGCGCGGAGCACGCTGCCCGCGATGCGCCAGACCTGGGAACGCAAGCAAGTCCTGGCGCGCAACAGCCTGTCGTTTCCCGGCTTCGATCACGCTGACGCGGCCCGCGGCGCCCCTCCTTAGCGCACCCTGCAAAAGGACAAGGATACCAAGCAGCCATCGTCCAAACGCTGCTACCGCTGTGGGCCTGCCTCCTTGACGTAACGGCACGACGCCTGCTACCTTGTATATTAACGTTAATAAAGCGCGGACGTTGCCGGCTGCCATCGGATGTTGCCGCGCGGAGAGGATGATGGAGGAGCTTCTATGAACGACCGTACCGCCCGCCACCGACCCCGCCACCGCGTGCTTGCCGCGGCGGCCCTGCTCGGCCTCCTGTGCGCGCTGCCGCTTGCCGGCTCCGCCGCCGGGGTCCGCGCCAACACCCGAGCCCTGGATGCCCCGGTCCCCAAGGCGCTGCCCGACCGCTTCCGCGGCGCTAACCTGCTCTTCGGCCAGAACAACTTCGACCCTACCACCGAGATCCCGCGCTACGCCTCCTACGGCATGAACGTCGTCCGCTTCATGCTCAACACCGACAGCTTCGACAATAACGGCCTGCGCTTCATCGGCCCCAACGAGTGCGTCAACGGCAACGGGGTCGTCGCCGACCTGCCGCCCGCCACCGACCCGACCGCGCCCTACGTGGGCAACCTGGCGCGCATCGACGCGGCGCTGGCCGTGGCCCAGCGCTACGGCATGAAGGTCATCATCGTGGCCGACCACACTTTCTGTCGCGGCGCCGGCGTCGCCGGCGGACTGCCCGGCTACTGGGAGCCCACCGGCCAGCCCCTGCGCGACCACGTGGTCGCCCTATGGGGCGCCTCTCCGCCAAGTACGCGCGCAACCCCACCGTCGTCGGCTTCGACATCCTCAACGAGCCCGATCAGGAGTTCGTGGCCAACGGTAGCGGCGCCGCATTCTTGCAGGGCGAGTACGACGCCTACTACAAGGACCTTGTGCCGCGCAGCATCGCGGCTATCCGCGCCAACGACCCGTCCGTGTGGATCGCGGTCGAGCCGGCGCCCCTGGCGCTCCCGGTCGGCTTCGAGAATGTCGGGGGCTTCGGGCCCTCCCCCAATATCACCACGACCGCTCCGCCGATTAGCGCCACCATCCAGCCCTACACCGATACCGCCAACACTCCGCCGCACCTCCTCTACAGCTGGCACGACTATACCCCCGCCACCTACACGGCGCAGAGCCAGAGCAACGCCCAGGGCAGCAGCCCCATCACCTACCCCGGCATGGCCATGAACTACGACGACCCCGGCAACTCGTACTGGGACCGGGCGGCGCTGCAACGCTATTTCACGCCGATCCACCAGTGGCAGGTGGACCACAAGTACGCGGACGGCTCGCTCCCGCGCATCTGGGTCGGCGAGATGGGGGCGGAGCGATGGGAGCCCAACGCCTCGGGCTTCTACAGCGACACGCTCTCCATATTCGAGCAGTGGGGCTGGGACTGGAGCTTCCATGACCCCGCCAACTCCAGCGAGTGGAACCCCACGTTCACCCCGAGCGACACCCAGACCGGCGCGCCGTACGGTGACGTCTACACCGACCGCCTGGCGGTGATGCTCCACTACTGGGGCCTGAACCCGCACACCGCCTATTACCAGAGCATCGCGCTGCCGCACCCGCTGGACGACGACCAACCCTACTACACCGACTTCTCCGGCGCCGCCGACGTCGACCCCCAGCGCGGCGAGACGCAGGGCATCCCGCCCGGCTGGACGCAGGTCGCCCCGCCCGGCAACTCCAACTCGCAGGGCATCTCCTCGGTCTACTCGGGCACGGTGGCCAGCGGCAGCCTGATCACGGGGACGCTCACTGGCGAGTTGATCCACTACCTGCCCGCGTCGGCGGCCGCGGCGAACCCGGCCTACCTACAGTACGGCCGCCAGAGCTACGGCCTCACCACCACCCTCTATATGCAGGCCTTCCTCGATCCGGGCGCCACGCCCGGCGCCACGGGCGCCTCGCACCTGGCCATCCGCGCCTCCAACAACGACGAGGTGGACGTGGCCCAGGTGTATGACGGCAGCCTGAGCTACAGCATCAAGGATGGCGCCTACGTCATCTCCGGTACCGTCCCCACCACCGGCGCCGGCGCGTCCACATCGCGCGCGCCGATCGGGCGCACGGCCGCGACGTCCACCGCGCTCGGCTTCCCCACCTCGCCCGCGGTCTCGCCGAACGCGGCGACCGTGCGCGTGGACATATCCCCCACGGCGGGCGTCACGATCTACCGCAACGGGACGGTCGTGGCCACGGTCGCCCACGCCTTCGCCAACCTGGCGGGCTACAAGCTGGAGCTGCGCGGTACCAACGCCAATGCGGCCGACGCCACAACCTCCCCACAGTTCCAGATATTCGCCGATGACGTGTCGATCAGCCACGACCCGAGCGACCTGGTCTCCCCGTCCGGCTCCGGCGGCGCGGTCGTGGGCAGCCCCACGGCGCAGCCCACGACCGCCAGCGGCACGCCAGCGGTCCTGCCCACCGGCACGAGCATTAGTGTTGGCATAGGCACGGCCACCACGGTCCCCCCCAGCGCGACCGGCACGCGGGCGTCCGTCTCCCCAATTGCCACGCTCTCGCCCACCCGGCCATCGGTCCCGGCGACGAGCACGAGCACGAGCACGAGCACGAGCACGAGCACGGCCCCCGCGCCGTCGGTCCCGGCCGCCATGAGCACACCGCCCCAGACGCTGACGAGGACCAGCACTCCTACCTCCGCGTCGCCAACGGCCACGAGCACGACCCCCACGGCGATCGTCCCGCTTGCTACGGGCACGACTGCTGCCACTACCAGCGCATCCGCCGCGACGCGCACCCCCGGCACGGGCTCGGGGACCGGGCTGGTCGCGGGCGGCGCGCCGACGCTTACCCCAGGCAACGCCGGCAGCAGTGGTCGTGGGACAGGTCGCGGCGACACAGCCACAGCCACGGCCAGGACCAGCCCGCGCCTGAGCCTGAGCCCCGCGGCGGTGCGGCCGGGCGATGTGGTCACCGCCACCCTGCACGGTTTCCAGTCGGGTGAGCGCGTCACCCTCTCGCTCAACGGCGAGGCCCTTGCCACGCGCGCCCTCGTGATTGGGCACGACGGCACGGCCACGGTCGCCTTCGTCGCGCCGGGTGGCCTTTTGCAGGGCGCCAACACGGTTAGCGCGTTCGGGAGCGCGGGCGGCATGGCCATGGCCTCGCTCAACGGCCTCGTCGGCGTGGCCGCGCAGTACTACTTTGCCGGTGGCGTCAACACCGCCTCCGAGCGTTCGATCCTGGCCCTGCTCAATCCGACGGGCGCGCGCGCCACCGTGCGCCTGACCTTCTACGACGCGGACGCCGCCGTCGAGGCGCACACCGTCACCGTCGGCGCGCGGTCCGAGCGGCTCGTCGCCGTCGCCGACCTGGCGCGCCAGCGCGGCCCCTTCGGACTCTCCGTGACGGCCGACCGGCGCGTCGCCGCCCAGCTCGACCTTGCGCGGCCCGGCCGCGACGGCGACAGTATCCTGGGCAACACAGGGCTGGGTCAGACCTGGTACCTGGCCGAGGGCTACACCGGCCTCACCTTCGGCGAGACCGTCGCGATTCTCAACCCTGGCGGCCGCGACGCCCGCGTCCAGTTGCGGCTCTTGCCCCTCGGCGGAGCGCGCGGGCGCACCGTGCCGGTGACGGTGCGGGCGCACAGCCAGCGGGTGGTCGACGTGCGGCGGCGGCTGCCAGGGCGCTCGGTCAGCGTCGTGGCCACCTCCAGCCAGCCGGTCGTGGTCGAGCGGACACTGACCTTCGCGCGGGGCGGCTACGGCGAGACGGCGCGGGCGGGCAGCAACGTGGCCGCCACCTCGTGGCTGCTCGCCGAGGGCGCCACCGTCAACCACTTCCAGACCTTCCTGACTGTCCTGAATCCCGGCAACAACCGCGCCAGCGTCACGGCCACGTTCTTCGGGCGCAACGGCCGCGCACTGGGCGCGCATACGATGACGATGGCGCCGCGCAGCCGGGGCACCCTGCTCTACAACACGGTGGTCCGAGGCAGCGGGATCGCGGCGACGGTCCAGAGCAGCCAACCCGTCATCGTGGAACGGCCCGAGTACTTCGGCTCACCCAATGGGGCGAAGGTGGCGGGCTCGGACGTGTTCGGGCGCAACGGCGCGGCGGCGCGCTGGGCGTTCCCGGGCGGGGACACGGCGGGCAAGAGCGAGTTCTACCTGCTCTACAACCCCTCGGCGCGCACGATTCCGGTCGTGGTGACACTCTACGGACGCGACGGACGCACGGCGAGCCGGCGGGTGTACGTGGAGCCGCGGGTACGCGATACGCTCGACGCGGGGCGGCTGTTCCGGGGCTTCGATCCGGTGCATGGGGCGACGCTGCAAGCCGCCGACGGGGCGGGCTTCGTGGCCGAGCAGACGGTCTTCGCGCCCGACCGCTCCACCCTCCAGTCGACCCAGGGCCTCGCCCAATAGCCAGCGGCGATCAGCGATCAACCGTCAGCTGACGGTTGATCGCCGACACCTCACACCTCATACCTCATACCTCATACCTCACACCTCACACCTCACACCTCACACCTGATGAGGATAATGCCATGCGTCAAGCCGCCGTGATCGTAGCCACCGCCCCAGGCCGGTTAATCCTGCACGCCATGCTGTGCGCCGCACTCCTCGTCGGCTCCGTCGGCGTCGGCGTCCGCCGGGCCGGCGGCGCGCACGCCGACGCGGCCGTGACCGCCGTGACCAAGGTACTGCCCGACCGCATGCGCGGCGCCAATATCAGCGTCGGCGAGAGCACCGCCGCTGATCCAACAGCAGAGGACTTCCTGGACACCATCCCGCGCTGGGCCTCGTGGAACATCAACGTCCTGCGCATCCAGCTGCTCACCGACAACAATGGCGAGTCGGAGGGCGTCCCGCCCACGGCGTCCGACCCGCTGGCCCCTTACCAGGCCAACCTCGTCTACCTCGACAAGGTGATCGCCGTGGCCGGCCGGTACGGCCTCAAGATCATCATCAACCCCATCCTCTATGGGAGCCTCGGCGCGAACTACTGGCAATCCGACCCGGTGGACGGGATGCTGCGCAACGACGCAGTCCTGATCTGGAAGGCCCTGGCCGCCCGCTACAAGGACAACCCCACCGTCGTCGGCTACGACCTCTTCAACGAGCCGGCGCCCGCGCAAGGGCAGTACGACGAGTACAACAAGCAGTTGGTCCCCGAGATGATCTGCGCCGTGCGCAGCGCCCCCGACAGCGGCCAGGACTGCGCCGCCGCCACCGGCGGCTCCAGCGGCGCCGGCGGCGCCGGCGATGCGTCGACCTACCTCGTCCTGGAGCCGATCTCCTACGCTGATTTCCAGCCCAATAGCACCTACCCCACCAACCCGCCGTCCGCCCTGCCGATCATCACCGACACGGCCGGGATGCCCGACCCGCGCGTGATCTACAGCCTGCACTGGTACTGGCCGCAGAGCTTCACCACACAGAACAACACCTTCGCCACCAAGTACTCGCACTATTACCCCGGCCAAAACTACGATTGCCCCACCTGCTCCGCGGCGGATGTGAGCTACTGGGACAAGGGCACGCTGGCGGCGCGCATGCAGTCGGCGCGCGGCTTCCAGTTGGCCGCCGAGAGAGCCTACCCCGGCAGCCACATCCGCATGTACGTGGGCGAGTTCGGCGCGGTGCGCTACGTCCCCAATCCCCCCGACATCGGCCGGTGGGCCGCGGACCTGATCTCGCTCTTCGAGGGGTACGGGTGGGACTGGACGGTGCATAGCCTGGCCAACTACAACGGCTACAACCCGACCTTCACCAGCACCGACGGCGACACGGGCGCCCCCTACGGCGACGTCATGATGCCGGAACTGCAATCGCTGCTCGCCGGCTGGGCGCTCAACCCGACGAGCCCCTACTCCGGCACGGCCCGGCTGCCGTACCCGGTCGGCAATGACCAGCCCTATGACACCGACTTCAGCGGCGCGGGCGGGCCGCCCTCCGCGGGGCCGCCCACCACGCCGCCCTTGCCGCCGGGCTGGGCCTACCCCTCCGGACAGAGCCAGGCGAGCTCCTCGGGCATCACGAACGACGTGCTCATCCATATGCTCAGCGCGGCTGCCCCCTCGACCAACCCGAGCGCCATCGCCTACGGGCGCCAGACCTACGCCTTCTCCGCCACGGCGCCGCTCTACGCGCAGGCCGACCTCAACCCCGGCGCGACACCGGGCAGCGCCTCGCACCTGCGCATCGCAAACGGCGGCGGCGACAAGGTCGACCTGTTCGAAAGGCAGGACGGGACGCTCGGCTACGAGGTCACGGACGGGGGCTACGACTCGGGCGTCCTCACGTCCACGGTCGGCGCCTCGGCGGCGCCCACCGCCACGGTGCGCTTCGATGTCACGCCGGGCGGAGTGACGTTCTACCGGAACGGCCTCGTCGCGGGGACGATCGCGCACGACTTCGCGCATACGACCGGCTACAGCCTGGAGTTGGAGGGAACGTCAACGCGGACCGCCTCGCTCAGCGGGAGCCCAATCCTGATCTACGCGGGCGACGTCGCCATCGGCCACGCGCCCGGCGGCCTCTCCTCACCCGGCGCCGGCGGCGCCAGCAGCCCCACGCCGACCACCACGCATGCGGCCAACCCGACGGCCACGGCCACGGACACCGCCCACCTGACGGTGACCACCACGCCGACGGCCAGCGCCACGCCGACCACCACGGGCACGGCCAACCCGACGGCACGGGCAACGGCGACGGGCAGGGCCGGCGCCGCGCCCCCGACAGCGGCGCCCACCGGCGCGACGAGCGCGCCGCCCGCCCCCACGGCCACGGCCACGGCCACGGCCGTCCCGTCGATCTCCATGGCCACGGCGACAGTCGCCTCCTCCGTGTCCACGGGCACGATCGTGCCCACCGCCACGGTACGCACGCGGGTCGCGGGAAGCAGCGGCGGCACACCCACCGCGACGCGCGCGTCGGGGGCGGGCAGCGGTGGGACTCCCGGCGTCGGAGGTCATGGCGGTCGCGCGCGCCTATCCGGCTGCGCGCCCGACCGTACGCGTGGGCGTGCCGCCGGGAAGGCTGGCCAGCGGCGGCACTGTCACGGTCCGTGGGCGCACCCGCGCGCGTGAGTTGGTCACGGTGACGCTGGCGTTCGACGCCACGCGCACGGTGGTCATCGTGCATGGCCGGCATCCTCTGCACGGCACGCGTTGGCCGCGGGCGTACCGCATAACGCGGCGCGCGCGGGCGGACGCCAAAGGACAGTTCAGCAGCCGAGCGCGGATCGACGACGTGCCTGGCCGGGCCGTGACCACGCGGCTGACGGTGGCGGTGCAGACACGCTGCGGTGAGGCGGCCTACAACGTCAACGTGACGGTCCGGCCGCCCACGCGTGGCGCACGCGCCGCGACGCGCCATGGTCGCCGCCTGGTCCTGTCACGATAACCCGCGGATTCCCGAAAACGTTGAGAGAGGCGCGAAGGCAAGGGGGGCCTATCCAGCGGGCGGGGCGCTCGAGCCGCGCACGGTGAAGGTGGCGGGCAGCACGATCTGGCGTGGCGGGCTGGCGGGGTCGGCCAGCAGGGCCAGCAGGGCCTCGGTGGCGCGCCTGCCCACGTCGTGCATGGGGATGTGAGCGGCGGTCAACGGCGGGCGCACATACTCGACCCACGGGTTGTCCTCGACGGTCGCGATGGTGAGGTCGGCCGGCACGCGCAGGCCCAACTCGTCCGCCGCGCGCAGCAGGCCCACGGCCATCAGCTCGTTGAGGACAAACACGGCAGTCGGGCGCGGCGCGCGAGCCAACAGCTGCCGCCCCAACTGCTGCCCGGACTCGAAGGTCCAGTCTCCGTGGCCGGTATACTCCCGACCGACGGATAGGCCGGCTTCGGCCAGCGCTCGCCCGTAGCCCCGCAGGCGCGCCACGACCACGGCGTTGTCCGCTTCGCCGGCGGTGAGCAGGGCAAGGCGGCGGTGCCCCAAATCGACCAGGTGGCGGCCCGCGCGGTAGGCCCCGCCCTCCTCGTCGGCCTTGACCCAACTGACCGGGAGGTCTCCGGCGTCGCGTCCCGCCAGCACCACGGGCGCTCCACGCGCCACCAGGTCGGTCAGCACGTCGTCGCCGATGACCCAATCGATCACCGCGCCATCGATGCGCCCGCTGTTGAGCAGCATGGCGCAACGCTGGGCGTCGACAAAGGTGTCGACCAGCAGGTAGTGGTCGGCGGCCTGCGCGCTGGTGGTGATGGCGCTGAGCAGTTGGTGACGGAAGACGTCGTGGACCGCCTCCTTGACCTCGGCCACCAGGAAGCCCAGCGTCCGCGAGCGCGTCGAGCGCAGCGCGGCGGCGGCGGCATGGGGCCGGTAGCCCAGCCGCGCGATCTCCTGCTGCACCCGCGCCTTGGTGGCCGGCGCGACCAGGGGGCTATCGCGTACCACCAGGGAGACGGTATTGGGCGACACGCCGGCGGCCCGCGCCACGTCGCGGCTGCTCACCCGTGATCGCTGCATCGCCATCGTGCCGCTTCCTCCCACGTCGTTCGGTCGTACCGGCGGCGCGCCGACCCACATGGACCGATGAGGGGACCGGTAGGCAGCGCCGTCAATCCTTGCCACCGTGGTCGGCCCGCCCATGACCGCTTCATAGCCCGTCCCTAGTGTACGCGTTTTGTGACGCGCCTGGCGCGAGAATGTGCAATGTGCGAGGCGCGAACGACCCCTCTCCTCCGCCCCACTTGACAAGCAGGATGCCGTCCGGTTACAACGTTAATAATAACGTTCCTAGCTCCCGCATCGCTCGTGGCGCTGCTATCCGTGCGGGAGCGTCGACACGAACGAGACGAGAGGAGAAGGATATGGCGCTGCTTCGCGGGGACGAGTATTGGGATAAGGTCTACGCCTGCTGGCTGGGCAAGAACTGCGGCGGGACGCTCGGCGCGCCGCTGGAAGAGGTGTTCGGCCGCGCCGAGCCCTTCGCCGTCGCGTGGTACACCGAGCTACGCGAGGGCGGCATCCCCAACGACGACCTCGAGCTACAGTTGATCCTGCTCAAGGCCGTCGAGGAGCGGGGCTTCGGCCTCACCGCCCGCGACCTCGCCCAGTACTGGCTCGACCATGTCGGCTACAACTTCGACGAGTACGGCCTGGCCAAGACGAACATGCGCCTCGGCCTCGCGCCGCCCCTCTGCTCCTCGTACAACAACTGGTTCCGCGACTGCATGGGCGCGCCCATCCGCAGCGAGCTCTGGGCCTGCCTGGCGCCGGGCAACCCCGCGCTGGCGGCGCATTACGCCTACCAGGACGCCAGCGTCGACCATGCGGGCGGCGAAGGGGTGTGGGGCGAGCTATTCAACGCGGCCATCCAGTCGGCCGCCTTCGTGGAGCGCGATCCCGACGCGCTGCTCGACATCGGCCTCTCCTATATCCCGCCCGCGTCGGCCACCGCCCGCGCGGTGCGCGCCGCCCGCGCCGCCCACCGCGACGGCCTCGACTGGCAAGGGGCGCGGCTCCGGGTCCTGTCCGAGACGCCCAGCCCCATTGCCCAGTACGCGCCGCCCAATATCGGCTTCCAGGTCATCGGCTGGCTCTACGGTCGCGACTTCGGAGACGCCCTCTGCACGGCGGTCAACTGCGGCTACGACACCGATTGCACCGGCGCCACGCTGGGTGCCTTGCTCGGCATTCTCGGCGGACGCGCCGGCCTGCCCGCGCGCTGGACCGCCCCGCTGGGCGACGCGATCGCCACCAACGAGGGGTGGGGCGGCCTGCGCGGCGTCTCCACGGGCCCCAACCCGGTCCCGACCACCCTGCGCGAACTGACCGACCGCGTCTGCGCGTTGGGTCCGCGCCTGCTAGCCGCCGCGGATGCCACGTTGCGGATAGCGGACCGCACGAACCTGGGCGCCCTGGTGGCGGACGGCCTTCCCGCTCCCGCCGACGCATCTGACCGCTGGTGGACGCCCAACCCGGCCGTGCTGAGCTACGCCCTCGACGCGCTCACCATCGAGGTGGACTATGGCGACGCGCCGGTCATCGCGCCCGGCGCGCCCAAAACAGTCGGCCTGTGCCTGCGCAACACGCGCTCGGTGGAGGTCACGGTCGACGCGCGGCTGACTGCTCCCAGGGGCTGGGTCGTCGACCCGGGCGACGAGCAGACGCTTGGCTTGCCCGCGCACGGCGAGCGCGAGTTGCGTTATACCCTCCGCGTCGACGACCCGGCGCGCGTCCAGAACACGAACCAGGGGTGGCTGCTGGTGCGGCCGCGCGGGCGGCCCGCCGAGCTAGCCGTGCCGATTGTCCTGGCCGGCGCGCGCCGCTGGTTGTTACGTGGCCCCCTGCCCCCCGGAGAAGCTGGGGACGACGCCACGACGCTGCTCGATCGCGCGGTCGACCGCCCGCCGCTACTCGACGCGGAGGCGAACCTGTTCGCGGGCGCGAGCGGACCGCCGGACGGCTGGCGCGTCGCCTCCGCGCCCGGCAACGCCCTGCCCCCGGAGGCGAGCGCGGAGTGGACGGGGACGTTGTACGCGCGACTTGCGCTGTGGAACCCGACCGCCCGTGAGGTCCGCCTGGGCATCCCGGCGACCTGCCCGCGCGCGCTGTGGCTCAACGGCCGTCTCGCGCATCAGGTCCGGCGCGCGACCGTGCTACGCCCCAACTACGGGCACGGCGGCGGCGACGGCGCATCCTACGTCGACTGCCGCCTGGAGCCGGGCTGGAACGACCTGCTGATCGTCTATACGCGCGACGCCGCGTCGCCCGCCTTCGCCGCGCACGTCACCCTGGCCACGGTAGACCTGCACGACGGCCTGGTGGACGTGGCCTGGACGGCGCTCCCATGGGAAGACCCCCAGCGCGCCCTGCTCCAGCCGGAGCCGACCGGGCCGTAGCTGCCGCGCGGACGCAACCTGCGCCTCCGGTGGGCCGATAGCCGTCGGACACGATTGGTATCCTGAGAGTATGCCGACACGTTTAGAAGTCATACGGCGCCGCGGGGGCCTACCGCTCACGCAGCGCCGTCCGCGAGAGGGGACGCTCACGCTCGGCTTCCTGGGCGGCTCGATCACCGAGTCGCCGCGGACCGGGCAGAACTGGCCCGAGCCGGTAATCGCCTGGTTCGCCGGTCGCTTCCCCGCCGTGCGCCTCCGCGTGGAGAACGCCGCCATCGGCGCGACCGGCAGCGACCTCGCCGCCTTCCGCGCCCACCGCGACATCCTGGATCGCGGCTGCGACCTCGTCTTCGTCGAGTATGCCGTCAACGACAACGACGAGCCGTCCGACCGGCGGCGACGCTCACGCGAAGGGCTGATCCGGCAGCTGCTGGCCGACCAGGGGCGCGATGTCGTGCTCGTCTACACCTACTGCCAGGAGATGTACCAGGACATGATGGCCGGACGCGTGCCCTCCTCGGTGGCCGAGTTCGAGGAACTGGCGATACACTACGACCTCCCGTCCGTGTGGGTGGGGCTGCACGCGTTGCGCGAGGTCATGGCCGGGCGCCTGCGCTGGGAGGAGTGGCTGCCCGACGGCCTGCACCCCCAATCGCGCGGCAGCCTGTGCTACGCCGAAAGCGCCATCGCCTTGCTCGAACGGGAACTGGACGGCGGGCAGGGTCAGGGTGCGATCACAACCGGCCGGCGGGGCGGGGCCGCGCGTGCGATGGACGAACGTCAGCCCGCGCTCCTTCCCGCGCCCCTTCCCGCGCCCCTTCCCGCGCCCCTCGACGCGGCCAACTGGGGGCGCGTGTCCCGCGTGCCCTTCGACGCGGTGCGTCTAGACGGCCCCTGGAGCGTCCGCCGCTGGGCGGGGCTGGTGGGGGTCGACGAGGTGCTGGCCACGGCGGCGATCGGGGCACGGCTGGCCTTCGACTTCGAGGGCCGCGGGCTGGCGCTGGGCTTCGACTTCGGCCGTGCCTCGTCGGAGTTCCGCTACCGCCTGGACGAGGGCCCGTGGGTCGACATCGTCCGCGATCGGCCCGCCTGGTGCGGCGACGGCGGCTGGTTCCGCCTCAGCGTCCTGGCCGACGGCCTCGCGCCGGGGGCGCACACCTGCGCGCTCGAGGTCACGCACGGCAACCGCCCCGACTGCACCGGCGCCAACTTCCACCTGGCGCTGATTGGTGTGCTGCGCTGAACAAGCCTGTCTGCTCCTCCCTACAACCACGTGTCCCACCACTCCCATCGCTGCCTTGCCTCCCCGTCCCGGGGTGCATCTTACAATTGTGGAATCCGACCTGCGACTGCGGTCGCAGGCCCGTTCTAGCCCCATTCCGCTATTTTGAGGCGCATCCCCCGTCTCAGCGGACGCCGCGCTGAGAGTGACCACGGCTGGTATGCTGCCAGGGATACCCATGCGGTGACGCTGAGCGAAAAGAGGGGGACAGGCGATGGCTGAGCTATCGAGCGTGCGGGAAGGGCTGATTCCGTTTCACGGCTACCACACGTGGTACCGCGTGGTCGGCGACCGCGAGGAGCCGGGCAAGCTGCCGCTGCTGGCGCTGCACGGCGGGCCCGGCGCAACGCACGACTATCTGGAGCCGCTGGAGGCGCTGGCCGCGACCGGGCGCCGCGTGATCTTCTACGATCAGCTGGGGTGCGGGCGGTCGGCCACACCGCCTAACCCGGACCTATGGACGGTCGACCTCTACGTCGAAGAGGTGGGCGCCGTGCGCGAGGCGCTGAGCCTGGAGCGCGCGCATGTCCTGGGCCAGTCGTGGGGCGGGATGCTGGGCATGGAGTATGCGCTGACCAGGCCGGACGGGCTGGCCAGCCTGACGGTCGCCGACTCGCCGGCCAGCATGCCGCAGTGGGTGGCCGAGGCTAACCGCCTGCGCACCGATCTGCCGCCGGAGGTCCAGCAAACGCTGCTGCGGCACGAAGCGGCGGGCACGACGGACGACCCCGCGTACGAGCAGGCCCTGGAAGTCTTCTACCGCCGGCACGTCTGCCGCCTCGACCCCTGGCCCGCGTACGTCACGCGCGCCTTCGCCAACATCGCCGCTAATCCCGAGGTCTACCACACCATGAACGGCCCCAGCGAGTTCCACGTCATCGGCACGCTCAAGGAGTGGGACATCACCGCGCGGCTCGGCGAGATCCAGGTCCCGACGCTAGTGGTCTCGGGCCGCTACGACGAGGCGACCCCGGCCATCGCGGAGACCGTCCACCGCGGCATACCCGGCTCGCAGTGGGTCCTGTTCGAGCACAGTTCGCACATGCCCCACGCCGAAGAACCGGATCGCTTCGTGCAGGCACTGGACCAGTTTCTCACGGACATCGAACGCCGCTAGCAACGTGACGTTGACCTGCGACTGACGTCGCATGGCACACAACGGACACTAAAATGTCTCACCACCTGGCGCCCCAACGACTTTAGTCGTCGTCTTTTGCCATGCGACGTCAGTCGCAGGCTGGCCTTAACGTTGTAGTATTAGGACCCTTCCACGGCGGGCTCATCCGCGTGGAATCCATGGCGCGCCACACGTGGGGACAGGAGCGAGCGGGCCAGGCGGGCGCCAAAATACTCCAGGCCCGTGAGGGCGGAGATGAAGAAGCCGACCGGCCAGCCCGTGTTGTAGGCCAGCGCGATGCCCAGCCAGGTCGACGCCACCCCCAACCCGACCGCCAGCAGCATGGCCGCGAACGGCCGCCGGGTCAGTTGCGCCGCCGTGGCCGCCGGCCCCACGGTCAGGCTGAAGATCAGCAGCGTGCCCACCACAGGGACCGCCACCGCGGTGGCGATCCCCACGACGACCAGGAACAGCAGCCCGACCAGGCGCACGGGAACACCGCGCGCCGCCGCCGTCTCCGGACTGACCGAGCTGAAGAGCAGCGGACGGTACAGCGCCGCCAGCGCCAGCAGGCAGACCAGCGCCAGCAGTCCCGTCTCCCACACCTGCGCGCGGTCGATGCCCACGATGCTGCCGAAGAGCAGCGTGAACGCCGCCGTGGCATAGGTGTTGTTGAGGGTCAGGAACAGCGCGCCGAGGCCCAGCGCCGCCACCAGGATCAGCGCCGTGGTCACATCGCGCCCATGCTCACGCTCCCCCAGCGCTCCCAGGCCCAGCGCGCCGGCCACCGCGAAGACGACCAAGCCCCACAGTGGGTCGACCCCGATCAGGACGGCGCCCGCCGCGCCGGCGAAGCCAACCTGGCCCAGGGAGTGCGCGGCGAAGCTGACCCCACGCAGCACCACGAAGAAGCCCACCAGCCCGGCCAGGACGGCCACGATGGTCCCCGTCAGCAGCGCGTTCTGCATGAACGGCTGACTAAACATGGCGGGGTCAAGCACATGGGTCAGCAGGTCCATCTCAAGCCATGACCTCCGTTCCGGTCTCTGCCCCCACTCCCTGGACGGCGCGCCGCGCACGGACGCGGCGCCGGCCCACCGGGTGCAGCGCGCGCGCCAGCAGGTAGACGCCCAGCGCCAGCGCCGTGATGAAGAAGCTGACCGGCCAGCCCTTGCCGCCCGGCGGCCAGGTGTAGCTGTCGTAGGCCAGCACGATGCCCAGCCAGGTCTCGGCCACGCCGATCAGCGCGGCAAACAGGATGGCCAGACCGGGACGCGCCGTCAGATAGGCCGCCGCCGCCGCCGGCCCGATCAGCAGCGCCGTGGAGAGCAAGACGCCCACTACCTGCGCCGCCTCGGCCACGCCCACGGCCATGGTGACGATGAAGATCAGCCCCACCAGCCGCGCAGGGACGCCGCGCGCCTCCGCTGTCTCGGGGCTGATCGACACAAAGAGCAGCGGACGGTACAGCGCGGCCAGCACAGCCAAACAGCCCAGCCCGATGCCGACCATCAGCGGCGTGACCGACGGGTCGGCCTCGAAGATCGACCCGAAGAGCAGCACGTAGGGCTCGCTGACGAACCTGGTGCCGACATAGAGCAGCAGGGCGCCCACACCCAGCGCCAGGGCCAGGATCACGCCGGTGGCCACGTCGCGCTCGCGCACGCGGCCGCCCAGCAGGTCGACCCCGGCGGCGGCCAGGGTGCAGAAGGCCAGCAGCCCCCACAGCGGGTTGAGGCCCACCAGCACCGCGCCGGCCCCGCCCGCCAGACCGATGTCGGTCACGGCGTGCCCGACAAAGGAGAAGCCGCGGATGACCACGAAGTAGCCCAGCGCGGCCGAGACGATGGCCACGATCGTGCCCACCGTGAGCGCGTTCGTCACCTGGTCGTTCCGCCACAGGTCCGGCGGGAACAGGCTCTGCAGCAGGCTCATGATACAGTTGCCGGTTGCCAGTTGCCAGTTGCCAGTTGGATAGACACGACACTGTTCGTGTCCCGTTCGTCCTCGTCCGGGCCGATCGGGGCGCCACCGGCGACCACGATGACGCGCCCCCGCGCGCGCAGCACCTCGACGGGGTAGCCGTAGAGGCTGCTGAGCACGTCGCCCCGCACCACCTCGTCCACCGTGCCGATGGCGGAGCGGCCCGCCGCCAGGTAGAGCACGCGGTCCATCGCCCCCAGCAGCGGGTTGATGTCGTGGGCCACCAGCAGCACGGCCACCCCGCGCTCGCGGCTGATGCGCGCCACCAATTGGACCACCTCGCCCGCGCTGCGCAGATCCAGATTGGAGAGCGGCTCGTCCAGCAGCAGGATCTGGGGACTGGTCAGCAGCGCCTGCGCGATCAGCAGGCGCTGCTGCTCGCCGCCGGAGAGCCGGCCCACCGGTGCGTCGGCGTAGGACAGGGCGTCGACCTGGCGCAGGGCCTCATCGATGCGCTCCTTGCGGCGGCGGCCGGGCAGCGGGACGCCCCAGCGCTCGCCGTCGAGCCCCAGCCCCACCAGATCGCGCCCCCGTAGCGGCGTGTCTGGGTCGAGCTGGGCTTTCTGCGGCACGTAGCCCACGGCGCGGTTCCCGTGGCGCACCGTGCGGCCCAATACCTCAACCCGGCCGTCGGCCGCGCGCAGCAGGCCCAGGATGACGCGCAGCAGCGTCGTCTTGCCGGCGCCGTTGGCCCCGATCAGGCCCACGAACTCGCCCGCGCGGATGTCGGCGGTCACGTCGCGCAGTACCGGCCGGCCGCCCAGGCTGATGGCCACGTGGTCAAGCATCAGGACGGCAGGACCCGGGGGAGCGGAGAACGTGGTGGTGAGATGACTCATCGTTTTGCCTTTGTGCAACGCTCGTTGCCCATTGCCGCTAGCTGTCGGTCAGGCGCGTAAACACCACGTGTGGCCACCAGCTAAGGACTAACAACTAACGACTAATAACTAATGACTACCCTACTTGATCGTCTCGGTGGAGACGCCGTGGCTCAGCGCGCGGTCCACGGCGTCCATCTCGGCGGCCATCCAGCCCTGGTAGGTCCTGGACAAGGGCATCGTCTCATAGACGCCGATGACCGGGATGTGATGCGCGCGGGCCAGCGGCAACAGCTTTGTCGTGATCGGCGCCACGGCCTGCTGGTTGTAGGCAAACATCTTGACCCGGTTACTCGTGAATAGGTTCTCTTCCGTCTGCACATCCTGCGGCGAGGGATCGTTGCCCTCCTGGATAGCCAACTGGAACGAGCGCGGCGTCAGGACCGTGAGCCCCACCGCTGCGGCGGCGTAGCCAAAGACAGGCTCGGTCACGGCGATCGGCGTGCCCGCGAAGCGCTTGCGCAGCGCCGCGATGCGGCTGGTATAGACGGACATCGAGGCGTCGAACGCGCGCAGGTTGGCCTGGAAGGTTCCTTTATCTATGGGGTCGAGCCGCGAGAGGTGCGTCGCCACCAGCGCGGCGACCCGCGGCATGGTGGCCGGGTCGTACCACTGGTGCGGGTTGTCGCCGGTCTTGCGCCCGAACACCTGGCCCACGTCGATCAGCACGCGGCCCGAGCTGGGCGAGGCGTTGGCCAGCTTGTCGATGAAGCTATCGTAGCCGAGGCCGTTGCGCACCACGATCTGGGCGCCGGCCATGGCGCTGGCGTCGGTGGTGCTCGACTCATAGCTGTGCGGGTCGGTGTTGGGGTTACTGATGATGCTGGTCACGTGGACATGCATGCCGCCGATCTGCTCGATCACGTTGCCGTAGAAATTCTCGGCTGCCACGACGTTGACCACGGTCGCGACGAGGCCGCCCAGGACAAGCGTGGCAATGCCGCTCAGCCCAAGCGCGGCGATGGCCGCGCCCCGCGCGACGCGCCGTGTATCCACTCTGTTCCTCATGATGTCCTCATCCTTCCCGTCCGCCACGGCCTCTGATCAGTGATTAAGAGAAAACCGCTTCCAATAAATAATCGTTCTCAGTGTCAGAGAAAAATGGCTCGGCGTCGCGTCCGGCCTTCCTCAAAAGGTGGACGCGGCGCCGGGCAGGGGCGCGGGCTAGGGCATGGCCCCGGCGAACGTAGCCGTGGGATGCGACCCGCAGTCCTGGCAGGTTCCGAAGAAGGTCAGGGCATGGTCGTTGATGGCGAAGTGGCTTTGCCGCTCCAGCTCCTGTTCCACGCCCTGCAGCGCGCAGCCAGGTACCTCAGCCACCAGCCCACAACGCGTGCAGACCAGGTGATGGTGGTGGCGCGCCGAGCAGAAGACGTAGCGCAGCTCGTTGTTCGGTTGCGGGAACGACTCGGCCAGCCCACACTCGACCATCAACTCTAGAGTGCGATACACCGTGGCCAGCCCCAGGTGCGGCTGCACCCGGCGCAGGCTGCCGTGCAGATCCTGCGCCGTCACGTAGCTGCGCTGCGCCAGCAGCGCGGCCAGCACGGCCATGCGCTGTGGCGTGGCGCGATGCCCGCACGCCTCCAGGCGACCCGCCGCCGCCCCCAATGCCTCTTCCGACACGATCCCTGTCCCCTCCCCCTTGCATCAATGATAACGGTTATCATAATAACCGCTCCGGTAGAGGCTGTCAAGGGCTTGACGTCGATGTGCAGCTCGTGCGCGTCAGGCTTACCCACCTCGGCCACGAGGAAAGCGGGACACAGGGGCGGACCACCCACGACAGCCTGACCTTCATCGGGCGCAACCTGGACCGCACCCGCCGCAGCGAAGACACGGCCATCGCCGTGCGTGGCCTCTATCGTGCAGGGGGAGGGGGATTGCCCGTGTCGAAAGGGCGACGAGCGGCGTGGCGACGAGCGGCGTGGCGACGAGCGGCGTGGCGACGAGCGGCGTGGCGACGAGCGGCGTGGCGACGAGGGAGGCGGTCCCCAGGAGCGCCGCCCACGTCAGCACCGTGCGACGCCTGTCAGCCGCGCGGTTATGTCGAGAAGGAGCGTACCGTAGAACAGTGGCTGCCCTCCGGGAGGTTTACCCGGGCGATGACCACACCGTCAGCGGAGACGTGCATGTCCTGCCTGGCGTGGCAAGCCACGGGCTTGCGCGCCGGGATATCCTGGTCTATCTGCCGCCCAGTTATGGCGCACGGCCCGCGCGGCGCTACCCCGTCCTCTACCTGGGCGACGGCCAGAACGTCTTCGACGCGGCGACATCGTTCGCCGGTGAGTGGGGCGTCGACGAGGCGGCCGAAAATCTCGCGGCGGGCGGGCAGGGTCCGGAGGTCATCCTGGTGGCCATCCCCAACGGGGGCGACGCGCGCCTGGCCGAGTACGATCCCTGGCCCGCGCCCGCGGGCCTGCCCATCGCCGGGCAAGAAAGCCAGGCCGCCGCCTACCTCGACTTCGTGCTGCAGACCGTGCGGCCGCGCGTCGACAGGGCGTTCCGCACGCGGACGGGGCGCGGGTCGACGGGCATCGTCGGCTCGTCACTGGGCGGCTTGATCGCGCTCTATGCCTGCCTCACCAGGCCCAACGTGTTTGGTTTCTGCGGCGCGCTCTCGCCGGCCTTCTGGGTCACGGGCGGCAAGATCTTCGCGGCCGCGGAAGAACGGTCCGCCGCGGGGTTGCGCGTCTACCTCGACGTCGGCCGGCGCGAGGCCGGGGGCCGCATGGTACCGCAGATCCGGCGCATGCGCGATGTCCTGCGCCGGCGGGGCTACGACGTCGCCTACGTTGAGGACGCCGATGGAGAACACAACGAGGAGGCCTGGCGGCGGCGCTTCCCCGCCATGCTCGCCTGGTTCCTCGACCCCGCCGCGCGGCCGCCGGGCGACGGCAACGACGAGACAGCGTAGGGGAAACTGCAAAAGGCCAAACGCGAGCGAGGGTGGTCCTAGTGGGTCAACCCGCAATTAACGCGCATTCGCGGGAGCCCGATCACGCTCCGCAGGCTGGCAAAGCATTCCCGCCTTATTTGAATTATGACCTAATAGTGGCTGGTGGCTAGCGATTAGTGACCAGTAGGAGCGTATTACCTACACCTGAATGCGGCGCGATCGGGGCGTCGGCAATACGCCGCCAGGCCAATCTGGCCTACCGACCGCGAGAATGACGTGCCCCTGCCCGTCCCTCCTCACTCGTCACTAACCACTCGTCACTAACCACTCGTCACTAACCACTCGTCACTAACCACTCGTCACTAACCACTCGTCACTAACCACTCGTCACTAACCACTCGTCACTAACCACTCGTCACTAACCACTCGTCACTCCCCGTCATCCCTCGTCCAGCCCTCAAGGTCCTGGCGCCGCTCGTCGCCGCTACGCCGCTCAGCGGCAATCTGCCGCTCGAGCTCGGCGCGGCGTTGCAGGCCCGTGCGCTCGTCTTCCTGTGGCGCCTCGGGGATCACCTCCAGCGAGGAGAAGTCCGGGCAATGCAAGGCCTTGATGGAGTACAACGTCGTCAGGTAGCCGGCGTTGCACAGGAACGGTCCCTGGCCGAGGACGGCGTTGCGACAATCGCCGCAACAAGTGATGTTGTCCAGCGCGAGGTCCGTCGTGCGCAGGCCGACGACCCCGAACAGACCAAGGCTGTTGGTGACCATGCCGTCCCCGGTCGGCGACACGCCGGCCGCCGTGTCGAGATCGGACGCTGTCGATTGATCCATAGGGATATCATCTCCTTCCGTGGCGCTACGAGGGCCGTCAGCCATCGGCCAGCGGATGATAACTGACGGCCGGCAGCCGTCCTGATACTATAGCGCAGCGGATCACGCCAGCATGGTCTGCAAGACTTGAGCGATGGCGGCCGTGTCGAGCGGTTGGGAGGTTGGGGCGTCGACCCAGGTGTAGGGCGGCGCGGCGCTTCCGGCGCCGACGCGCTGTAGCATCCATTGCGCGGCCGTCCCATCGGGCCCCTGAACGGCGCAGCGCGCCTGCCCCGAGACAAACTCGTGAGCGCGATCCGCGCCCTCGGGCAGGTCGGTGATGGCCTCGACGTTCAGCATCACCGTGCGTCCTCCCCTGCTGACCGCCATGCTGTGCCCGTCGCGCGTGACCTGCGCCTGCGCGCCTCCCGCTACGCCGGCGCCCGACGTCCCCGTGCCAACGCCCGACACGGCCGCGTTGACCAGCGCATACAGCGCATCGACCTGCTCGTCGACCAATCGGCGGGCCTCAGCCATATATTCCTTGTGCGCTGCGGTCGCATCAACCATCTCATTGTCGCTCATGTTCGCCCCTCCTCTGCATATCTTGGCGTGCCATCCGCGCCGTACAGGTCGGCGCTATAGCGCGTGTAGGCTCTCCCAGCCCTCTGTCTGCAGCAAGCGTACCATAACGAGTAGGCAGGGGGCAGGGGGCAGGGTCTGCGAAAAGTCGCGGGGGCGTCCCTGTCCTGGGAGCGCGGGCAGCTTGCCCGCCCTCGTCAACCACCGGGG
>JAABUZ0100002268.1_pt1 | contig 32516 bp, 30 predicted proteins | sample 5562091 | NCBI WGS metagenome assembly JAABUZ01 (sample SAMN12813069, study PRJNA571459) | rock metagenome | isolation source: Antarctica rocks | place: Antarctica: Victoria Land, Linnaeus Terrace sud | collected 2015-12-21
GCCTGTGGACATGTAGTAACACGACCCCCACCCGCCGTTTCGGCAAACCTGCAGGTCACACGGCAGATTCACGTCGCCGTGTGCTCATGATCTTCGGAAGTCCGGGCAGGGTGCGCAGGCCCAGGCTGTGACCGAGCCGCACGATCGCCGCCAGCAGCTCCGCCGCCCGCGGCGTGTCGGTGCCGGCGACGAACGAGCGGTCGACCTTGAGCAGCTCGATCGGGAAGCTGGCCAGCCGCGCCAGCGATGACCAGCCGGTGCCGAAGTCGTCCAGGGCCACCGACACGCCCGCGTCGACCAGACCTCGCACGGCCGCCGCGGCGACGTCGAGATCCGCCGACAGCGCGTGCTCGGTGACCTCCACCGACAGGGCGTGCGGAGGCACGTCGTTGGCCTCGAGGGCGGCGAGCACCCGGGGCAGCAGTGCCGGGTTCACCAGGTGGCGGGGAGAGATGTTCACCGACAGCCTCAGCTGACGGCCCGCCTCGGTGCGGCGCCAGACCGCGAGTGCCGCGCAGGCCTGCTCCAGCACCTGGCCGTCGAGCTCGTCGACCATGCCGGCCTCCTCGGCCAGCCGCACGAAGACGTCCGGCGGCACCGGTCCGCGGGCCGGATGGGTCCAGCGGGCGAGGGCCTCGACGCCGACGAGCGCGCCGGTGCGCAGGTCGACCTGCGGCTGGTAGGCGACCCGCAGCTCCTTCGCGGCGAGGGCGGCCCGCAGGTCGGCCCGCAGCTCCACGGGAGCCGCGACGGCCTCCCGGAGCTCGGTGTCATAGATCAGGGTGCCGCCGCCACCGTCGCGCTTGACGGCGTACATGGCGAGATCGGCATCCTGCAGCAGTCCTGCGGCGGAGGCGCCGGGGACAGCGCGGGCGATGCCGATGCTGGCCCGGACGGCCAGCTCGCGGTCGGGCAGGACGAACACCGGTTCCAGGGCCGCGGAGAGCCTGCGGGCGACGACGTCGAGGTCGCTGCCAGCGCCGAGCAGCACTGCGAACTCGTCCCCCCCCAGCCGGGCCACCAGGTCGTCTCCGCGCAGTGCGCTCAGCAGTCGGTCGGCGACCCCGATCAGCAGCTGGTCGCCGACGTGGTGGCCGAGGGTGTCGTTGACCAGCTTGAAGCCGTCGAGGTCGACGAAGACCACGGCCGTGCCGCCCTCGGCGTTGCCGGCGAGGCGCTGCTCGAGCCGGCGGGTGAACAGGGCCCGGTTGGCCAGCCCGGTCAGCGCGTCGTGGGACGCCTGGTGCACCAGCTCCTGCTCCCGCGCCCGCACGGTCAGCACCAGCATCTCGTTCTCCCGCAACGCCAGGACCTGCCGACCGAGCACCAGCAGGATCAGGACACCGGCGGAGGTCAGCTGCACGCCGTGGCCGGAGCCAGGGGCGCTCATCCCGCGCACGAGCACACCGAGGGCCGGCAGCAACGCGACGTAGGGGACCAGTGCACGCCAGGGGACCGGGCGCGCGTCCTTGGCAACCCCGTCGTCGGTGTCCGCTGCCTCAGCGGCAGCCAGCGCGATCAGCACGAAGGCCGCCACCCAGCCTGCGTCGAGGACGTTGCCGGTGCCGTAGGCCCCGGTCGCTGTCAGGTAGGCATAACTGCTGTCGGACAGCGCCATCGCGAGCAGGCCGAGGGCCAGCAGGCCGGGCACCGCGCGGTCCGCCGGCTTGGCCCGGGCCAGCAGTGTCAGGGCGACGGTGACCATCGCCACATCGGTCAGCGGATAGGCGGCCGTGACCAGGGATGCGCCGAGGTCACCACCGGCCCGCAGGGCGACGCCCAGCGCCGTCGCCAGGACACCGAGAAGGCGGCAACGGCGACGATCAGGCCGTCGAACAGCGACCGGAGGCGCTCCCGGCCGCCGCTGTGCTGGGTGGGGAACAGCAGCAGCGCGGCGACGCCACCGACGGGGAACAGCAGGAACCCGAGGTCCGGCAGCCCCGGCAGCGGCACGGGGCGGTCGACGACCAGCTCCCACCAGGAGTACGCCGCCTGGCCACCCGCCCAGGCGAGGCAGCCTGCCCCGAGGGCGCGGAAGGCGCGCTGCCGGCGACCGCGCAACCGGGCGGCCGAGCGCAGGCAGGCCGCGGCCGCCAAGGCAGCCGCGGCCAGCTGGATGAGGTCGTTGGCCCACAGCCCGAACCGCTCTCCGCCGGGCGAGGTGGCCAGCAGGGCGACCACGAGGACAAGCGCGACGGCGGCCGCAGCCCGTCGGATGCGGATACCGGTGGTCAGCGCGAGGCACGTGCCGGAGGCGGTCATGACCTGGATATCGTCGGCCGACCGACCGGCCGGGTTGAGCCGGCGATCGGCCGGCCGGGTTGAGCCGGCGATCGGCCGGCTGACCTGGATCCCCACGACGTGGTCATCGAGCCGGCGGCGCTAGGTCAGCGTGGGGAAGAAGATGGCGATCTCCCGGGCGGCGGCCTCCGACGAGTCGCTGCCGTGCACGAGGTTCTCGCCGATCTGGAGGGCGTAGTCACCGCGGATGCTGCCGGGCGCGGCCTCCACGGGGTTGGTCACGCCCATCAACACCCGCGTCGCCCGCACGGCGTCCGGCCCCTCGACGACCAGCGCCACCACGGCTCCGCCGGTGATGAAGTCGACCAGTCCCGAAAAGAATGGCTTGCCGTCGTGCTCGGCGTAGTGCCGGCGTGCGGTGTCGGCGTCCAGGGTGCGCAACTCGACGGCGATCAGCCGCAGCCCCTTGCGCTCCAGCCGCCCGACCACCTCGCCGGTCAGCCCGCGGCGCACCGCGTCGGGCTTGACCAGGACGAGGGTGCGCTCGACTGCCACGGCGCAGACCCTAGTAGTGGCGCCGCCAGCACCCGTGATCACCTGGGGTGGGGGCCCAGCAGGGCGCGCGCCTCGCCCACCGTGATCAGGGAGCCGGTGACCAGCACTCCCCCACCGGTGCTGCCGATCAGCTCGTCGTCGTCCTCGACGAGCTGCACCGCGACCTCCAGCGCGGCGGCGATGCCGGGCACCGCCTCCACCCGGTCGGCCCCGAAGACGTCGACGGCGGCCCTGGCCAGCTCGTCGGCCGGCAGCGCGCGGGGGGAGGTGCTGCTGGTGCACACGACCTGGGCCAGGATCGGCTCCAGCGTCGCCAGCATCACAGCGGCGTCCTTGTCGGCCAGCACGCCGACGACGCCGACCAGCCGCTCAAAGGCGAAGGCCTCCCCGATGGCGGCCACCAGCGCCTCGGCGCCGGCCGGGTTGTGGGCGCCGTCCAGGAGCACGGTCGGGCCGCTGCGCACCACCTCCAGCCGACCGGGCGATGTCGCGGCGGCGAACCCCTCGCGCACGGCCTCCGCGTCGAGCCGGCCGCGCTGACCCTCGGCGCCCTGACCCTCGGCGCCCTGGCCCTCGGCGCCCTGGCCCGCCCCGAGGAACGCCTCGACGGCGGCGAGCGCGCAGGCGGCGTTGTGGGCCTGGTGCACGCCGTGCAGCGGGAGGAACAGATCGTCGTAGATCCCGCCGAGGCCCTGCAGGACCAGCCGCTGACCGCCGACGGCCACCTCGCGGGAGAGGATCCCGAACTCCACGCCCTCCCTCGCCACCGTGGCGCCGACCTCGACGCAGTGCCGAAGCAGCACCTGCGCCGCGTCCGGTGGCTGCGGGGCCAGCACGGTCACGGCGCCGGCGCTGATGATGCCGGCGGTCTCCGCTGCGATGCTCGCGACGTCGTCGCCGAGCAGTGCCGTGTGGTCCAGGCTCACCGGGGTGACGACGCAGACCTGGGCGTCCAGGACGTTGGTCGCGTCCCAGCGGCCCTCCAGCCCGACCTCCACGACGGCGACGTCGACAGGTGCGTCGGCGAAGCTCGCGAAGGCCATGGCGGTCAGCAGCTCGAAGTAGCTCACCGTCTCCCCGCCGGCCGCCAGCGCGTCCCGGTCGACCAGCGCGACGGTCGCGGCGACGTCGTCGTACGCCGCGGCGAACGCCTCCGGCGACAGCGGCTCCCCGTCGACGCTGATCCGCTCGCGCACGTCCTCCAGGTGCGGGGAGGTGTAGCGCCCCGTGCGCAGGCCGAAGGACCGCAGCAGCGACTCGACCATCCTGGCGGTGCTGGTCTTGCCGTTGGTGCCGGTGACGTGGACGGCGGGGTAGGCGCGGTGCGGCGAGCCCAGCAGGTCCAGCACGGCGGTGATCCTGGTCAGATCCGGCACCGTGCGCGGTTCCCAGCGCAGCTCCAGTTCCGCGAGCACCTCGGCGTAGGTCGTCACCCGCTGACCGGCTCGTGGCCCAGCAGCGCGCGCAGCCTCCCCACCTCGCCGGCCAGCTCGGTCGCGCGGGACCGCCAGCCGGCCACGACCGCCGGCGGCGCCTTGCCGGCCGCCGGCGAGGCCAGCCGGCGTTCGTTGTGCGCGAGCTCGTCCTGCGCGGCGGCGAGCTGTTTGGCGTTGCGGGCCCGCTCGGCCGCCGGGTCCACCACGCCGGTCAGGTCCAGCAGGACGGTCGCCCCGGGAGCCACCGCTGCCAGCGGCTCGGCCACCGGCGCGTCGACCAGGTCGAGCCAGCCGAGCGCGGCAAGGTCCGGCAGCAGTGGGACCAGCCGCAGGTCGTCCACCCGCACGACCGCCTGCACGCGCCGCCGGTCGGCCACGCCCTGCCCGGTGCGGGCCCGTCGGACCTCGGTGACCACGCCCTGCAGCAGGCCCAGCACGGCCTCGGCATCGGCGTCGGCGAGCGCGGCGTCCGCGACCGGCCAGGGCGCCGTCACCACGGTCGTCCCGCCGGTGAGCGCGGTCCACAGCTCGTCGGTGAGGAAGGGAGTGATCGGGTGCAGCAGCCGCAGCAGCACCTCGAGCACGTGGCCGAGCACGGCGCGCACGTCATCGGCGGCCCGACCCCCGGCCTGCAGCGGGGCCTTCGCCAGCTCGACGTACCAGTCGAAGACGTCGTGCCAGGCGAACTCGTGCAGCACGTCGACCAGCCGGGCGAACTCGAAGCCCGCGGCGAGTCGGTCGGCCTCCGCGGTCACCGCGGTGAGTCGCGACAGCACCCACCGGTCGGGCACCGACCGGCGCTCCACCGGGGGGAGCCCCCCGCCGACGGAGGCGCCGTTGAGCAGGGCGAAGCGGGTGGCGTGCCACACCTTGGTGCAGAAGCGGCGGGCGCCCTCGGCCTTGTCCTCGCTCAGCGGGAAGTCGACACCGGGGTTGGCCCCGCGGGCCAGCGCGAGGCGCAGGGCGTCGGTGCCGTAGGTGTCCATCCACTCCAACGGGTCGATCACGTTGCCGGTGGTCTTGGACATCTTCTTGCCCTTGGGGTCGCGCACCAGGCCGTGGATCAGCACCCGACCGAAGGGCACGTCGGGCTGCGCGACCGTGCAGAACATCATCATCCGCGCGACCCAGAAGAAGATGATGTCGTAGCCCGTGACCAGGGTGGTGGTCGGGTAGAAGCGCGCAAGGTCCGGCGTCGCGGCCGGCCAACCCAGGGTCGACACCGGCCACAACGCGGAGGAGAACCAGGTGTCGAGCACGTCGGGGTCCTGGTGCCACCCCTCCCCCGTCGGCTCCTCGCCCTCGGCCGGGCAGACCACCTCCCCGTCCGGGCCATACCAGATCGGGATCCGGTGGCCCCACCACAGCTGCCGGCTGATGCACCAGTCGTGCATGTCGTCGACCCAGTCGAAGTAGCGCGCGGCCATCTCCGGCGGCACGAACGCCGTCTCCCCGTCGCGGACCGCGTCGCCGGCCCGCCGGGCGAGCTCGCCCACCGCGACGTACCACTGCAGCGACAGCCGCGGCTCGACCACCTCCCCGCTGCGGCTGCTGTGGCCGACGGAGTGGACGTAGGGCCGGACCTCGGCCGTGACCAGCCCGAGGGACCGCAGCTCCTCGGTCACCGCTGCCCGCGCGTCGTACCTGTCCATGCCGTCGAAGCGGGTACCCGTGCCGGTGACACGGGCGTGCGCGTCGAGCACGCCGACGCTCGGCAGCCCGTGCCGCACCCCGATGGCGAAGTCGTTGGGGTCGTGCGCCGGCGTGACCTTCACCGCGCCGGTGCCGAACTCCGGGTCGACGTGATCGTCTGCCACGACGGGGATCTGGCGCCCGACGATCGGCAGCGTCAGGGTGCTGCCGACGAGGTGGCGGTATCGCTCGTCGTCGGGGTGCACCGCCACCGCCGTGTCGCCGAGCATGGTCTCCACCCGGGTGGTCGCGACCCGCACGCCGGAGCCGTAGTCGATGGTGACCAGCTCGCCCTCGGTCTCGCGGTGCTCGACCTCGATGTCACTGATCGCGGTCTGCAGCACCGGCGACCAGTTGACCAGCCGCTCGGCGCGGTAGATCAGCCCGGCGTCGAACAGCTGCGTGAACATGGTGCGCACGGCCCGCGACGGCCCCTCGTCGAGGGTGAAGCGCAGCCGGCTCCAGTCCACGCCGTCGCCGAGCCGGCGCATCTGGTCCAGGATCCGACCGCCGTAGGTGTCCTTCCACGCCCAGGCGCGGGCCAGGAAGGCGTCCCGCCCGAGCTCGGCCTTGCTGGTGCCCTCGGCGGCCAGTGACCGCTCGACCAGCGTCTCCACCGCGATGGCGGCGTGGTCGGTCCCGGGCAGCCAGAGGGTGGCGTAGCCCTGCATCCGCGCCCGGCGGGTGATCGCGTCCATCAGCGTGTGCTCGAAGGCGTGGCCCATGTGCAGGCTGCCGGTGACGTTCGGCGGGGGGATGACGACGGTGTACGCCGGGGCTCCGGCCGGGGCGTTGTCCGGGTTGAAGACGCCCAGCTCCTCCCACCGTGCGGAGAGCGGGCCCTCGACCTTGGCCGGCTCGAACTGCGGCGGCAGGTCTGTGCTCATGCGTCGAAGTCTAAGAAGCGCGGGGGGCCGGACCCACCGGGTTGCCGCCCGGGGTCCTGGGATGCTCGGATGGCTGATGGATCTCGCGGGCGTGCTGGCGTCCTTCGACGAGCAGCTGCGTCGGCGCGCCCGTGCGGGCTCAGGCGGCTGGGTCGAGGTGGAGGCGCAGCTCGTTCGCGTCGTGGAGCCCGGCGGATGGAGCGGCGTCGTCTGGAGCGACCTCGACCCGCTCGGTGCCGGTGCCGGTGCCGGTGCCGGTGCCGATGCCGCGATCGCCGAGCAGGTCGCCCACTTCAGGGCGCTGGGAGAGCCGTGGGAGTGGAAGTGGTACTCCTACGACCGGCCGCCTGACCTGCCGCAACGGCTGGTCGCGGCGGGCCTGGTGGCCGATCCGATGGAGACCGTGCTGGTCGCGCAGATCGCCGACCTGGACCTGACGCCACGGCCACCGGCCGGAGTGGAACTGGTCCCGGTGGTCGACGAGGCGGGTGTGCTGGGACTCGTAGGACTGCACGACGCGGTCTTCGGCGGCGACCACCGCGCGGTGGGGGCCGCCGTGCTGGCCGGACTGGCCGCTGCACCGCGCCAGGTGCAGGCGGTGCTCGCGCTGGTCGACGGGCTGCCGGCGTCGGGCGGCCGGGTGGAGTTCCACGCTGGCACCGATTTCGCCAGCCTCTGGGGCGGCGGGACCTTGCCGGCCCACCGTGGCCGCGGGCTGTTCAGGTCACTGGTGGCCCACCGAGCCGCGCTCGCCCGAGACCGCGGCTTCCGCTACCTGCAGGTCGATGCCTCCTCCGAGAGCAAACCCATCCTGCAGCGCCTGGGCTTCGTGGAGCTCGCCACCACCCGTCCCTACCGAGCGGAGCGGCTCCGCCGCGGCACACTCCTCACATGACGACGGTCCTGGTCGGCGGGGTCCCCCCGGTGCTCGTGCAGTGGCTCGAGCGGCGGCGCCGGCTCGGCCTCGACCGGCGGGACGAGGTCTGGGAAGGGGTGCTGCACGTGGTGGCGCCGTACGCCAGCAGCGGGCACGGTGAGCTGGAGGACCAGATCGGCCGACTGCTCTACGACCCTGCCAAGGCGGCGGGTCTGGCGCCCGGTGGGCGTTTCAACCTCGGCGATCCCGACGACTACCGCATCCCCGACGGTGGCTACCACTGGCAGCGACCCTGCGGCGCCGCGTGGGTGCCGACCGCGGCCCTGGTGGTCGAGATCCGTTCCCCGGGAGACGAAACCGACGCGAAGTTTGGGTTCTACGCCGCGCGCCGCGTGGCCGAGGTGATCGTCGTTGACCCCGCGCAGCGCTCGGTCCGGTGGTGGCGGCTCGGCGACGACGGGGAGTACGCCGAACAGCCGGGTCCGCGCTGCTCGAGATGGACGCGGCCACCCTCGCGGGCGAGCTCGACTGGCCCTGACCGCCGGCCGGGATAGCGTCGCCCCGTGGCGGGGTTCGCGGCGGCGACGGCGGTGTCGCCCGGGCCGCTCGGCTGGGCGGCGACTGTCGACGGCGCCTGGAGCATCGGGGGCAAGGCGAACGGCGGCTACCTACTCGCGCTGCTCGGCCGCGCCGCCTCGCTCGCCCTGCCGGAGCAGCCGCATCCGGTCGCGACGACGGCACACTTTCTCGCCTCCCCCTCGGCCGGACCCGTCGACATCACCGTGGACGTGCTGCGGCAGGGGCGCGGCACGTCCCAGCTCACGGCCTCGCTCTCGCAGGAGGGCACGACCTGCGTCGTCGCGCAGCTGACGACGGCGCGGCTGGACCCGGACTCGGTGCCGTGGTGGGACGACGCGCCACCGGTGCAGCTGCCTCCTGAGCAGGAGTGCTTCCTGATCCCACCCATCGGGCCCGGGGGCTTCGAGGTGGCAATCATGGGCGAGGTGGAGCAGCGGATGGACCCCGTGCTCATGGGGTTCGGCGTGGGGGCGCCGGGCGGCGAGGGCGAGCTGCGGGCATGGCTGCGGGTGCCCGGTGGCGACGCCGACCCGATTGCCCTGCTGTTCGCCGTTGACGCGCTGCCGCCGGTGACCTTCACGCTCGGGGCATACGGCTGGGTGCCGACCCTCTCGCTCACGGCGTACCTGCGGGCGCTGCCCGCCCCCGGACCGCTCCGCGTCCGGCACCGTGGGTCTGTCGTGGACGGCGGCCGGGTCGACGAGACCTGCGAGGTCTGGGACTCCCGCGGCCGGTTGGTGGCGCAGGCGACCCAGCTGGCCGGGGTCCGCGTGGGCGACGCGTCCCCGGTCCGTCGCGCCAGCTCCACGTGACCGCATTGCGGCCGCTCACCCTGGCCGACGTCGACCTGCTCGAGCCGGAGGGCGCCTCGGAGGAGGCCAGGGGCAAGTGGCAGTGGTTCGGCTACCCGACGGTGCGGCGGATGCGCGCGTCGGTGGTGGACCAGACCACCGTGACCCACGACGGCGGCCGGTTCGCGATCGTCGACGGCGACGGCGCCTGCGTGGGGGACGTGTCCTGGCACGCCAAGTCCTGGGGCGGGCCCGAGAGCGGGTGCTTTGACCTCGGCATCCACGTGCTGCTGGCGCGCCGGCGGGAGGGGCACGGCAGCGCGGAGCAGCGGCTGATCGGCAACTACCTTTTCGCCCACACGCGGGTCGAGCGGATCCAGGCGTTCACCGACGTCGGGAACGTCGGGGAGCAGCGCGCCCTCGCCCACGCTGGCTTCACGCTCGAGGGCGTCGTCCGGCGCGGCCAGTGGCGGGGCGGGGCCTGGCACGACCAGCAGCTGTGGAGCCGGCTCCGCGGCGAGTGACGGCGCGGCACACTCGTCACATGACGACGGTCCTGGTCGGCGGCGTCCCCCCGGTGCTCGAGCAGTGGCTGGGCGAGCGGCGCCGACTCGGCCTCGACCGTCGGGACGAGGTCTGGGAAGGGGCGCTGCACGTGGCGCCGTACGCCGGCAGCGGGCACGGGCGACTCGAGTCGCAGCTCGAGCGGCTGCTCTACGACCGAGCCGTCGAGGTCGGGCTCACCCCCGGTGGTCGATTCAACCTCGGTGAAGCCGGCGACTACCGGGTCCCCGATGTGGGCTACCACCGCGACACCTCCGGCGCTGCTTGGATACCCACCGCGGCTCTGATCGTCGAGATCCGCTCCCCGGGCGACGAGACAGACGCGAAGTTTCCCTTCTACGCCGCCCATCGCGTGCAGGAGATCCTGGTCGTCGACCCGGCGCAGCGGTCCGTCCGCTGGTGGCAGCTCGGCGACGACGGTGGGTACGCCGAACAGCCCGGGTCCACGCTCCTCGACCCCGACGCGGCCACCCTCGCCGCCGAGCTCGACTGGCCCTGACCGCCGCCGATTGCCAGCTCTCGCCGTACCACGCGTGCAGTTCCAGCACCTCGGCGCGGCGCGTCAGCCCAGTGCGTCTGTGGCGGTGCACAGCGCCCGCGAGGCGTCTCCCACCACGGGGTTGCCGTGCCCGAAACACGCGATGTCGACGTCCATGTCCGCCTGCCGACGCAGTGAGTCCCAGGCCTGCGCGCGGTCGACATTGAACGGTCCGAGCAGAATCCGCCCGTCACTCTCGGCGATGGTGACGCCGGCGAAGAGCACCCGGTTCTCAGGGACGAACAGCGCGATGCTGCCAGGGGTGTGGCCGGGCACGCACAGCACGTCGGTGCCGTCGCCGATCTCCAGCTGGTCCCCGTCGCCAACCTCCTGGTCGACCCCTGCACGGCGGCGCCGCCGGCAGCCCCGCCGAAACGGTCGCGAACAGGCGAGCCTCCGCGGCGGTGAACCGGGGCGCAGGCCCCGGGGCGTCTCCGCGAATGCACGGCGCGTCGCCCTTGCCGGCGATGACGCGGGCGCCGGCCCACCCGGCAACCTCGGCTGCCGACCCGGTGTGGTCCTCGTGAAAATGGGTGAGCACGATCTGCCGGATGTCGCCCGGGCTCCGCCCGACGTGGCGCAACGCTTTCTCCAGCAGTGATCCGCTGCCGGTGGCGCCGGTGTCGATCAGGGTCACGCCGTCCGCGTCCAGCCACAGGTACGCGTTGAGGAGGTGCGTGCTGGTGTTGTCGAGCCGAATGTGATGCAGACCAGGGGCAATCAACCTCCAGGTTCGGCGGTGCATCCAGGCTCAGCGCGTCCGCGCCGCCGGGTCGGCGCCCCGCGCACCGTGGCGCGCGGCCGCGCCCGCCAGCACGACGCCCCCGGCGACCGCGAGCAGCGCTGCCACGGGGGCCTCGGGGACGCTCGAGGGCGGTGCACTGGCAGCCTGCACCGCGTCGAGGAGGAGCACCGCGTGGCTGCGGTCGCGCTGGCCGGTGGCGGCCCGGTCGCTGGTGAACGCCACCCGCCCTCCGGCGACCGCGGGCCAGGTGCCGTTGCCCGGACCGGTGAGAGCCTGCTCCGGCGACCAGCCCTGCTCACCGTGGGTGGCCGTCATGACCGTCCAGCGCCAGTCGCTCGCCCGGCTGTCGTACCAGACCGCCCGCAGGGTCGCGTCGGGGTCCCAGCCGAGGCGCGGCCGCTGGCTCATCGCGTCGGGCGCCAGGGCCAGCGGCTGGGCGGCGGTGAAGGTCGCGCCGCCGTCGGAGGAGCTCGCCGTGCGCAGCGACAGGTTGGCCCCGGCCGCGCGCAGCTCCTTGCTGTCCCAGACCACGTGCAGGCTGCCCGCGGCGTCGACGGCGACGTCGGCGTGGCGGTCGCAGCGTGTCGGGCTCGTGCTGACGTTGACCGGAGCCGTCCACGTCGGCGCGCCCGGAGCCCGCGTCGCGGCGAGGACCTCGAAGTCGTCGGGCGCGGTGCCGCCCGACGCCGGTCCGTCCAGCGAGATCGCCCGGCCGGTGAACAGCGGGTCCGGGTCGTTGCGGTCGTCCTCCCAGACGACGACGAGCCTGCCGTCTGCGGCGACCGCGACAGCGGGCATCAGCGAGGCCGGGTATCGCGCCGAGCGGCTGTCCGCGGCGTTGCCGGCGTCGACGACCTTGCCCGGCGCGGAGAGGTTCGCCGGCGCCGCATCGAGCCCCAGCACCTGGGCCAGCACGTCGAAGGGCCCGCCACGGTTGTCCATCCAGGCGACCAGCGGCAGCCCCTGCGCGGTGAGGGCGACGACGGGCCGCTCGGCCCGCCCGGCGCCCCGGGTGAGGTGCTGCTCGGGCAGCCAGCTGCGGCCGCCGTCGGTGCTGTGGCGGGCGAAGACGTCCGGCCGACGTGGCAGCTGGCCGCTGCGCTCGTCCTGCCAGACCACCCAGACGTCGTCGCCGCGGGCGGCCACGCGAGGGAAGCGGGCGGCGCCGCTGGCGGGCGCGAGGTCGACCGCCGGGCTGGGGGCGCCGCCGTCGGCGGGCAGCCGGCGGGCGAGCACGCTGGTGCGGCCCGGGCTGTGCGCCTCGGCGACCACCAGGGTCGCGTCCGCGGTGACGGCGAGGTCGGCGAAGCCGGCGAAGCGGCCGGCCTCTCCCACCACCGGCACGGCGGCGTCGCTGCCGCTGTCCGGCGGCAGCGGGGTCTCCGGGCGGGCCACGGCGGGCCCGCTGGTGGACAGGAAGAGGGGAGAGGTGGCTGCCTGCAGCAGGTTGGCCGGGTCGGACTGCGGAGCCGCCGGGTCGCGGAAGGGCACCGTCACCCCACCCGGACCGCGGGCCTCCACCCGGAACCAGCTCTGCCCGGCCGGCACGGTCACGCTGACCGTGCGGGTCTCGTCCAGCAGGACCGGCTGGAACGCCAGCAACGGAGCCACGCCGCGACCGGGCGAGCGGTAGAGGAAGACGGTGGTGCCGACACCGCGCTGCGCTCGCACGGTGAGCGTGACGGTGCGACCTGCGGCACCAGCCGCTCGTCGCCGCCGACCGCGTCGGCCACGCCGTCGCCGTCGAGGTCGGCGATGAGCGTCAACTCGGTGCGGACCGCGTCGCGGGCGACCGTCGTGCGGCCCGCGCGGAAGGCGTCGAGGATCGCACGCTCGGTGCGCGCGGTCGCCAGCACGCGGGTCAGCGGCAGGCCCGGCCCGGCGACGGCGTCGGTCTCGCTGAAGTGACTGTCGCTGGCGGCCGCGATGCCGAAGCGGAAGCCGGCGTTCCAGCGGTCCTCCGCGTAGTCGATCTTGCGCTCGGGGTTCTCGGTGTTGAAGATCTCCACGGTGTCCACGCCGACCGCGGAGGCGTTGTCGTTGACCCGCACGACGGTGAAGTCGTCGACGAGCTCACCGTCGTCGGGGTGCGCCGTGCCCCAGCTGGCACCCTGCGCGTGCACCTCCCAGATCGACTGCTGCACATGGCGGTACGCCGCGGAGCCCGGCGGATTGGCGCCGTCGACGATCTGGTCCACCGACCCGATCACGGTGGCGTGCGGGCTGCCGTTGGCCTCCTCGCCGGGGATGAGCAGCACCTGTGACGACGTCCACTGCGGGTCCCAGTGCTGGTCGTAGGTGCGGTGGTCGGTGATCGGCAGGAAGGACAGGCCACGCCGCTCCGCCGCGCGCACCTGGGTGCCGACCGAGGTGGTCCCCGGGCCCTGCTGCTGCAGCCCCTGGCGCGGCAGGCTGCCGTCACTGGAGTGGTCGGTGTGCACGTGGGTGTCCCCGGTCAGCCAATTGCCCCCGAGCCCGTCGGACACCGCCGCCGGCGTCGGCGCGCCGCCCGCGCCCGTCCGCACAGCCGGAGCCGCACCGGCCGGCAGCGCCCCTGCGGCCGCCGCAGCCACGGTGACGCCGCTCAGTCCGGCTACCCGCAGGAAGCCCCGCCTGTCCAGCCCTGCCGCTCCCTGCTCCACCGGATCCTGCTCCACCGCGACCCCCTGCACCGTCGACACCGTCGTCGGCAGGGTCTTCTGCGCGCCCGCCGGCAGGCCTGTCGGCGCGCGGGTGAACGTCAGGAGTCGAGTGGGCGGCGGGCATGAGCCGGCGGGAGGCGCAGGCCCGGTAGCCTCAGCCCGAATGCACCGCTGAGTTGTTGATCTAGGTCGAGTGGATCTTGTGCGGTTGGGCGCGCGGTGTCGGGAGGCTTCGGTGGCTGGGTCTGTCCGGCGAGGCAGCGTGGTGGTCCTCGCGGCGGCACTAGCATGTGGGTGCGGGAGCGCCCGGCGCCCGATGGTGGCGGTCGCGACACGTGTCGTGAGGGCGACGGCGTCCACCATGGTCTCGTCGCCGACACCGACACCGGCACCGACACCGGCACCGGCACCCGCGCCGGTCCGCACGGGCCCGGTGGTGGTGGTAGACGTGCGGGGTCTCGCCCTGCTCGGCGGCACGGGCCGGCGCGAACTGCCCGGCACGGGTGGGGCTCTCTCACCGGGCCTGTCCCACGACGCCCGGTGGGTGAGCTGGCTGACGGCGAGCGCGCACGGCGGCAGCGCCGACCTGCATCTGCGCGACCTGCGGCGGCCGGGGGCGGACCGGGTGGTGCCCGGCGCGACCGCCTACGCCTGGTCCCCCACCGGGGCCTGGGTGGCCGTGGTGACCGGCGCCGGGCTGCGGGTGCTGACGCCGGGCTCTGCGCAGCCGGGCTCCCAGCGGCCGACCGACATCCCTGGCGCGTTCTACGGGGTTGTCTGGTCAGCCGATGGGCGTCGGCTCGGGGTGTCGGGCCGGCACACGCTCGTGCTCGACCTGGCGCCCGCGCAAGCCGGCGTACGCGTCACCCGATCGCTCCGGCTGCCCGCCGCCTACGACAACGCCTACCTCGCCCGCTTCACCAGCGCGGGGCTATTGCTTTGGCCCGATCAGATGGGCTCCGCGAGCGTTGCCGCCGACGGCCTGCGGCTGGTCGAGGTCGACCTTGCGACGTTCACGGCGTCCCCGCTCATCGTGTCGCTGACCTATCGGGACTGGGTGGTCGGCCTGCCGGGGAACCGGGTGCTCGTGGTCGCGGGGGGAGACCGTGACGCGCACCTGGGCAAGCACCCGGCGACGTACGCCGTCCCGGGCAGTTCCACCGGCGGTCCACCTGTCACCAGCCGGCCCCGCCCGACGGCACCCGCGGCAACGGTCCCCGCCGGCAGCTCGTTGCTGTCGGTGGCCGCGCTTGCCGACGGGACGGTCGCGACTGTCGCCGCCCGCGCCGGGCCCGCCAGCGGCTGGGCCGTCGACGGCACAGTGCACCTGCGCCGGCCCGGTGGCCCCGAGGTCACCGTGGCGGCCGCCGGACACGGCGTCGCCTCGGTGGTCGCGGCTCGCGGCGGGTTCCTCGTGCTCACACGCCGGACCATGGAGCTGGTGAGCCGGGACGGTGGCGTGCGGCAGCTCGGCCCGGCCGGGCCCGTCGACCGGCCCTATCAGGCGGGGCTGGCCTCCATCGATTACTACGGCCACGTCGACACCACGCAGCTCGTGGCCGTTCCGGCCGGCGGCGGCGGATAAGCAAACGCTGCTGGGCCCGGCGGGGCCCGGCTAGGCCGACTTCTTCTTCGGCTCGGGCTTCTCGCGCGGGACGATCGTCGGGAGGACGTTGTCGAGGACCGTCTCGCGATTGACCACGACCTTGGCGACATCCTTACGGGACGGCACGTCATACATGACCGACAGCAGCACTTCCTCGAGGATGGCTCGCAACCCGCGGGCGCCGGTGCCGCGCAGGATGGCCTGGTCGGCGATCGACTCCAGTGCATCGTCGGTGAGCTCGAGGTCGACGCCGTCGAGCTCGAACAGCCTGCGGTACTGGCGAACCAGGGCGTTCTTGGGCTCGGTGAGGATCTGCACCAGGGCCTCGCGGTCGAGGTTGTGCACGCTGGTGATGACGGGCAGCCGACCGATGAACTCCGGGATCATCCCGAACTTCAGCAGGTCCTCGGGCATGACGTCGGCGAAGATGTCGGTCTTCTCCACGTCGGCCTTGCCGCGGATCACGGCGTGGAAGCCGATGCCCTTCTTGCCGACCCGCTGCTCGATGATCTGGTCCAGCCCGGCGAAGGCCCCGCCGACGATGAACAACACGTTCGTCGTGTCGATCTGGATGAACTCCTGGTGCGGGTGCTTGCGGCCCCCCTGCGGCGGCACGCTCGCCGTCGTCCCCTCCAGGATCTTGAGCAGCGCCTGCTGCACCCCCTCGCCGGAGACGTCACGGGTGATCGACGGGTTCTCCGACTTGCGGGCGATCTTGTCGACCTCGTCGATATAGACGATGCCGGTCTCGGCCTTCTTCACGTCGTATTCCGCGGCCTGGATGAGCTTGAGCAAGATGTTCTCGACGTCCTCGCCAACATACCCCGCCTCCGTCAGCGCGGTGGCGTCGGCAATCGCGAAGGGGACGTTGAGCATTTTCGCCAGGGTCTGGGCGAGCAGCGTCTTGCCGCAGCCGGTGGGACCGAGCAAGAGAATATTGCTCTTCGCCAGCTCGACGTCGCCGTCCTTGGCGGGCTTCCCCGTGCCGGCCTGGACCCGCTTGTAGTGGTTGTAGACCTGCACCGAGAGCTTGCGCTTGGCGCTGTCCTGGCCGACCACATACGTCTCGAGGAATTCGTAGATCTCGCGGGGCTTGGGCAGCTCGGCGAATGTGAGCTCGGTGCCCTCGGAGAGCTCCTCCTCGATGATCTCATTGCACAGGTCGATGCACTCGTCGCAGATATAGACCCCGGGACCGGCGATCAGCTTCTTGACTTGCTTCTGGCTCTTGCCGCAGAAGGAGCACTTGAGCAGGTCACCACCGTCACCGATGCGCGCCACGCGCGGTCCTCCCTGCTCATGGTCGACGGTCTGGCCAGGTGCTGTCGTCGGACAGTACGCCGGGAACCCCGCGTGGCGGGCGGGTTCCGGCGCGCCGTCCGGAGGCCGTCAGCGGGTGGACAGGGCGGCGACCTTGCGGGTCTGGATGACCTCGTCGATGATCCCGTATTCCACGGCCTCGTCGGCCGTCATGATCTTGTCCCGCTCGATGTCGACGCGCACCTGCTCCGGCGTACGCCCCGTGTTCTCCGACAGCATCGTCTCCAGCAGCGAGCGCATGCGCATGATCTCGTTCGCCTGGATCTCGATGTCGGAGCTCTGACCGTAGCCACCCTCGGTGGCCGGCTGGTGGATGATGATGCGCGCGTTACGCAAGGCGAACCGCTTGCCCCTGGCCCCGGCCGCGAGCAGCACGGCGGCCGCGCTGGCCGCCTGTCCGAGGCAGACCGTGGACACCTCGGGCTTGATGAAGCGCATGGTGTCGTAGATGGCGGTGAGGCTGGTGAACGAGCCGCCGGGTGAGTTGATGTACATCACGATGTCGCGGTCCGGGTCGGCGGACTCCAGCGTCAGCAGCTGGGCCATCACGTCGTTGGCGCTGGCGTCGTCGACCTGCACGCCGAGGAAGATGATGCGCTCCTCGAACAGCTTGTTGTAGGGGTCGGACTCCTTCACGCCGTAGGACGTGCGCTCGATGAAGCGGGGCAGGACGTAGCGCGCGTCGGCGCCCATCAGCTGCTCGGCGCGGGTGGTGAACGTCATGTCGTCGTCCCCTAGCTCACGGCGCCGACGGAGGGCACCTGGCGGGCGGACTCGACCACATGGTCGACGAAGCCGTAGTCCTTCGCCTCGTCCGCGGTGAACCAGCGGTCACGGTCGGAGTCGCGCTCGATGGTCTCGAAGCTCTGGCCGGTGTGCTCGGCGATGCGCTGCTGCAATGTCTTCTTCGTCCAGAGCATGTTTTCTGCCTGGATGGCTATGTCGGCCGCCGAGCCGCCGATGCCGCCGGAGGGCTGGTGCATCATGATCCGCGCGTGTGGCAGGCTGTAGCGCTTGCCCTTGGCGCCGGCGCAGAGCAGGAACTGACCCATGCTCGCCGCCATCCCCATGGCCACCGTGGCCACGTCGTTCTGGACGAACTGCATCGTGTCGTAGATCGCCAGGCCGGCGCTCACGGAGCCGCCGGGGCTGTTGATGTAAAGGAAGATGTCGCGCTCCGGATCGTCGGCGGTCAGCAGCAGCAGCTGCGCGCAGATCCGGTTGGCGATGTCGTCGTCGACCTGGGTGCCGAGGAAGATGATCCGCTCGGCCAGCAGGCGGTTGAAGATGGAGTCGTCGAGGGTCATCGGGCCCCCCGCTCCCCTGGACTGGGGGGCGGGCACGGAGAGCGTCATGCGGACGACAGTAGCCGCGGGGGGTCCGTCGTACGCCCGCGTTCGCGGTGGGCGGATGAGCCCGGGTGAGCCGCGGGAGAGCTCAACCGGCGTCGGCGACCGAGGCCCGCGTCCCGGCCTCGTCGACGGCGGTGTCGACCTCGACCGCGCCGGTGGTCACGCCCTCGTCGCTGTCGTCGTCGACCACGTCCACCGCAGGCACGTCCTCGCGGATGGCGTCGAGGTCGACCGGGCGGCCGCTCACATCGGTCACCACGGCCTCCTCCAGCACGAGGGCGAGCGCCTTGCCGCGCACGACCTCGCTGACCAGCATCTGCAGGTTTCCGCTGTCGACGACCTGCCGGGCGAACTCGTCGGGGGCGATCCCGGCCCGCTGGGCGCGCCGCACCACCTGGTCGGACAGCTCGGCCTCGGTGACGCCGAGCTCCTCCTTGGTCGCGACCGCGTCGAGGACGAGCTGCGAGCGCACCGCCTGCTCGGACTCGGCCCGCTGCTCGGCGGCGTAGGTCTCCGCGTCCTTGCCGATGCCGTCGAGATAGGACTCGACGGTCAGGCCGTAGCTCTGCAGCTGCTGCTCGAACTGATCGCGGCGGGCGTGCTCCTCGCCGTGCACCACGCTCTCCGGCAGCGGCACCTCGGCGCGCTCGAGCAGCGCCTCCAGCACCTTGTCGCGGGCGGAGATGCCCTGCTGCAAGCGCTTAGTGCGCACGGCGTTGTCGCGCGCCGCGGTCCGCAGCTCATCGACGCTGGCGAAGGGGCCGACGCTCGCGGCGAACGTGTCGTCAAGCTCGGGCAGCACGCGGGTCTGGACCTTCGCGACGGTGACCGTGACGTCGCCGCTCTCGCCGGCGTGCTCGCCGGCCTGGATCTCGGTGGTGAAGCTGCGGGTCTCCCCGGCGACGGCGCCCGTCACCGCCTCGTCGAGGCCTGGCACGAGGCCACCCTCGCCCAGCACGGTCGTGACGCCCGTCGCCGTGGCATCCGTCAGCTCCTCGCCGCCGACGCTGGTGAGGACGTCGACGGTGAGCAGGTCGCCGGCAGCAGCCGGCTCGGCCGACTCGAGGAGCACGCCCTGCTGGGTGCGCAGCCCCTCGATGGTCTCCTCGACGTCGGCGTCGGTGACGTCGGCGTCGTCCACTGTGATCGGGATCCCCTGGTAATCCCCCAGCACGACCTCGGGACGTACGTCGACGTCGGCGGTGAAGACCAGCGGCTCGCCGTCGGTGAAGGTGGTGACGTCGACCTCGGGCCGCGACAGCACGTCGACGCCGCGCTCCTCCACCGCCTGGCCGTAGAAGCGCGGCAGCGCCTCCTGCAGCGCCTCGTCCAGCACAGCCGCCCGGCCGACCCGCTGGTCGACGAGCTGGCGCGGCACCCGGCCGGGCCGGAAGCCCGGCACCCGGATCTGGCCGGACACCTTCTTGTACGCCGCATCGACGACCGGCGACAGCTCCTCGAAGGGCACCGTGACGGTGAGCCGGACCCGGGTGGGCGTGAGGGTCTCGGTGGTGACGTCCACGGTGCTGCTGCACTCCTTGCTGAGGGGTCGACTGCTTGGGTGGTGGTGATGTGGTCGGGGCGGGGAGACTCGAACTCCCGATCTCCTGCACCCAAAGCAGGCGCGCTAGCCACTACGCTACGCCCCGGCGCAACGCCGACAGCGTACTGCCCGGTGCTGCCCGCGGGTGTAGCTCAATGGCAGAGCCCCAGCCTTCCAAGCTGGCCATGCCGGTTCGATCCCGGTCACCCGCTCATCGCCGAACCGCAGGTGGGCTCGGCTGTGCTTGACGAGCGCTCAGCGCCTGGCGACCCTTGTAACGGCCTACCAGGGGACGGTCCCCGAGCGGTCGGTGAAGGTGCCGGTCGGCCCGTCCGGGCCGACGAGCGCCATGGCGACCATCGCGTCGGTGCCTTCGGTGACGGTCTGGGTGCCTTGGTTGCCGTTGAGGTCGGTCGCGGTGTAGCCAGGGTCGACGACGTTGATACGCAGCGCCGGCAGCGCCTGCGCGTATTGGGTGGTCAGCATCACGACGGCGCTCTTGCTGGAGCAGTACGCCGGGGCGACGACGTGGGACTCGACGCGGGACGGGTCGTGGGTCGCGCTCTGCGAGCCGAGGCCGCTGGCGACGTTCACGATCACCCCGCTCTCGGCCGCCAGCAGCAGCGGCAGGAACGCCCGCGTCACCCGCACGACGCCGAGGACGTTGGTGTCGAAGACGGCCTGGACGTCGGCCGCGGTGAGGTCGGCCACCTCGGCGTGGCTCCCGGCAATCCCGGCGTTGTTGATCAGGACGTCGAGCCGGCCGACGGTGGCGACGGCCGCGGCGACGGAAGCGTCGTCGGTGACGTCGAGCTGGACGAAGCGGGCGCCGAGTTCGGCGGCGATGCGAGCGCCTGCCTCGGCGTCGCGGGCGGCGAGCCAGACGTCGTGGCCGTGCTCGAGGAGCCGGCGGACGGCCTCCCGGCCGAGGCCCTTGTTGGATCCGGTGACGAGGGTGGTGGTCATGGCTCCACCGTGCACCGGACGGCCGACCGCAGCCAGGTATCAGCAGAGCCAGGCTGCCGACCGGCGCGACCGGCCGGCGGCGGCGCAGGATGGGCTGGTGGACGGACGGACGGGCTGGGCGGCGCGCTGCGCGGGTGGCGGGAACGGCTCTCGGTGCAGGACGTCGGTCTGCCGTCGTATGGCCCGCGCCGCGCGCCCGGGCTGCGTCGCGAGGAGGTCGCGTCCCTCGCCGGGGTATCGGTGGACTACCTCGTCCGGCTCGAGCAGGGCCGGGCGCGGCACCCGTCCGGCCAGGTCGTGGAGGCCCTGGGGCGGGCGCTGCGCCTGTCCGACGTCGAGCGTGACCACCTGTCGCGCCTCGCCGGTCTCGCCGAGCCGCACGCCGGCCGCGTGCCCACCCGGCTCACCCCCGGCGTACAGCGCATGCTCGACCGCTTCGGCGACGCCCCGGTCGCGGTCCTTGACGCTGCCTGGAACCTGCTCACGTGGAACCCGGCCTGGGCGGCGCTGAACGGCGACCCGTCGGACTGGCGGGGGCGCGAGGCGAACGTGGTGTGGCGGACCTTCACCGGGGCTGCCAGCCGGGCCAGGATGAGCGAGGAGGAGGACGCGGTCTGGCGTGCCTCGCTCGTCGGCGACCTGCGGACTGTGTGGGCCCGCTACCCCAATGACCCCGCGCTCGGTCGGCTGCTGGGCGAGTTGCGGGAGGCCAGCACCGGATTCGCCTCGATCTGGGACGCGGGTGTGGTGGCCGTGCAGGCGGCCGCCCGCAAGAGGTTCGACCACCCGGCTGTGGGGGTTCTGACGGTCGACTGCGACGTCCTCGTCGTTCAGGGCTCGGACCTGCGGGTGGTCGTCATCACCGCCCCGCCCGGCAGCCCCGACGCGCAGGCCCTCGCTCTGCTCGGGGTGCTGGGCCTGCAGACGGTCGGTTGATCGGCGGGCGACCGGCGCCTGCACGACCTGCAGCGCTGCGGGGCAGCAGGATTGCTGGGTGGCGCACGAGGAGGGGTATCTGCCGGACAACCAGCCGGCCGAGGCCGGCCCAGCTCGGGTTGGCTCAGCCGGGCCGCGACGGCAGGACGCCGTCGAGGATGAGGGCTAGGACGCGGTGCAGCTCGTCCTGCAGGTCGAACGGCTCGGGCTCGACGTTGATCCAGCGCGTCAGCGTGACGAAATAGCCGGTTGCGACAAGCAGTCCGGCGAGTTCGGGGTCGACATGCTCCGGGAGCTCGCCGGCGATGCGGGCGCGAGCTAGGAACGAGGCCAGCTCGTGCGCCAGCGCCGGATCGCTGAACAGGTTTGTCGCGTGCAGCGCCGCCCCCATGAGAGCGACGGTTTCGGCACGTGACGCGGTGCTGACGCAGGCCAGCTCGACCATGTAGCGCTCCAGGATCTCGCGGACCGAGGAGCGCTCGAGGTGCTCGGAGTGCACGGCGGCGAGGGCCTGCTGACGCCGCCGGGCGCTCCACTCCTCGAGGATCGCGGTCTTGCGCTGAAAGTGATTGAACACGGTGGCGCGCGCGACGTCGGCCCGGTCGGCGATCTCCTCCATCGTGGTGCTGTCGAAGCCCCGCGAGACGAACAGCTCGACGGCCGCGGCGTACACGGTGTCGCGCCGCTGCTGGCGCCCCCGGGATCGCCGATCGCGGGCCCACCCGGCGTTCCCGGCTGGCGCAGCGGCCACATCGACAGGACTCACATGTCAGTACACCACCCCAGGACGGGCGGGCCTTGACGGCGCCCGCGGTGTGATTTAGCTTACGCGTGACACCTGGACCCTAGTCCAACGTTAGACGACAGTCGAAGAAGGAGAAGCATGCGCCTCGTGACCTTCTCAGCCTCTGCCGGGCCACGCCTCGGCGTGCTGGACGGCGACTATGTCGTGGAGCCGGGTCCGGTCCTGCGCGCGGACCGGGCCCTGCGACGCGGGGCCGCGGCCGCCGACGGTGCTCCGGCCGTCGCCGGTGAGATGGTCGCCTTCTTCACCAGCGGCGCCGAGGGCCGTGGCCGGGCGCAGGACGCGCTCGACGTGGCACGGACCTACGCCGGGCGCGGCGACGACCTCGGCGCCGCTGCGCCCGACAGCCCGGGCCCGGTGCACGCACGGGACTCCGTGCGCCTGCTCGCCCCGGTGCCCCGCCCCCGCCGGGTGCGCGACTACCTCACCTATACCCAGCACGCCGCAGGCTCCGGCCTGACGGTTCCGCCCGCCTTCTCGGCGATGCCGATCTGCTACAAGTGCAACGTCGAGTCGATCATCGGCCCGGACGAGCCGCTGCTGTGGCCGTCGTACACCGACCAGCTGGACTTCGAGCTGGAGCTGGGCTTCTTCACCTCCGGTGGCGGACGTGACCTGACGCCGGACGAGGCGGCCGGCCGGATCGCGGGGGTGACGATCTTCAACGACGTCAGCGCGCGCGACATTCAGTTCTTCGAGATGAGCCTGACGATCGGCCCGTCCAAGGGCAAGGACTTCTGCACGGCCATGGGACCGTGCGTCCTCACGATGGACGAGGTCGACGAGTGGGCGGTCGACATGACGGCCCGGGTCAACGGCGAGGTGTGGGCCGCCGGGTCCACCAAGGACCGGCAGTTCTCCTTCGCTGAGGTGCTCGCGTGGGCTTCGCTGGACGAGACCGTCTACCCCGGCGAGTTTTTCGGCCTGGGCACCGTGGGAGGCGGCTGCGGGCTCGAGCTCGACCGGTGGATCCAGCCCGGCGACGTCGTGGAGCTCGAGGCCTCGGGGGTCGGGGTGCTGCGCAACCCGGTCGGCGCCAAGCAGATCGCACCGACCGGCGCGGGGATCTCGTCCTATGTCGGCTCGCCCGAGGTCCACGCCTCCCATGCCTGAGCGCTCGCGTGACTGACATCGGCCGGGTCACCGTGGCCGCCCTGCTCCGCCGCTACGCGGCCGACCCCGGCAGGGTGTTCGCCGTCCTCGACGGCGGCCCGACCGTCACCTACACCGAGCAGCTCGCCCGCAGCCTGCGGGTCGCCGCCGGCTTGGCCGCGCGGGGGGCACACCCCGGCGACCGGGTCCACGTGCAGCTGCCGAACTGCCGCGAGTTCCTCGACGTGTGGTTCGCGACGGCGCTGTCCGGCACGGTGCTCGTGCCGACTGGGCCGCAGTCCTCCGCCGACGAGCTCGCTCACGTGCTTGCCGACGCCGGCCCGGTCATCTCCCTGGTCGACATCGCGGGCGTACGGGCGCTGGCCGACGGTCCGCAGGGCCGACCCAGCGACGGCACCGCGCCGGGAGAGCAGCCGGCGCCGGACGACGTCGCCGCCGTGCTCTACACCTCCGGGACCACCAGCCGCGCCAAGGGCGTGGTAATCACGGCCGCCAACTACGTCGCCGTCGGCGAGGCGGTCGCCAGCCACCTGGACGTCACCGACCGGGACCGCTGGCTGGTGGCGCTCCCGCTGTTCCACGCGAACGCGCAGTACTACTGCGTGATGTCCGCGCTGGTGCGCGGCGCGTCGTTTGCGCTCGCCCCGCGGTTCTCGGCGAGCGGCTGGGGCCGCCAAGCCCGCGAGCTCGGCGCGACGCTCGGCAGCCTGTTCGCGGCCCCGCTCCGAATGGTCCTCGCGCAGCCCCCGGACCCGCGCGCGGCCGACAACGCCCTGCGCGCCGTGCTGTTCGCCCAGGACCTCGCTGCCGCGGACGCGCAGGCTTTCGAGAGCCGCTACGGCACCCGGCTCCTGCAGCTCTACGGGATGACCGAGTCCGTCCTGCCGCCGACCGTGAACCCCGACGACGCCAGCCGACGGTGGGACAGCATCGGCCGGCCGCTGCCCGGCGTGCGGATCGACCTGCTCGACGAGCAGGGTGAGCCGTTCGACGAGCCCGGGCGAGTGGGTGAGATGCGTGTCGCCGGTGTGCCCGGGCGGACACTGGCCGCCGGCTACTGGCAGGACCCCGAAGCCACAGCGGCGGCCTTCACCCCGGAAGGGCTGCGGACCGGCGACCTCGCCCGGCGGGACGCCGACGGCTTCCTGTCCTTCGTCGACCGTTCGATGGACATGATCAAGCGGGCCGGCGAGAACGTCTCGGCCGGCGAGGTCGAGCGGGTCGCGGGTGAGCACCCGGGCGTCGCCGAGTGCGCGGCCGTCGGGGTGCCCGACCCCGTCCGCGACGAGGCCGTCCTGCTGGTGGCCGTCCCGCGTTCGGGCGCCGAGCTCGACGTCGACGAGCTCGTGGAGTGGTGCCGACAGCGGCTGAGCCCCTTCAAGGTGCCGAGCACCGTCGTCCTCACGTCGGCGCTCCCGCGCACCAGCGTCGGCAAGATTCGCAAGGCCGAACTCCGCGCACTGATGCCCAGCTGACCCACCCATCGCGCTGCGACCGCAGCCGGCACCCGGAGGAAAGCATGACCGCACTGTCCACCGCCCCCTCGTCGCGCGCAGCCGCCAGTCCCGACGATGCAGCCACCGCCTGGGCCATGCTGGCCCTGATCAGCGCCGGCTTCCTGGCGCTGACCCTCAACTGGTTCGACGTGGCCGCAGCCTTCCCGCTTATCGGGGCGGAGTTCCACGTCGGACTCGGACCGCTGAGCCTGCTCATCAGCCTGTTCATCGTGGGGTACGGCGCAGCGCACATCCCCGGCGGCATGCTCGCCACCCGGATCGGCATGCGCCGGACGCTCGTGATCGGTCTCGTCGTGCAGGGACTGGCCGGCGTGATGTCTGGCCTGTCGTACTCCTACAACGAGCTCGCGGTCTTCCGAGTCGTCAGCGGCGTCGGCGGCTCGGTGCTCATCGCCGTCGGCTTCGCCGCCGTCATCGTGTGGTTCCACGACCGCCAGGTGACGCTCGCGCTCGGCCTCGCCGGCGGTGCAGCCTTCAGCGCCGGCGCGGCCTTCGCGCTGTACGTCTGGGTCTACCTCCAGCGGGCCACCAGCTGGCACACCTCGCTCGTGCTCGCCGGCGTCTTTGAACTGGGGGTGGCAGCGGCGACTGCCGCGTGGTTCCGCACGCCGGAGGGGGCGCCGGCGCTGGCCGGCACCCAGTTCGACCGGGCGGCCTTGCGGTCGGCGCTCGCGAGCCGCGACCTGTGGGTCTACGGCATCGCCCTGCTCGGGGCGTACGGCGCGTACTTCACGACCTCGCAACTGTTCAGCGAGTACGCCCTGCTCGAGCGGGGTCTGGACCCCTCGCGGGGCGGCTTGTTGGCTGCGAGCATCGCGCTCGCCGGCATCCCGGCGAGCATCTTGGGCGGCTGGTGGGCTGACCGCAGCACCAACCTGCGGGCTTTCGTCGTCGGCTCGCTGGTCGCCGTTGCCGGCCTGCTCGCCCTCATCCCCGTGGTGTCCAACGGCTGGCTCTGGGCGGTCGGCCCCGGGATCGGCTTCTTCCTCATCTTCGGGTTCGCGGCATGGTCGGCGGTGCCGTCACGGGTGAGCGGAATCGCGCACGAGCACCTCGGCACGGCCACCGGCCTGATGCTGACCTTGGCCGCGATCGGCGGCTTCTTCGTCCCGATCATCTTCGGCCACGTCGTTCCGCACACCAGCTTCGACACCGGCTGGCGCTTCCTCGCAGTCGTCAGCGTCGCCTTCGCCCTCGTCGGTCTGCTCGGGCGCAACCCGGTGAACCAGCCCATGGGAAAGCGAGCTGCCGTGCTGGCCGTCCCGTCCCGGACCCCCCACACGGCCGTCGCGACCGGCGCGGCCCTACCGTCCAGGAGCGCCCGATGACCGCGGTCCAGGACATTCCGTACACCCGGGGCCTGCACCCACTGACCAGCCGCTGCTCGGCGTGGCTGGTCCCCGACGGCACCTGGGGCTGGAGCAACGCTGGGCTGGTGACCGGCACGGACCGCTCCCTGCTCGTCGACACGCTTTTCGACCTCGCGATGACACGAGAGATGCTCGCGGGCCTACTGCCAGTGACGCAGACCGCGCCGATCCGGACCGTCGTCAACACGCACGCCAACGGCGACCACTGGTTTGGCAACGAGCTGGTCGCGGGCGCGGAGATCGTCGCGTCAAAGGCGACCGCGGACGAGATGGCCGCCAACGGCCCGGACCTGATCAGGGGGCTGCTGGCGCACGACGGACCGGCGGGCCGCTTCGCGCGGCACATCTTCGAGCCGTTCGACTTCAGCGACATCACCGCGACCCCCGCGACCCGGACGTTCTCGGGCCAGCTCACCCTCGACGTCGGTGGCACCGAGGTTCGGGTGCTCGAGCTTGGGCCCGCGCACACCGCCGGGGACTGCGTGGTCTTCGTCCCGCAGGACCGGGTGCTGTACGCGGGTGACCTGCTGTTCATCGGCGGCACGCCGATCAGCTGGGCCGGCCCGATTTCGAACTGGGTGACGGCGTGCGACGCCATGCTCGCGCTGGACCCAGTCATTGTCGTGCCGGGGCACGGGCCGGTCGTGGACGCCGGCGGCATCCGCCAGGTCCGCGACTACCTGACCTGGGTGCACGAGCAGGCCCGCACCCGCCACGAGCGGGGGATGTCTCCGGAGGAGGCAGTGCGCGACATCGATCTCGGTCGCTTCGCCGAACTCGACGAGCGGGGGCGGATCGCGCAAAACGTGCTGTCGGTCTACTACGAGCTCGACCCGTCCCTGGAGCGCGTCGCCCCTCTCGAGGTCTTCAACCGCATGGCCGACCTGGAAGGTTTCCGATGAGCGCCACCCGATCCGACGTGCGCACCCCGGCTCCGCCGCCGGTGCAGGAGGTGAGCAGCCGGGACAGCGACGACCAGCCGGGCTCGCTCCCGACGTAGCGGCTCTCGTGCGTTCGCAGCACAGGTTGCGCCTGACCCACCGGGACGTGACCGTCACGTCTGGTGCGTCGCCCCCCGACGGCGCAACCAGGAGCACCATCCGCGAGTGCCCGCCCGGCGACTGGCCGCCCGGCCGTTTCGACAGCATCGGCGACGCGGGTTGGCTGGTGGACCCCGCTGGCCGACCGACCTGTCGGAGGACAGCTGCCGAAACACGAGTGACACGAGCGTTTCCTACAGTGCCGTCGTGCCCGTGACCCGTCGACAATTCCTGGCGGGCTCCGCGACGGCCGCGACGGCCGCGGTGGTCTCCGGCCTGCCCGTCAGGGCCGCGGCGGCCTCCACCAACCCGGCAGACGTGTCCGTGCTGCAGGCGCTGGCCGCGATGAAGGCAAGGACGTTGGCGCCGTCGGAGCTGCTGCAGGCCTGCCTGGCCCGCATCGACGCGCTCGACCCGACACTGATGGCGTTCCTGCACCGGACCGACGAGGTCGCCACCGCGGCGGCGAAGGCCAGCGACGCCCGCTACGCCGCCGGCACGGCGCTGCTCCTGGACGGTCTCCCCTACGCGGCGAAGGACATCTTCTACACGCAGGGCATTCCCACCACGTGCGCGTCGGCCGCCTGGGGCAGCTACCTGGCGGACGAGGATGCGACGCTGGTCACCAGACTGGCGGCGGCCGGCGCCTGCCTGACGGGGAAGGTCAACACTCACGAGTTCGCCTTCGGGGCGTCCACGCCGCCGACCCGCAACCCCTGGGACACCAGCCTGATCCCCGGCGGGAGCAGCGGCGGTTCGGGCTCGATCGTCGGCGCCCACGCTCTGCCCATGGCAACCGGCAGCGACACGATCGGCAGCTTGCGCATCCCCGCCAGCGTGAACGGCATCGTCGGGATCCGGCCCACGTTCGGTTTGACCAGCCGGCACGGGGTCGTGCCCCTGGCGTTCTCCTTCGACACGACGGGGCTGCTCAGCCGGACGGTCGCGGACGCGGCGTTCCTGCTGTCGTTCGTCGTCGGACCCGACCCCGGTGACCCGACGACGGCGACGGCGGTCACGACCACCTACCCCACCTCCGCACCAGCCGACCTCAAGGGGGTGCGGCTGGGGATGCCGACCAGCTGGTTCTTCGACGGCGCAAGCGCGGCGATCTCGTCTTCGGTGCGCGCCGCCGTGGCCCACGCGCAGGCCCGCGGCGCCGTCGTGGTGGACGTCGACCTGCCGGCCGTGTTCACCGAGGTGATGGCCCCGCAGCCCGGTGCGGACACCCTGGTGGGGACCGACGGGCTGAGCGCCGTACTCGGGGACGCGCTGTCGGTGCCGACGATCGTCTGCTACACCGAGGCAGCCGGCTACCACTACCGGCTGCGCCGCGAGGCGATGACCGGCTACTCCCAGGACATCAACGAGCTGCTCACGATCACCGAACAGATTCCGGCCTCGTCCTACCTGCGAGCACAGCAGCTGCGTGCCGTGTTCGTCGCGGCCATGCGCGACACGTTCACCAGCCACGGCATCGACGCCTTGGTCGCCCCCACCTGCCAGAACACGCCGCCCGCGCAGCAGGCCAAAGGCGGCACGAACCAGTCGGGGCTGCTCAACGGGTCGGCCAACGCCCACAACAACACGCCCTGGTCCTTCTGCGGTTTCCCGTCGATGACCATGCCGGTGGGCCTGGACGACGCCGGTGTCCCGGTCGGTCTGCAGCTCAACGGGCTGCCACGCACAGAGGCCACACTGCTGTCGATCGCCCTCGCCATCGAGGAGGCGGTCGACTTCGCGCAGCACCGGCCCGCCGTCCTGGCCGGGCACTGATGGCAGACCCGTTCTGATGGCCGATCCACCCGGGAGCACCCCGTCCGTCCGTTTCGACACCGCCCCGCTGGTCAGCCTGCTGCACGGCCCGGACGCCGCCGCCGGCTTCGTCAGCACGGAGGTGAAGGGGCCTGGGAGCACGTCCTCGGTGGCATTCGACACCGCCCCGCCGCTGTGGTTCGACTTCCCGGCGCTGGCGCCGTCGTCGGAGGGCGGCGCTCCCCCCACGGCGGGGCCAAGCCCAGCGGCGACCCGCGCCACACCGGGTCGGGTGCCGCCCAGCGCCGCCGCCGCGCGGGGGTCCCACGTCGCTGCCCGCCCACGGGGAGGTCGGCCACGTCGGACCGCGGCCCCGGTGACTGCGCCGGGACGATCGCGGTCCCCCGGCACGCTCGCCTCAACCGGTGCGGACCCGACACCCGGCGTCCTCGGCCTCGCCGTACTGGCGCTCGGTTGGGTCGTCCGCCGCCTGAACGCGGCCCCTCGGATGGACCCCTGACCAGCGAACCCGGGGCTTTCAGCTGCACATGCACGGCCAGGCTGGGCTCTCGGCGAGGGGTGTTACCACACTGCGATCGCCGGTAACACCGGCTTAACGCCCGCTGTATACCGTGGTGCTGATTCGGAGCACCGCCGACGCTGCCGCCGATCCCCCCTCGTCCGCAGGTGAAGGTCGTGACCCGTTGGCACGTTCCTCGATCTGGCGATATTGCTGACAGTAGCGAGCCGACGAGCGGACAAGGGCTGTCGGCAGGCGAACGAGATCGGTTGACGCAGGTCGCTACGGCCGAGCACGTCGGTATACTGAACTTGCCGACTGACGACCCGCGCGATCCGAAGCGCCGCCGTCGCGTCGAGGCCACGCGGCCGGAACTGTTGTCGCAGCCCGCAGCCGTCGTGGCCACCTGGGAGCACAACCACGACAGGCTTCGCGACACAGCCGCCGCCATTGCCCGCCGGTCGTCGGCCCGCGTCCTTCTGGTCGGCGCGGGCGACTCGCTGGCCGTTGCCCACGCCGCCCGCTATTTCCTCGAGGCGACGCTGCACGTCTGGTGCGAACCGGTGCAGAGCCTCGAATTCGCCAAGTACGTCGCCGTCCTCCCCCGCGACAGTCTCGTCATCGCGCTGTCGAGCTCGGGGGAGACCACCAGCACGGTCGAGGCCATGTTGGTCGCCCAGGCTGCCGGCGCGCTGACGGTCGCCGTGACGAACTCGCCCACCTCCACCCTGGCAGAGTTGAGCCTGCACACGCTCACCGTGCAGGCGACCCGGGTCGGTTGGCCGACCCAGTCCTCGACCGCCACCCTGGGTCTCCTGCTGCAGCTGGGGGTGCTGGTCGGCGCCCATCGTGACGCAGCGGGGCACTCCGAGCACGCGAAGGCACTGGACGCCATGCCTGCGAGCATGGAGCAGACGCTGTCCCGCAGCGACGGCGTTGTTGCCGACCTCGCGGGGCGCGAGCAGGCCGCCGGCATGCACCTGTTCTGCGGTGGTGGACCGAACTGGGCGAGTGCGGTGGTGGGCGCCGCGAAGGTCAAGGAGTGCACCCCCGGCCACGCGCTCGCGATCCAGGTCGAGGAATACCACCACTACAACTCGCAGAAGGCCGGGGAGCCGCTGTGGCTGCTGGCTCCGACCGGGCCGTCGGTGCCGCGCGCCGTGGACACGGCCAGGGAAGCGCGACGCTTCGGCGGGCAGGTGTATGTCGCGACCTCGCAGGGCGAATCGGCATTCGACGGCGTCGCCGATGCCATCGTGCGGCTGCCGGCCGCACCGGAGCTGCTCAGCCCGCTGCTCTATTTCCTCCCGGGTCAGCTGGTGGGCTACCACGTGGCGATGGCCCAGTTCGCCGCCGCCGGGGCGGTCACGTCATGACGCTGGGGACGTTCCCTCCGGCCGTGCTGTGCATCGGCAACATCTGTGTCGACGAGTCGGTGCACCTCGACGGCACGCGCACGCTGGCCCCCGGTGGTGATGCCGTGTACGCGGCGCTGGGGGCACTGCTCAGCAGCGCCCGCGTCAGCATGCTGGCGCCGCTCGGCAACGACCTCCCCGAGGACGTCCTCCAGGAGCTAGACCAGGTCGGGCTCGACCCGACCGCGCTCCCGCGTCGCCAGCTGCCGACATTGCGCCACGTCATCACCCACCGCCCCGACGGTGGTCGCGACTGGTCCTCCAACGCCTCCGACGACGAGTTCGACACGCTGTCGGTGCAGCCAAGCGACCTCACCGAGGCCCTGCTCGCCGTCGAGGCTGTGGTCGTCACCGCGATGGGTCTGCAGGCGCAGTGCGCGATCGGCCCATGGCTGCGTGACCACACGCGGGCCACCCGCTACCTCGACCTGCGCGAGGACTACCTCGACGCTCGCGCCGAGCTGCTCGATCTCGTCGCCACCGCGGACGTCTTCATGCCCAGCGAGATCGAGGCGACCGTCCTCGCGGGAACCACGGACCTCGAAGCCGCTGCCGCTACCTTCGCCCACCTCGGGCCGCACACCGTCGTCATCAAATGCGGCGCGCACGGCTGCCTGGTGCACACCGGCGACAACCTTGTCGCCGTCCCGGCGGCGGCCGCCACCGTGGTCGACACGACCGGCGCGGGAGACGCCTTCTGCGGCGCATTCGCTGCCGAGCACGTCCGGTCCGGAGATGCGGTGGCCGCCGCGCGTGCGGCCACCCGGGTGGCCGCCGTGGCCGTCTCCGGCCTGGGAACGGCGGGGCTGCTGGATGAGCTGAGCCGACGGCGGGTGCCAGCATGACGCCCCCTTCGCCGCGCACCGTGCTCGTGGTGAATCCCAACACCACGGCGGCCATGACCGACAGCGCCGTCGGGGCTGCTCGTCGGGTGGCGTGTCCTGGCACGACCCTCGTCGGCAGCACGGCTGCGACCGGAGTAGCTGCGGTGGAGAGTAACTATGACGAGGTGTGGGCAGCCGCCGCCGTCATGGACCAGGTTGCTGCCGGTGAGCGGGCGGGAGTCGACGGCTACGTCATCGCATGTTTCGGCGACACCGGTCTGCCCGGCGCCCGCGAGATCGCGCGCGGCCCCGTGGTGGGGATGACCGAAGCGGCGCTGATGACGGCGGCGCTGATTGCGCCCCGCTTCGTGATTGTGACCATGCCGCGGCGGACGCTCGAGCAGTCACACCGGGTCCTCCGCGGTCTCGGTCTCGGTCACCGTTGCACGGTCAGTGCCGTCGACATCCCCGTCTCCGACGTCGCCGGCGGCTCCGGTCATCTCGCCGACCTGTTCGCCGCCACAGCGCGCCAGGCCGTCGAGACGCACGACGCCGAGGCGGTCGTGCTCGGCTGCGCCGGCCTCACCGACCTGGTCGAGCCCCTGCAGCAGCTCCTCGGGCTGCCCGTGATCGACGGTGTCCTCGCCGCCGTCACGATGGTGGATGGCCTGCTGGCGCAAGGACTGTCGACCTCACGTGCCAACACCTACGCCAGCCCGCCCCGCTCGGCGGCCCTGCTGAACGGAGCCGAGGCCTGATGAGCGACACACTGTTCGCGGACGTCTTCGTCTACGACGCCGGCGAGCCGGGCGGGTCGACCGGTGTCACCGACGTGCTCGTCGCCGACCAGCGGATCGCCGCCATCGGGCCGTCCGCGCGCGGGCTGG
>JAABUZ0100002269.1_pt1 | contig 32504 bp, 31 predicted proteins | sample 5562091 | NCBI WGS metagenome assembly JAABUZ01 (sample SAMN12813069, study PRJNA571459) | rock metagenome | isolation source: Antarctica rocks | place: Antarctica: Victoria Land, Linnaeus Terrace sud | collected 2015-12-21
CGAAGGCGCCGATCACATCACTCGTCGGCATCCCGAAACTGTGGGCGGGTGTCAAGTAGTGGAAACCCGGCGTCTCGGGGAATGCGAGGCCACCCGTAATGATGATGCCGCCGTCGGGCGACTCCACACCGCCCAGGGCCGAGATGAGGGTGTGTCCGTCGGGCTGGGTCACTGGGGCAGACTGAAGTCCGTAGACGTGCTCCCCCAGCAGATGAGTGGTCGCTGCCACGCCCGAGGGGACGACGCCGTCCACCAGCTGCCCGACCGGCGCAACCTGGTCGACCATCGCCCCGGTGCGGAAGGGCAGCAGCGACGTCAAACCCCCCGACGGCACCAACGGCTGCCCGTGGTTTACGGCCGCGGGTGACGCGGACGGGCGAGCTGTGTGTGAGGTCGCACCCGCAGCAGCCACTGAGCCACCAACGATGGCGCTCGCCGTAGCGACGAAGACAAGGCCAAGCCTGCTCTTGGAGAACATGAGGCGCTCCCGCTCAGACGATGACGAACAGGTCGAGACTGCTCGCCTTTTTGTTAAAGGGACCCAGGTCAGTCGCATATGAGCCGGCCTGCAGCGTGTAGTAAGAGCCACCGCTGAAGTTGGTGTCGACCCACATGCGGCCGTACTCCGGGTTGCTGACACCCGACGGGAAGTTGTTGGCCGCGGATTGCGGACAGTCGTTCCAGTCCCCTTGGGCGCACCGAGACTCGGTGAAAGGATGGAAGGAGCCGGTGCGAGCACTGCGGGCAAGCTGGGACGTCTGGAAGTTGGTGTTGATGTACATGCAGAAGTTGTTGGTCGGGCAGTCGGACAATGATGCCTGTGCTGGCGGTGCGGCGTAGGTGCTCACCGCGACGAGTGCGCTGCGGCGCCGACACCCCAGATGGCGACTCGCTTCGGGCGCCGCGTCGTCCGCTGACGCAAGCTGACCCGTCGTCGATCGGGCATGGGACCTCCTCTGTGGGTATCCGAGTGTGACATGCAGCACGTTCCGCGGCAAGCGGTCCGCTCGTACGCACTGGCGGCGCCCGTCGCCTCGTGATCGTTGTGCGTGATCGCCGCATCCGCGCAGGTCAGGTGATGATCACGCACAACGGAGCGGGCTGGCGGCGGCCCCTACGTGGCCGGGTACAGGGAGTAGTCGGCGAAGTTGCCGTACAGCCGCTCGGCGTCGCCCTCCGGGCCGAGCGTGACGGCCTGGACGAGCAGGTCGCCGCCGACGAAGGCGCCCTTCCAGCTGGCGCCCCTGCCGCCGAAGACCTCCTCGCGGTCACCGCGGCTGCGCGGCTTGTTGACCCCGACCTTGAAGGCCTGCAGCTCCTCGGTGATGCGCGCGGCGAAGGCGGCATCGTCGGTGGCGACGCTGGCGACCAGGCTGCCGTTGCTCGCGTTCATCGCCGCGAGCAGCTCGGCCTCGGTGTCGACGATGACGACGGAGTCGAGCGGGCCGAAGGGCTCGCTGTGGCGCAGCGACCAGCTCGACGGCGGCTCCAGCACGGTCGCCGGCGCGACGTAGGCGCGGATGTCCTGGCCGTCGAGGTAGCGGCCGTCCTTGGCCACATCGCCGCGGTGCAGCGGGATGCCGCCGCCGTTGATCGCCTCGGCCAGCGCGTCGCGCAGCTCGTCGGCCTTGGTCGCGGAGATGACCGGCCCGAAGTCGAGCTCGGGCAGCGGGTCCCCGGGCGCCTCGACGGCGAGCGGGTGGCCGAAGCGCAGCGCGTCGACAACCGGCAGGTAGGCCTCGAGGAACAAGTCGAAGAGGTTGCGCTGCACGACGTACCGCGGGTATGCGGTGCAGCGCTGCTTGCCGTACTCGAAACCCTTCTTGAGGTGCTGGGCGAGCAGGTCCCACTGGCTGAAGCCCCACACGCCCCAGGTGTTGAGGCCCTCCTGCTCGAGGAAGTGGCGCTTGCCCGTGTCGGCGAGGCTGGTCGCCGCCTTGCGCCCGTTGCTGCGCCCACCGACGAAGGCCAGCGCCCCGATCGAGTCGGTACGGATGAGCACGTCCCCGAGTGAGCTCCCCACGCCGGAGAGCAGGGTGACCGGAAGGCCCGCGCGCTTCATCAGCGCGTGCGCCAGCGTGAGGGTGTGGAAGCCACCCTGGCTCGGCGTCTTGGCGACGACCGCGTTGCCGGCGAGCAGCTGCACGAGCTCGGCGTGCACCTGCACGCTCATCGGGTAGTTCCAGCTGGCGATGTTGCTGACCGGGCCGGGGAGCGGGAGGCGCTGCGAGCCGTCGGCGGCGGTGAGCTGGCGCTCGATCTGGTCGACGTACCACCGGACGCCGTCCAGGGCCCGGTCGACGTCGGCGCAGGCGAGCCGCCACGGTTTACCGATCTCCCAGACGAGCAGCATCGCGAGCAGGTCGCGGTGCTCGGTCATCGCGTCGACGGCGGCGGACACGCGGGCCCGGCGCTCCGCCAGGTCGACGTGCGCCCACTCGGCGTGCTCGACCGCGGCGAAGGCGACCGCGTCGGCCGCCTCCTCGTGCGTCACGCGGGGCGGCCCCTGGATCGGCGTGCCGTCGACCGGCGTCAGGTGGTCACCGGGGATGCCAGAGCGCCGCCACTCCCCGTGCGTGAGGTTGCGGATGCGGCCGGGCTCGAAGGCCTCGGGGGCCACCGCCATCGCCCGGGCGTAGGTGTCTGTCCAGCTCGTACCTGGCTTGAGGTGGAGGCGGCCCATGCTCCGGAACCTAGTGCGACGGCAGCGCTGGACCGGTAGGCGGCCGCAGAGATCCACACAGCGGACGCTCGTACGGGGCGGATCGCCGGTGCGTCACGGTCGCGGGACCGCCACTGGTGGATCACCGGAACCGTCGGCGACTCAGAACAAGACGCTGGCGAAGGTCCCGACCTGACGGAAGCCGACACGGGCGTACGCCGCGCGGGCCGGGGTGTTGAAGCCGTTGACGTAGAGGCTGACCCGGGAGGCGATCCGCTCCCTGGCCGCCCGCACGACCGCCGCGGTGCCGGCCGCGGCCAGGCCCTGACCGCGCAGCGACGGCTCGACCCAGACCCCTTGCACCTGGCACGCCAGACCCGTGGCGGCACCGACCTCGGCCTTGAAGACAACCCGGCCGTCCTCGATCCGGGCCCAGGCCCGGCCGGCGTGCACGAGCTCGCCCACCCGAGCGCGGTAGAGGGCGCCCCCGTCGATGGCCGTGGGGCTGACCCCGACCTCCTCGGTGAACATGGCGATGCTCGCGGGGAGCAGGGTGTCGAGCTCGGCGGGGACGACCGGGCGGACCAGCGGGTCAGGCTCCACCAGCGGGTCGCCGTCGATGACCAGCAGCGGCTGGTCGGGGCGCAGCTCACGCGCCGGCCCCCAGGCCCCCTCCAGCAGGCGCCACATGCCCAGCACGGCGTCAGCCGGGCCGTTGAGCGATGAGCAGCGCCGCGTCGTACGACGGGCACGCTCGGCGAAGGCACGCGCCGCGGCGGCGGAGGCCTGCACAGGGGCGATCGTGGCGCCGACGTAGCACAGCGCGTCGAGCCGGCCGTCGGTGCTGTGGCCCCAGACCTCGGCGCCGAGGCGCTGCGGCTCTAGCCCGACCGCCTCGATGCGGGCGGCGGTGAAGACGTCGGCGACGGGGTCGCGCCGGCACAGCGCGCGGGCGGCGTCGAGGTCGCGGTCGTCGAGCACCCGCACCGGCGAGGTCCGCAGCATGCTCATCGGCACACCCGCGCACGCACCGCTCCACCGTAGGGGTCGGTCCGGTGTCCGCCGCGGGGCGCCGACGGCTCAGCCGGCGGTCGCTCCCGGCGCTTCGTCAGGCGGTGAGCACCTGCGGCTCGCCGCTGGGCTCCCCGGCGGCGCGCATGGCCTCGGCGAGCAGCATGGCCTCCTCGATCAGGGTCTCCACGATCATCGCCTCGGGCACGGTCTTGATGACCTCACCGCGGACGAAGATCTGGCCCTTGCCGTTGCCGCTGGCGACACCGAGGTCAGCCTCCCGCGCCTCGCCGGGGCCGTTGACGACGCAGCCCATGACCGCGACGCGCAGCGGCACGTCGAGGCCCTCGAGCCCGGCGGTCACCTGCTCGGCGAGGGTGTAGACGTCGACCTGGGCGCGCCCGCAGGACGGGCAGCTGACGATCTCGAGGCCGCGCTGGCGCAGGCCGAGGGACTCGAGGATGGCGATGCCGACCTTGACCTCCTCGACCGGGGGGGCCGAGAGCGACACCCGGATCGTGTCGCCGATGCCCTCGGCGAGTAGCGCACCGAAGGCGGTGGCGCTCTTGATCGTGCCCTGGAAGGTCGGGCCGGCCTCGGTCACGCCCAGGTGCAGCGGGTAGTCGCAGCGCTGCGCGAGCTGGCGGTAGGCCTCGATCATGGTCACCGGGTCGTGGTGCTTGACCGAGATCTTGATGTCGCGGAAGTCGTGCTCCTCGAAGAGCGCGCACTCGTTGAGCGCGCTCTCCACCAGCGCCTCGGGCGTGGCCTTGCCGTACTTGGCGAGCAGGCGCTTGTCGAGGGACCCGGCGTTGACCCCGATGCGGATGGGGGTGTGCGCCGCCGAGGCGGCGCGGGCGATCTCGGCGATCTTGTCGTCGAAGGCCTTGATGTTGCCGGGGTTGACGCGGACCGCGGCGCAGCCGGCGTCGATCGCGGCGAAGACGTACTTGGGCTGGAAGTGGATGTCAGCGATCACCGGGATCTGGCTCTTGCGGGCGATCGCCGGCAGAGCGTCGGCATCGTCCTGGCTCGGGACCGCGACCCGCACGATCTCGCACCCCGTCGCCGTGAGCTCGGCGATCTGCTGCAGCGTGGCGTTGACGTCGGCGGTGAGGGTCGTGCACATCGACTGCACGCTCACCGGGGCGTCACCGCCCACCGCGACGGTGCCGACCTGCAGCTGGCGGGTGCGGCGGCGGGGGGCGAGCAGCCGCGGCGGTGCGGCGGGCATGCCGAGGGCGGTGGTCACGACCTCCAGGCTACGAGCCGCCCGGCCGGGCGACCCGGTGCCCGGGGGTGAGCCGGGTGACGCTGCTGGCCTCGACCGGGCTCAGACCTTGACCGGGTTGGTGACGTCGGCGGTGAGCGTCAGCAGCGACAGCACCGCGACGACCGCGAAGATCGCGTACGACGGGACGGCCCAGCGCGCGTAGAGCGAGGATAGGCGGGTGCCCTCCGCCTCGGGTGAGCGGTCCCGCACGCGGCGCCGGGTCAGCCGCTGCCACAGGGTCACCGCGACATGGCCGCCGTCGAAGGGGAGGAAGGGCAGGAGGTTGATCACCCCGACGAAGAAGTTCACCAGCGCGACGATGAGGACGAGCTGGCCGAGGCGGTAGCGCAACGGCCCCCGGCCGGAGAAGATGTCGCCCGAGACCTGGGCGATGCCCACGACGCTGGAGGGCCGGTTGGCCGCCGCGGTGCCCGCCACGACCGGCTTGGTGTCGAAGAGGTGGCTCACCCCGCTGGGGATGTGGCGCAGACCGGTGAAGGTGGACAGCAGCCCGGTGTTGCCGGTGGTCTTGTCGCCCGTGCCGAGCAGGCCGGCGGCGCTGTGCCAGGCCTGCGACCAGGTGGGGTTGGTGTAGGCGTCGGTCGGCATGATGCCGACCTGCGCGACGCGCTGGGTGCCGGGGCCGCTGTCGGCTGGGCGCTCGAGGATCACCGGCTGCAGGCTCAGGTCGACCGGGTGGCCACCGCGCTGCACCGTGAGGTCGAGGGACCCCTGTGACTGGGCGCGGATCGCGGTGAAGACCGCCACCCAGGTGCCCAGCGCCTTGCCCTGGACGGCGGTGATGCGGTCGCCGACCTGCAGCACCCCCTGCGCAGGCGCCGCGACCGAGCCGGCCGGGCAGATGCCGCCGGGCCCGGGTGCCGGCACCGGGTCGGTGGCGGTCGCGGAGGTGGCGAGGCAGCGGGAGACGGCGGAGACGACGGGCGCCTCCCCGAGCCGTGGACTGAAGAAGGCGACCCCGAGCATCAGCATGATGGCGATGACGAAGTGCGTGACCGAGCCCGCCGTGAGCACCACGACGCGCTGCCAGGTCCGGCCCCGCCAGAAGGCGCGCGGGGCGTCGGCGGGGTCGAGCTCCTCCAGCGGCGTCATGCCGGTGATCTTGACGAACCCACCGGCGGGGATGGCCTTGACGCCGTACTCGGTCTCCCCGCGCTGCCGGCTGAACAGCGTCGGCCCGAAGCCGACGAAGAACTGCGTGGCCTTCATGCCGAAGGCCCGCGCGGTGAGGAAGTGACCGCCCTCGTGGATCATCACCGAGGTCAGCAGGGCGACCACGAAGAACAAGATGCCGAGCGTGTGACTCACGCGGCCACCGTGTCCCGGACGGCAGCGCGGGCCTCCTGCTCGGCGCTCAGCACGCCCTGCAGTGTCGTGGTCGGCGCTGTGCGGTGCCCGTGCAGGACCTCGGCGACGACGTCGACGATCTCCAGGAAGGGCAGCCGCCCGGCCAAGAACTCCCCCACGGCAGCCTCCGCCGCGGCCGCGTACACCGCCGGGGCCGTCCCGCCCGTGCGGCCTGCCTCGCGGGCCAGCGCGACGGCCGGGAAGGCGGTGTCGTCGAGCGGCTCGAAGGTCAGCGCCTGCGCGCGCGAGAGGTCCAGCCCCGGTGCGGCGCCGGGGACACGCGTCGGCCAGCCCATGCCCAGGCTGATCGGCAGGCGCATGTCCGGAGGTGAGAGCTGGGCGAGCGTCGCGCCGTCGACGCCCTCGACCATCGAGTGCACGACCGACTGCGGGTGCACGACCACGTCGATCGCGTCGTACGGGTCGCCACCGCCGGTCGCCCCGCCGGGGAGGAGGTGACCGAAGAGCAGCGCGGCCTCGATCACCTCGAGCCCCTTGTTGACCAGCGTGGCGCTGTTGACGGTCACCAGGGGGCCCATCGCCCAGGTGGGGTGGGCCAGCGCCTGCTCGGGGGTGACCGCGGTGAGCTCGTCGCGGCGGCGGCCACGGAAGGGGCCGCCGCTGGCCGTGAGCACCAGCCGGCGCACGTCACCAGGGCCGAAGCCCAGCAGGCACTGCCACAGCGCGCTGTGCTCGCTGTCGACGGGGACGAGGCGCCCGCGGTCGCCACCGAGCGCGTCGAGCACGAGCGGGCCGCCGGCGATGAGCGACTCCTTGTTGGCGAGCGCGACGACGCGCCCGGCGGCCAGCGCGGCCAGCGTGGCCTTGAGGCCGCCGACGCCCGCGATGCCGTTGAGCACGGTGTGGCAGGGCTCGCCGGCGAGCTCCTCGGCGGCGTCGGGGCCGAGGAGGACGCGGGTCTGCGTACCGGTCAGGGCCTCACGCAGCGCCGGGCCGCCGGCCGGGTCGGCCAGCGCGACCACCCGCGCGCCCACCTCCCTGGCCTGCGCCGCGAGCTGCTCGGCGCTGGCGGCGGAGCCGGCGGCGAGCCCGACGACGGCGAAGGCGCCCGGCGCGCGACCGACCACGTCGAGCGCCTGGGTGCCGATGCTGCCGGTCGAGCCCAGCAGCACCACCTGCCGCGGCTGACCCGCTGTCTGCTCCACGACGAGAAGTGTCGGACCCGGGTGCGACAGTCCCACCCGTGAGACCACCTGCCACCCCGCGCGGCGACGTCGTCGACGACCACTTCGGTGAGGCCGTCGCCGACCCCTACCGCTGGCTCGAGGACACCGGCGACCCGGCGGTCGTCGCGTGGACCCGGGAGCAGACGGCGTACGCGGAGCGGCACCTCACCGCCCTGCCAGCCCGGGAGGCGCTGCGGCGCAGGCTGACCCAGCTGTGGTCCTCGCCGCGCGCCGGGGTGCCGTGGGAGCGGGGCGGCACCTGGCTGCAGTGGCGCAACCCCGGCCTCGATCCGCAGCCGGTGCTCTGGGTGATGGGCTCGCCCACCGAGGTCGGGCGCCCGCTGCTCGACCCAGGGGCGCTGCCCGGCTCGGCCTCCGTCCCGACCGTGTCGCTGTCCCCCGACGGCCGGCTGCTCGCGTGGGCGCGCTCCGACGCCGGCTCCGACTGGCTGGTCTGGCGGGTGCGCGACGTGGCGCTGGGCGTCGACCTGCCCGAGGAGCTGACCTGGTCGAAGTACTGCGACGCGGCGTGGACCGACGACGGCTTCTTCTACGGCCGGCTGCCCGTGCCGGAGCCGGGTGAGGAGCTGCTCGAGCAGGCCCGCGGCCTCGCCGTCTGGCACCACCGGGTCGGTACGGACCAGACCGAGGACACCCTGGCCGTGCCCGCGCCGGCCGAGCCGGACGTCATGCCCTTCGCGCAGGTGACCGAGGACGGCCGATGGCTCGTCGTCACGCTGCAGGAGGGCACCCGACCCGAGGCGGCGGTGCACGTGCGCGACCTCACCGACCCGGCCGGGGTGCTCGTGCCGCTGGTCGCCGACCGGCTGTCGACGGCCGAGGTCGTGGCGACGGCGGGCACGACCTTCACGCTGCGCACCGACTGGCAGGCCGAGCGCGGGCGCCTGGTGAGCGTCGACCTCGCCGACCCTCGCCGGAAGGCCTGGCGCGAGCTCGTGGGTGAGGGCGCCGGCACCCTGCGCGGTGCGCTCGCCCACGGCGGCGCGCTGCTGCTGCACTCCCTCGTCGACGCCCAGTCCCGGCTGACCCGCCACGCGCTCGACGGGACCCCGCTCGGCCCGGTCGACCTGCCGCCGGCGGTCTCCGTGACCGAGCTCAGCGCGCGCGCCGGCAGCCCGGTCGCGCACGTGCTCACCGCCTCCTTCACCGACCCAGGCTCGCTGTGGTCGCTGACCGGTGACCGGCTGGACCTGCTCGTGCGCCGCGCGAGCGCGCACGACCCGGCCGACTTCGTCACCGAGCAGGTCTTCGTGCCCAGCGACGACGGCACGGTGCAGATCCCGCTCTTCCTCACCCGGCACCGCGACACCGTGCCGACGGGTGAGGTGCCGGTGCTGCTCTACGGCTACGGCGGGTTCGACCACGCGATGACCCCCGCCTTCTCCGCGACCTTCCTGCTGTGGGCGGAGCAGGGCGGTCTGCTCGCCGTGGCCTGCCTGCGCGGCGGTGGGGAGCGCGGCACGCAGTGGTACGACGCCGGCCGCCGCGCGCACAAGCAGAACGTCTTCGACGACGCCGCCGCGTGCGCCCGCTGGCTGGCCGGGTCCTCGGGCTGGTCGAGGCCGGCGCGGGTCGGGCTGACCGGGCGCTCCAACGGCGGGCTGCTCGCCGGGGCGTGCCTGACCCAGCACCCCGAGCTCTTCGGGGCCGTGGTCCCAGAGGTCGGCGTGCTGGACATGCTGCGCTTCCACCTGTTCACCGTCGGGTGGGCGTGGACCAGCGACTACGGCGACCCAGCGGTGGCCGAGGAGCACGCCTGGGTCCGCACCTACTCCCCGCTGCACGCGGTGACGCCCGGCACCGCGTACCCGCCCACGCTGGTGACGACGGGGGACCACGACGACCGGGTCGCGCCGGGGCACTCCTTCAAGATGGCCGCGGCGCTGCAGGCGGCTCAGGCCGGGGCGGCGCCGGTGCTGCTGCGCGTCGACACCGCGGCCGGCCACGGCGCGGGCAAGCCCACCGCCCAGCTGATCGCCGAGCGCGTCGACGTGCTGAGCTTCCTCGGCGCGGCGCTCGGCCTGCACCCCGGGTCAGCCGATCTCCCCGGACCCGGGCCAGCCCCGTGACGGGGCGCCCGACGAGGGCCGCGTCAGCCCACCGCGGCCAGCTGGCCGCACGCACCGGCGATCTCCCGGCCGCGGGTGTCGCGCACGGTCGTGGCCACGCCGGCGCCCCGCAGGATCTTGACGAAGCTCTGCTGCCCGGCCGGCGCGCTGGCCTGCCACGAGCTGCCCGGCGTGGGGTTGAGCGGGATGAGGTTGACGTGCACGAGCCGGCCGCGCAGCAGCGACGCGAGGTGCCGGGCGCGCTCGGGCTGGTCGTTGACGTCGTCGATGAGCGCGTACTCGATGCTCACCCGGCGACCGGTCTCGCCCGCGTACCCCCACGCGGCGGCCAGCACCTCGCGCACCGGCCAGCGGTCGTTCACCGGCACCAGCGTGCTGCGCAGCTCGTCGTCGGGTGCGTGCAGGCTCACCGCGAGGCGCACCTGCAGCCGCTCGGCGGTCAGCCGCCGGATCGCCGGCACCAGGCCGACGGTGCTCACGGTGATGCCGCGCTGGGACAGGCCCAACCCGTCGGGCACCGGGTCGGTCAGCCGCCGCACCGCGGCGAGCACGCGGGCGTAGTTGGCCAGCGGCTCGCCCATACCCATGAAGACGACATTGCCGACGCGGCCGGGGCCACCGGCGACCTCGCCGGCACTGAGCGCGCGCTGGGCTGCCACGACCTGCTCGACGATCTCCCCGGTGGACAGGTTGCGGGTCAACCCACCCTGGCCCGTCGCGCAGAAGGGGCAGCCCATGCCGCAGCCGGCCTGGCTGGAGACGCAGACGGTGACCCGACCGGGGTAGCGCATGAGCACGCTCTCGACGAGCACGCCGTCGTGCCCGCGCCAGAGCGTCTTGCGGGTGAGCCCGCCGTCGCAGGTCACGTCGCGCACCGTGGTCAGCAGGGACGGCAGCAGCGCGGTGCCCAGGCGCTCGCGGTCGGCGGCGGGGAGGTCGATGAGCGCGGCGCCGGGTGGGGAGAGCCGGGCGAAGTAGTGGCGGGAGAGCTGCTCGGCGCGGTAGGCGGGGACGCCGAGCTCGACGACCGCCGCCCGCCGCGCCGCCGGGTCGAGGTCGGCGAGGTGACGCGGTGGCTTCGCCCCCCGGGGCGCGTCGAGCACGAGCAGCGGCCGGGTCACCCCTCGAGTGTCCCTGCCCGCCAGCGGCGTCAGTGCGGTGCGAGCGCGGAGATGACGATCCAGGCGACCGGGGCCGAGGCGAGCAGCGAGTCGAGCCGGTCGAGGATGCCGCCGTGACCGGGCAGCAGGGTGCCCATGTCCTTGATGCCGATGTCGCGCTTGAGGGCGCTCTCGCCGAGGTCGCCCAGCACCGCCGTGGCCGCCAGCGCGACACCGAGCACCACCCCGGTCCACGCCCCTCGGTGCAGCAGCAGCGTCATGCACCCCACGCCGACGAGGACGCACGAGGCGATCGAGCCGCCGAGACCCTCCCAGCTCTTGCCCGGGCTGATCCCCGGCGCCAGCTTGTGCCGGCCCCCCGTGAGCACGCCCACGACGTACCCGCCGATGTCGCTGAAGACCACGGTCGCGATGAAGGCGAGCACCCGGCGAGGGCCGTCGGCGGGGGCGGTGAGCAGGGCGCAGAAGGACGCGAGGAAGCCGCAGTAACCGAGCACGAGCATGCCGGCGGCCGCGTCCCGCGTCGGCGCCCCCGATCCGGGGAGCACCAGGCGCCAGGCCAGCACGACCAGCCCAGAGACCAGGAAGCACCCGAGCGCCGCGTCAGCCCCACCCCAGTAGGCCCCGAGGACGGTGGCGGCGCTGCCGACCAGCAGCGGGACGAGCGGCGGGTCGACACCGGTACCGCGCAGCGCCACGGTCAGCTCGTGCACCGCGATGCCGATGACGAGAGCCAGGATCACGGCGAAGGCGGCGCGCTCGATGAACAGCGGTACGACGATCAGCGCGACGAGGCCCAGACCCACGGCGATGGCCGCGGGCAGGTCGCGGCCGGCTCGACCGCCCTTGCCCTGGACGACACCCGTGCCGGGCCCGGCGACGGGCACCGCAGGCGGTGGCGGCGCGGGGTCGCCGGGCTCCGGCGGCTCCACGGACACCCTCGGCTCCGCGCTCGGGCTCGTGCTCACACCTCGAGCAGCTCGGCTTCCTTGGCCCGGAGCAGATCGTCGACGGAGCCGACGTACCGAGAGGTGGTCGCCTCGAGCTCCTTCTCCGCCCGGCGGACCTCGTCCTCGCCGGCTTCCCCCTCCTTGTCGATCTTCGCCAACGCCTCCATGCCGTGGCGGCGCACGGAGCGGATCGAGACCTTGGCGTCCTCGGCCTTGGTGCGCACCACCTTCACGAGGTCGCGGCGGCGCTCCTCGGTCAGGTCGGGGAAGACGACCCGGATGATCGACCCGTCGTTGCTCGGGTTGACGCCGAGGTCGCTCTCGCGGATGGCCTTCTCCACCGCGGTGAGCTGGCTCTTGTCGAAGGGCGAGATGACCGCCATCCGGGGCTCGGGCACCTGGATCGAGGCCAGCTGGGGGACGGGCGTCATCGTGCCGTAATACTCCACGACGACCCGGCTGAAGGCCGACGGGGTGATCCGCCCGGTGCGCACGGTCGCGAAGTCGTCGCGCGCGACGGTGACGGCCTTGTCCATCTTCTCCTCGGCCTCGAAGAGCGCGTCGTCGATCACCGGTCCTCCTCCGTCGCAGTCATCAGGTCAGGTCGTGACGGGGGCCGTGGGGCCCGCGTGCACCAACGTGCCGATCGTCTCACCAGCAGCCGCCCGCACCACGGAGCCCGGCTCGCGGATGTCGAAGACCACGATCGGCAGCCCATTGTCCTTGCACAGGCTGAAGGCCGTGGTGTCCATCACCTGCAGTCCCCGGGTGAGCGCATCCTGGTAGTCCAGCGTCGCGTACCGCGTCGCACCGGGATGAGTACGCGGGTCCGCGTCGTACACGCCGTCGATGGTCTTGGCCATGAGCAGCACCTGGGCGCCGATCTCGAGCGCGCGCTGCGCGGCGGGGGTGTCGGTGGTGAAGAAGGGCGCACCGAGACCCGCACCGAAGATGACGACGCGGCCCTTCTCGAGGTGGCGGATCGCGCGCCGGGGGACGTAGGGCTCGGCGATCTGGCCCATCGCGATCGCGGTCTGGACCCGCGTCTCGACGCCGGCGTTCTCGCAGAAATCCTGCAGCGCAAGACAGTTCATCACGGTGCCGAGCATGCCCATGTAGTCGGCGCGACCACGGTCCATCCCGCGTTCGGAGAGCTCGGCACCGCGGAAGTAGTTGCCACCCCCTACGACGATCGCGACCTCGACCCCACCGGTGGCCACCTCGGCGATCTGCTGCGCGAGCGCGATGACGGTCTCCGGGTGCACGCCGAGACCCTCGCCGCCGGCGAAGGCCTCACCGGAGAGCTTCAGCATGATCCGCGGCCAGCGCGGTGAGGCCGCCGCCGTGACCGGTCCTGCGCTGGTCACGGGGCGCCCTCTCGCGTGCTGTCGGCGGTCGTGCTGTCGGCGGTCGTGCTGTCGGCGGTGCTCAGCCGGGCGGAGCGCTCAGGAGGCGCTGCCGACCTTGATCTTGGCGAACCGGGTCACCGTGACCCCCGCGTCCTTTGCCGCGGCGGCGACGGTCTTCTTGTTGTCCTTGACGAAGGACTGGTCGAGCAGGACGACCTCCTTGTAGAACCCGGTGAGCCGGCCCTCGACGATCTTGGTGAGCGCCGCCTCGGGCTTGCCCTCCTGCTTGGCCAGCTGCTCCGCCAGGCTGCGCTCGGCCTCCACCGTCGCGGCCGGCACCTCCTCGCGCGTGAGGTAGCTGACCGGGAAGGCGGCCACGTGCTGGGCCACCTCCTTGCCGAAGTGCGGCTCGGCGCCGTCGGTCTCGACCAGCACGCCGATCGTCGGGGGCAGGTCCTTGGCCGTGCGGTGCAGGTAGGAGCTGACGTTGGCCCCGGTGAAGCGCGCGAGCCGGCCGACCTCGATCTTCTCGCCGAGGGCGGCGTTCGCCGACTCGAGCGCCTCCTTGACCGTGCCGTCGCCGAAGGACTCGTCGAGCAGCGCGGCCGCGTCGGCCACCTCGTGGGTGGCGACGTGGTCGGCCAGGTCGGTGGCGAGGCTCTGGAAGGTCTCGCTCTTGGCCACGAAGTCGGTCTCGCAGTTGAGCTCGAGCAGCACCTTGACGGGGCCGTCGAGGTGGGCCGCGACGAGCCCGTTGCTGGCCGTACGGGTGCCGCGCTTCAGTGCGCTCGCGGAACCCTTGAGCCGCAGCGCCTCCACGGCCTTGTCGACGATGCCCTCGGCGTCGACGAGCGCCTTCTTGACGTCGCTCATGCCGGCTCCGGTGAGCTCCCTGACCTGGCGGATCAGGGCGGCGGTGATGTCAGCCACGGTGCTGCCTTCCTTCTTGTCGTCGTCGTCGTGATGGTCGTCGGGGTCGGGCGCGGCGACGGCCGTACTTGTCAGGGCTGAGCCTCGACGGGCGCGACCTCAGGCGTCGGCGCCGCGGTGGCGTCCCACCCGGCCGCCTCGGCGCTGTCGCCGCCGCCGGTGGCGACCTGCGCCGCGGTGTCGGCCTCGCCGCTCACCACGGCCTGCTCCCATTCAGGCATCGGCTCGTCGGCGCCCGCGCCGGCCGGCTCCTGCGTGCCCTCACCGATGGCGGCGGCCGAGCGGGCACGCAGCCCGTCGGCGACAGCGTCGGCGATGACCCGGGTGAGCAATGCGGCGCTGCGGATCGCGTCGTCGTTGGCCGGGATCTTGTAATCGACCAGGTCGGGGTCGCAGTTGGTGTCGAGCACGGCGACGATCGGGATCCCCAGCTTGCGCGCCTCGTCGACGGCGATGTGCTCCTTGTTGGTGTCCACGATCCAGACGGCGGAGGGGGTACGGGTCATCTGCCGGATGCCGCCCAGCGTGCGGGTGAGCTTGGTCCGCTCACGGGCCAGGACGAGGGACTCCTTCTTGGTGCGCAGCACGTCGGAGTCACCGGACTCGATGTCCTCGAGCTCCTTGAGCCGCTGCAGGCGCTTGTAGACGGTCTGGAAGTTGGTGAGCATGCCGCCCAGCCAGCGCTCGTTGACGTAGGGCATGCCGACCCGGTCGGCCTGCTCGGCGATGGCCTCCTGCGCCTGCTTCTTCGTACCGATGAACATGATCGAGCCGCCGTGCGCGACGGTCTCCTTGACGAAGTCGTAGGCGCGGTCGATGTAACCCAGGGTCTGTGTCAGGTCGATGATGTAGATCCCGTTGCGCTCCGTGAAGATGTAGCGCTTCATCTTCGGGTTCCAGCGCTTGGTCTGGTGCCCGAAGTGCGCGCCTGCATCCAGGAGCTGCTTCATGCTGACGACGGCCATGCGGTGGTGCCTCCAGTCACGCTGCGCCGGCCTCACGCCGGTCACAGACGCCCTCGGTCCTGCGCGGCGCCCGGTCGGGGTCGCGCGTGCCGCCCGGGTGCCGGACCCGACCAGGGAGTCGGGCCTCACGGTGGCGCTCCCGCGGCGGTGCTCAGCCAGGGACCGGGCGTGCGTCAGCGCCCGGGCGGTCGCCGGGTGCTGTGGACGAGTATATGCGCCGCGGCGGTCGCCGTCCCCAGCCGCGCTCCCAGGGTGGCCGCGGAGCCGTGACCGACGCAGCCTGGTCGCCGTGCAGGTCCTCCGGCGCAGCGCGCTGCTCCTCCTGGCCGGTCTGCTGGGCTTGCTGGCCGGGCTCGCGACCGGCCTCGACCCCGCGCCTGCTGCGTCAGCCGTCGCGACGCCCGCGGCACCGGCACCGGCAACCGCACCGGCACCGAGATGGTCCGCCCCGCTGGCCGGCCCGGTGCGGGTGACCCGCCGCTTCGCCCCGCCGGCGAGCGCCTACGGCCCCGGGCACCGCGGGGTCGACCTGGCGGGCACCGCGGGTGCCGCGGTGCTCGCCGCCGGCGGCGGGGTCGTCTCCTACGCGGGCGTCCTGGCCGGGCGCGGCGTGGTCGCCGTCCGGCACGGCGGTGACGCGGGGGCGCCAGACCTGGAGACGACCTACGAACCCCTCGGCCCGCTGACCGTCCGGCGCGGGGACGTCGTGACTCGCGGCGCCATCCTGGGGCGGCTCGCCCGCGGGCACCCGGGATGCCCGGTCGCGGCCTGCCTGCACTGGGGCCTGCTGCGCCGGCCCGGCCCCGACTACCTCGACCCCCTGCTGCTGCTCGGCCTCGGGCCGGTCCGCCTGCTGCCGGTCGAGGGAGGCCCATGACATCATCCACCGATGCTCCGGCCCGCCCTCCGCGCCGGTTGCGCCGCCGCCCTTCTCGCACCGGTGACCTCGTGCGCGAGCGCTCCGCGGATCTCGCCGGACGAGGCGCGGGCCGAGGCTTCCTTCGAGGCCTCCTTCGCCGCCAGCCTGGCCGCCACCCCGGCGGGCGTCAGCCAGCCCACCGTCCCGGCGCCCGCCGCGACCGCCGCGACGCAGAGCCCGCGCGGCTCGCTGCCGACCGGCACCACCGTCGTCGCCATCGGTGACTCGACGACCGGGGGCACGGCCCTGGGCGGGGTGGGGGCCGCCGGCTGGCCGCAGCTGCTCGGCGCGCAGCGGCACTGGCGCGTGATCAAGGAGACCGCGCCCCGCACGGGGTACCTCAACGGCGGCCCGACCGGCAGCGCGACCTTCGCCACCCACGTGCCCGCGACGATCGCGCTGCACCCGGCGCTGGTCATCATCATGGGCAGCCGCAACGACGCCGGCGCGCCAGCCGAGCAGATCACCACGGCCGCGTCGGCCATGCTCGCCCGGCTGCACGCCGGCCTCCCCGGGGCCCGCGTCGTGGTGATCGGTCCGCTGGCGGGGTCCGCTCCCCCGGCCCCCGGCCTGCTGACCGACCGCGACGCCGTCCAGGTGGCGGCCCGAGCTGCTGGTGCCACCTTCATCGACCCCATCGCGCAGGGCTGGTTCGCCGGCACCAGCGCACAGCTGTTCGCGGCCGATGGTGTGCACCCCACCGACGCCGGCCACGGCCGGCAGGCCGCCCTGGTCGCGGCCGATCTGCTCCGCGCGGGCATCTGAGCGAGGCGGCTAGCCGCCGAGCGCGGGGACGAGCACGCCGAGCGCGGTCTCGATCGTGGCCAGGCAGCGGTGGTAGGCCGCGAGCGGCAGCCCGATCGGGTCGCCGAGGTCGTCGTCGTGCTCCGAGCGGTCGGCGGCGAGCGCCCGGGCCGCAGCGGCGGCCACACCGGCCGGCGTGCCGTCGTGGCCGGCGGCCGGTGGCTGGCCCAGCAGCCGGGCCAGCTCCAGCAGCGTGTAGGCACGGTCCTGCGCCGACGGGTCCAGCACCACACACGCGGTGCGGTGGGCGGCGGTGGCGGTGACGATGAGCCGGCTCGCGCCCACCTGCGCGGCGCCGAGCTGGTGCGCCCGGTGCCCGGCGACGGAGACGCCCCTGGTGGCCAGCACCTGCTCCACCTCGGGCGGGGGGGACGCTCCCTCCGGCGCGCCCGTGCCGGCGCTGGCGACCAGCAGCGCGGGCAGCCGGGCCCGCAGCAGCGCTTCGACCATCGCCGAGCGGCAGAGGTTGCCGGTGCAGACCACGAGCACGTCGAGCGGCTCGGAGGCCTCCCGCCAGCGCAGCCGCCTCACGGCAGGGAGCGCGCCGGGTTGCCCACGACCGCGACCCCGGCAGCGACGTCGTGCAGCACGACGGCGTTGGCACCGACCGTGCTGGCGGCACCCAGCGTGACCGGGCCGAGGACCGCCGCGCCGGAGCCCACGTCGACGCCGTCCCCGAGCACGGGGCAGCCGTCGCGGCCGGGCCGTACCCCCAGGGTGACGGAGTGCCGCAACGTGACATCGCGGCCGAGCACGACGCCAGGGTTGACGACGAGGGCCTGGCCGTGGAAGACCCGCAGCCCGGGGCCGGCGGCGACCTCGACCGGCAGCTCGACCCCCCAGAGCACCCGGCTGAGCACGCGGTAGAGCACAGCCACGGCGCGCCCGAGCGGCGGCGGGAGCCGGCGGCGCGCCAGCTGGGCCGTACGGAACATCAGGAGCAGGGCTTGGGACTCGGGCGCGCCGCGGTTCGCCGCCCAGTCCTGGGTCAGCCCTCCGCGTGGGTCGATCTCCGTCGCGGACCGCGCCATGACCCCTAGTCTGGCGGCCATCGACAGGGCAACCGCGCCACGGGGGACGGGAGTGCCGGGTGAAGGTCGCGATCCTCGCCGGGGGGCTGGGCACCCGGCTGCAGGAGGAGACGGTCAGCCGGCCGAAGCCGATGGTGGAGATCGGCGGGCGGCCGATCCGCTGGCACATCATGAAGATGTACGAGGCCGCCGGGCTCGACGACTTCGTCGTGGCGCTGATCGAGACGGGCACCGGGGGGCGGGTGAAGCGCCTCGGCCCGCAGCTCGGTGGGGAGACCTTCTGCCTGACCCACGGCGACGGGGTGGCCGACGTCGACATCCGGGCGGTGATCGACTTCCACCGCCGGCACGGCAAGGCGGTCACGCTCACCGCGGTGCGCCCGACGGCCCGCTTCGGCCACCTCGAGCTCGAGGGGGACCGGGTCGCGGTCTTCGACGAGAAGCCGCAGACCGGCGAGGGCTGGATCAACGGCGCGTTCTTGGTCTGCGAGCCGCGGCTGCTCGACGACATCACCGACGACGCCCAGATGCTGGAGAGGGAGCCGCTGGAGCGGGTGGCCAAGGACGGCGAGCTGATGGCGTACCGGCATGAGGGGTTCTGGCAGTGCACGGACACGATGCGCGACAAGGTGCGGCTCGAGGAGATGTGGCAGAGCGGCGCAGCGCCGTGGAAGACCTGGGCGTGAGCCCGCCGCCTCCGAGGGTCACGGTCGCCATCCCGACGTGGAACCGCGAGCACCTGCTGCCGGCCGCCATCGACAGCGTGCTGCGCCAGTCGCTGGGCGAGCTCGAGGTGATCGTGCTCGACAACGCGAGCACCGACCGCACCCCGGAGATCGTCCGCTCCTACCTCGGCGACCCGCGGGTGAGCTACCTGCAGCGCCCCGGCAACATCGGGCACCGGGCCAACATGACCGCGGCGCTGCACGCGGGTCGGGCCCCGTACGTGACGATCCTGCACGACAAGGAGGAGATGTACGCGGACAACCTCGCCCGCAAAGTCGCCTTCCTGGACGCGCACCCCGACGCCGCCCTGGTGCACGGCGGCTTCCGGATCGTCGACGGCGACGGGCGCGAGGTCGAGCCGCACCGCAGGGGCCGCCCTGGCGCCGGTGACCGGGTCGAGGACAGCGCCACCTTCCTGCGCTCGACGGTCAGCGCGATCGGCGGGGTGCAGCACATCAGCAGCGTCGTGGTCCGCCGCTCGGTGCTGGGCGGGGAGGGCTTCCGCGACGAGGACGCACCCGCCGACGACGTTGCGCTGTGGCTGCGGCTGGGGGCCAAGGGCCAGGTCGGTTACGTCGGCGGCGCGCAGACGCTGCTGCGGGCGGCGCCGGGCTGGAGCAGCGGGAGCTCCTACCTGGAGATCCACAACGGCCGGTTCTACCCGACCGTGCTCGCCGTGCAGGGCGGCCGGGACGCGCGGCTGCGCTTCCTCGCCCGGGCCGAGCTCTCCCGTCGCGACCGCCTCGCGTTGGCGCTGACGACGCGTACGTGGGCGCAGCGCCAGCTGGTGTCGATCATCCGCCGGGCCGACCCCGGGTGCCGCGCCGGGGTGCTGCGCCAGGCCGTGCGGATCGAGCCGACCCTCGCCGCGTCACCCCTGCTGGCGCTGACGCTGCGCTCCTACGCCTCGGTCGAGGGGGCCACGACACCCGCGGCCGGTACGCGCCAACGGTCGATGCGGTAACCAGCCCGCCGGCCCTGCTCGACCGGGCCGAGGTCGTCCGGCCGCTCGTCGACCTCGTGGGCGAGACCGGCCAGCCCGCTGGTGAGCTGGTCGTGCACCTGCTCGGCGGTCGCGCCGATGCCGAGGTCGCGGCGGTAGTGCATCGCCAGCAGCACGCCACCCGGCCGCAGCATGGCGCGAAGGCGTTGCACCGCAGCGGGTAAGCCGGCCGCCGGCCAGTAGACCGCGACGTCGCTGACGAGGACCAGGTCGTAGGTGCCACCGGGCAGCCCGTCGGGCAGCGTGGCGACGAGGCACTGCACGCCGGTCTGCGCGGCGAGGCGCTGGCGGCACCGCTCGACCGCCGTGGCCGAGACGTCGACCGCCACCAGCTCGGTGCAGCGCGGTGCGAGCAGCGCGGTGAAGGAGCCCTCGGAGCAGCCCAGCTCGAGCGCCCGGGCGAAGGGGCCGGGGCCGACGAGCTCGAGCGTGCGGCGGTAGCGCTCGCGCTCGTGCGGCAGCGTGTCGAAGCCGAAGGGGTCCGGCGCGGTGGCGTAGAACTCCTCCATCCGGGCCGCATCCCACCGCTTCCCCCGACGCAGGCGCAGTCGCATCCGGGCAGTCTGGCGGACCGTTCAGCTGCCAGGGGTCGCCCGGGCCGGCTCTACTGTGCGGCGGTGCGGACCTGGCTCAGTGAGGCGCGCTGGCTGCTCACCCTGTGGGTCGGCCGGGTGCCGGTGCGCCGCCTGCGTACCGCCCTGCTGCGCGGGCTCGGCCTGGATGCCGACCCGAGCGCCACGGTCTACGGCTGGCTGGAGGTACGCAACCCCAAGCGCGTCCATATCGGCGCGCGCAGCGTGATCGGGCGGCACGCGATCCTCGACGGCCGGGCGGCCGACATCTGGATCGGCTCAGACGTGACGCTCAGCGACGACGTGGCGATCTGGACCGCGCAGCACGACCCCCGCTCCCCCACCTTCGCCGTCGACGTCGCCCCGGTCACCATCGGCGACCACGCCTGGCTGTCGATGCGCTGCACCGTGCTGCCCGGCGTGAGCGTCGGCGAGGGCGCGGTGGTCGCCGCCCACGCGGTCGTCACCCGCGACGTCGCGCCGTGGACCATCGTCGGCGGCGTCCCGGCCCGCCTGATCGCCGAGCGCCCCCCCGGGATGACCTACCGGCTGCCGCCCGGCGCACCGCTGCTCTGAGGGTGCGGCCGAGCGGTGTGAACGGACCCGAGGTGGCTGTCGCTGTGGACTACAAGGTGGCCGCCGGTATGGACGACACAGGGGGTCGATAGCGCGCTCGGGGCGTGCGCCGCTAGACTGACGGCCATGTCGGGCTCCTTCCCCTGGTCCGCCTCGCACCCCTTCATGACTTTGCAGTACGACATCGCTCGGCTCAGCGGGGCGACGTGGATGGCGCTGGGGGAGGCGCTGAGCAGCTGCCAGCACTTGGCGGGTGTCCCGCTCAAGCCGGGCTTCGCGGCCAACCTCGCCGACGTCTACCTCGCTCGGGGGGTGCAGGCCACCACGGCGATCGAGGGCAACACGCTCAGCGACGAAGAGGCGCTGGACATCGTGCAGCGGGGTACGGCGGACGTCTCCGAGTCACGGTCCTACCTCGAGCGCGAGGTGCGCAACGTCCTGGATGCTGTCCGCGAGATCGACAGGGCGCTGGTGTCCAGGCTGGCGCTGCCGATCACCCTGGAGCGGCTCCAGCAGCTCAACGCCGAGATCCTCGACGGCATCCCCGACAAGCCCGAGGTGGTCCCCGGGGAGCTGCGCTTGCACAACGTCGGCGCCGGCACCTACCGGGCGATCGATGCTGCCTTCGTCGAGCAGGCCGTAGCCGAGCTGGTGACCTGGTTGGAGCGCATGCGAGGAGCTGTCAGCACCGCCAGCCGAGCCGAGGACCGCTTCGTGACCGCCATCGTCACCGCCATCCTGACCCACCTCTACATCGCGTGGATCCATCCCTTCGGCAACGGCAACGGGCGCACCGCACGCCTCGTCGAGGTGCAGATCCTGTCGGAGTCCGGGGTCGTACCCGTGGTGGCGACCAACCTGCTGTCCGACCACTACAACAAGACGCGCAACGCTTACTGCCGGGCGCTGGACGCCGCACAGCACGACGTCAACCACTTCGTGACCTACGCCATCCGAGGCTTCCTGGATGAGCTCCGCGAGCAGCTCGCGGGGGTCCGGCGCGAGAACCTCAGCGTGCACTGGGAGAGCTACGTCTATGAGCTCTTCAACCGGCGCCCCACCTCCAAGGCACGCACTCGCCAGCGCCTGCTCGCGCTCCAGCTCCCCGCCGATCGATGGGTCACGCCCGAGGAGGCCACCGAGCTCACCCCAGGCCTGGCCCGGCTCTACGCGCTCGCCGGCGACCGCACGCCCGCTCGCGATCTCAACGACCTGGCCAAGATGGGGCTCGCGGAGAAGGCCAGACGGCGTTACCGCGCGCGGCGGTCGGTGATCGAGGCATTCCTCGCCCCGACGACCTCATAGCGGTAGCCGTCGGCGTGGCGGGGGGTGCGACGGCAGGCCGGCGAAGGCGGTCTCGGGCAGCGTCCCGTCGCGCACCGCATCGAGGAAGGGGTGTTGCACCGCGGCCCGCCACGCGTGGTCGGGGGCGCAGGCCGAGGGATCAGGCACCCGCGGACTGTAGGGGGTCGACCGGGCGACGCCGCCGGGCCGCCGGGGGGCCGCGGCAGGTGGCCGCGTCCACCGCTGGGCATCTCGGGAACATGCCAGCGCGGCATGTTTCCGAGATGCCAACCAGAGGCTGTGCCCGGTCGGCCGCGGCCGGGCAGTCCGACCCACCAGGCGACGACCCGCTCAGCCAGCCGCGACCGGCGCGGCGACGTCGGAGAGCAGCGCCAGGTAGAAGTCCGCGACCTGCTCCCAGCTGGGGAGCGCGGCACCAAGATCAGCGGCTGAGCGACCCGCGGCGGCGAGCAGCCCCTCGTCCGCCAGCAGCGCGACGACCGCGGCGGCCAGCGCGTCGGCACCCGCCGCGACCTGCAGGCCAGGCCCGGGCACCAGCCCCCGCGCCGAGGCCGCCGACGCGACGACGGGGGTGCCGGTCATCAGCGCCTCCCGGACGCTGTTGCGGCTCCCGCGCCCCCAGCCGCCGGGGAAGACCGCCACCGAGGCCGCGGCGTGCACCCCCGCGGTCGACGGCACGTCGGCGAGCACGACCACGTCAGGGCCGGCCAGCGCGAGCACCTCCGCGGCGGGGCGGCGCCCGGCGAGCACCACGGCGGCACCCGGCACGACGCGGCGCACCCGCGGCAGCACCTCGGTCACCAGCTCACGGGCGCTGGCAATGTTGGGCGCGTGGTCCAGCGACCCGGTCATCGACAGCACCGGCCGCCCGAGCAGCCCGTCCGGCAGCACCGCAGCCAGGCCGGCGACCGGGCTCACCCCCAGCGGGACGGCGACCACCTCCCGGCCGAGCACCTCCGCCAGGTCAGTCGCGTCGCGGGTGTCCACCACGAGGTAGGCCGCCGCGACGCGGGCCGCCCGTACCTCACCACGGCGCAGCCGGGCCGCGCGGACCCGGGCGGCGAGCGCGGCGGCCGCAGGGAGCCCAGGCACCTGGTCGGTCCAGAACAGCGACATCGGGTCGATCTCGTTGGCCACCAACGGGGAGCGCACCGCGTCGACCAGCCCGAAGCAGCCGTGCCCGTGCACCAGCGTCACGTCGACCTCAGCCGAGGCGTCCGCGACCGCCCGGCGAGCCCCCGGGCCGCTGCGCTCGGCGACCACCCGCGGGGCGCGCAGCGCCCGCACCCGGGACGGTTCGAGCGGCAGCACGATCAGGTCGGGGGCAGCAGCAGCACGGCCGAAGGTGAGCACCCGCACGTCCACCCCGCAACGCCGCCACACCGGCAGCACCTGCTCGAGGATGTGCGTGTGCCCGGCGCTGCTGGCCAGCCCGGGCAGCGGTGGGTCGTCGCAGACGACGAGCAGCCGCACGGCTCAGCGCGTCGCGGGGCGGGACACGAGCCGCGAGCCGCGGCGGGCTACCGCCCGCTCGTAGACCGCTTCGGTCGCCGCGGCGACCACGGGCCAGGAGTATCGGGCGAGCGCCTGGCGCTGCAGGGGCGCGACCGCGCACCGCTCGGCCACCGGGTCGAGCAGCGCCTCGCCCAGCGCGGCGGCGAGGGCGGCCTGGTCATCCGTACCGAACAGCCGGTGCCCTGGTCCGGACTGACCGAGCACCTCGACGTGCGGCGCGATGTCACTGGCCACGACAGGTGCCCCGGTCGCGAGGGCCTCGAGCAGGGTGAGCGGCAGACCCTCCAGCGCCGAGGGGTGCACGGTGACCGCGGCGTGGCGGCACAGCGCGGCGACGGTCTCGGTGGGCACCGCGCCGAGCAGGCAGACCCGGGAGTCCGCGGCCGCGACCCGGTGCACCTTGTCGACGTAGGACGTGGTGTGGCTGGACCCGCCGGCGATCACCAGCGGCAGGTCGGTGCGCAGGGCGGCGTAGGCGGCCAACAGCAGGTCGGTGCGCTTCTCCGGGACGAGGCGCCCCGCCTGCAGGACGTAGCCACCCGGCTCCAGGCCAAAGGCGCGCACCTGCGCCGTCCCGTCGATGTGCTGCAGCGCGCTGGAGACCCCGTTGGGGATGGCCGTCGCGGGGCGGCCGAGGTGCTGCAGGTAGTGCTCGCGCAGCGCGTGGGAGACCGTGATCACCTCGTCCGGGATGCGGACGGAGGCCCGCTCCCCCCCGCGCAGCACCGCGCGGGCGACCGGCCCCCACTTGTCGCGCTGGTAGTCCAGACCCTGCACGGTGGCCACCACGGCGGTGCGCCGCGACAGCCGGGTGATCGGCGAGAAGAGCGTCGGCCCGAGCGCGTGGTAATGCACGACGTCGTAATCCATGCGCAGCGCGGCGAGCGCGGCGAGCGGGGAGTGCACGGCCGACTCCACTGCCCGCACGGTCGGTGAGGGCAGATAGGCGAGGCGCATCCCGCGGTGCTCGGCCGGGCGCAGGGGGAAGTACGGCGCGCGGCAGTAGACGGTGACCTCGTGACCGCGCTCGACCAGCACCGCGCCGAGCTCCTCGACGTGGCGCTCGACCCCGCCGTGGTTTGCCGGTACCCCGCGGAGACCGACCATGGCGATCTTCACGTCGCGCCCGCCGCCGCGTAGGCCGCATCGACGCTGCGCAGGTGCTCGGCCGCGCCGTGCTCGCGGAGCACCCGCTCGCGCCCGGCCGCGCCGGCGGCGAGCGCGCCGACCGGGTCGTCGAGGTAACCCTGCAGCGCGGCGGCGAGCGCGGCCGGGTCGTCGACCGCGACGAGCGCCCCGTCGACCCCGGGGCGGACCAGCTCGGGCAGGCCGCCCATCGCGGTGGCGACCACGGGTACGCCGGCCGCATGCGCCTCGAGCACCGACAGGGGCTGGTTCTCGTACCACCGGGAGGGGGCGGCGACCACAGCGGCAGCGGCGACCTGGCGCTGCACGGCTGCCTTGTCCAGCCGCCCGGTGAAGCGGACCCGACCCGGCGCGACCCGGTCGGCGAGGGCTTCGAGCGCGGCGCGCTCCGGGCCGTCACCGGCGATGACGACCGCGGGCTCGGCGCCGACCGGGCGCAGCAGCGCGGCGGCGTGCACGAGGGTGTCCACGCCCTTCTCCGCGGCCAGCCGCCCGGAGAACAGGACAGGGCCGCCGGGCGACTGCTTGACCGGGACCTCCGCGTCGACCGGGTTGGGCACGTGCCGCAGCCGCTCGGGGTAGACCCCCGCCCGGCGCATCACCGAGATGAGGAAGTCACTCGGGCAGAGCAGCGCACCGAGGTGGTCGTAGGCGTGGAAGCGCCGGTGCAGGCCGAGCTCGGTGGCCAGCAGCGTGCTGGCGAGCAGCGACCCGCCCTTGCAGCGGCGGCGCACCGCCGAGGTCAGCGACCCGCCCACGCAGGCCTGGCAGGGCTTGCCGTGGTCGAGCAGCTGGTAGCTGGGGCAGGCGAGCTTGTAATCGTGCAGCGTCATCACCGCCGGCACCCCGGCCCGGCGCAGCGGCCGCAGCACCGACGGGGAGAGGTGGTGGTAGACGTTGTGCAGGTGCGCGACATCCGGCGCGAAGGCGGCGACGACCGCCGCGGTGGCGGCCTCGGCCTCCCGGCTCCACACCATCGTCGCGGCCGAGCGCACGGTGGCGACCGGCCCGGGCGGCGGGTCCAGCTCCCGGTACGCCGGGAAGAGCGCCGAGTAGGTGGCCGGCAGGGAGTCCTCGTGCGCGGTGGCGAGGACCTCGACCTGGTGGCCGGCGGCGCGCTGCATCGCGGCGAGGTCCTGGACGTAGGCGTCGGCGCCCCCCCGCCGGTAGTTGAACTTGTTGAGGTGCAGCACCCTCACCGGGGCGCCCGGTCGGTGTAACCCCATGCCATCAGCGAGGCGGCGGCCCAGTAGATGACCGTCTCCGAGAGGATGTTCTCGCTGAGGGACTGCGACAGCAGCGACAGGCCGATGCCGATCGCGCCGGTCGCCACCCCCGCGGCCAGCGGCGTCCGGGCGCGGCGGCGCCGCCGGGTCAGCGTCACGGTCATGCCGACCGCGACGCCGGCGAGGGCGACCGCGCCGATCACGCCGGTCTCGGCGTAGGCCTGGACCCAGACGTTGTGCGGCTGCAGCCGCTCCGGCGAGATCTGGACCACGGTCTCCAGGCCGATGCCGGAGACGTGGTTGCCGGCGGCCAGGCGGACCACCCGGGGCCAGTAGTGCAGCCGGAAGTCCAGCGAGTTGGGGTCGACCGTGTTCTTGGTCAGGGCGGTGCCGCCGTGCAGGTCGGCGAAGCGGTGGTTGATCGAGGGCACCGCGAGCACCACGCCGACGGCGAGCGCGACACCGAGCAGCACGAGGAAGGGCTGACGCCGCCAGAGCACGTAGGCGACCCCGAGCAGCAGGCCGAGGAAGGCGCCGCGGGCGTAGGTGCTGATCAGCAGCGCGCCGACCGGCGCGCAGTAGAGCAGCGCGAGCAGGGCGCCCCGCCAGCCGACGCGGGAGGCGACCGCCAGCGCCGCGAGGAGCAGCATCACCAGGTAGGTGGCGAAGGTGTTGGGGTGCACGAAGGTGCCGTGCACCCGGCTCAGGTCGTCGGCCGCATAGCCGCTGCTGCCCGGGTGGGCCAGCTGGTAGAAGCCGACCGCCAGCGGGGCGACCGAGCCGAGCACCCCGCAGCCGAGCAGCCGGCGCAGCCGGTCAGGGCGGCCGGCGAGCAGCTGCTCGAGGACGCCGAACATCAGCACCCCGGAGAGCACCCGGCCGAGCGCGACGACGGAGGCGTGCCGGTCGACGGAGACGAGCACGGAGGCGCCGGCGGCGATGGTGAAGGCGTAGAGCGTGCGGGTGCCGGCGCCGGGGCGGACCCACTCCCCGAGCTGCCAGCGGCGCGCCAGCCAGAGCAGCGCGGCGGCGATGAAGAGCACGCCGAGCACGGAGGCGGGGTTGAGCGCGCCGGTCTGCCCGCCGAGGGCGTCCATCGACGGGCGGACGACCAGCAGCGCGAGGACGAAGGCCTCGAAGCGCACGACGGCGAGGACGACGAGAGCGAGCCCCAGCACGGCGGCGACCGGCTTGCCGGCCTGGTGCGCGCCCTTGGTGGAGACCTCGGTGGCGACGTAGCCGGCCACGACGGCCGCCCCCACGGCGGCGAGCACCGCAGCGGCCAGGCGGCGCGCCATCGGGGGCGGCGGGTCGAGCCGCACGAGCTCGGCGGGGGCGCTGGTCACGGTCACCGTGCTCCTCCCCGACGGTGGACGGCGGCCGGGCGGCACCCGCACGCGCGGCCTCGGAACCTCGGGGGAGGGCCCCTCTGGTCTGGCACAGTATGGCGATGAGCCCGAGCTCCCGCACGCGAAGTCGACGACGCCAGCGGCGTGCGGTGCGCGCCGCGCTGGCGCTCGGCGGCATCCTCGCCTCGGTGCTGCTCGCCCTCGCCGCGGCCGGCATCGGGTACAAGGTGGCGCACAAGGGCAGCGGCAAGACCGAGCAGGCGACCGTGCGGGTGCCGTTGGAGACCGGCCTCGACTCGGCCAACCAGGGCCTGATCGCGCCGATCGCCGCGGATCTCCAGAGCTACCTGCAGAGCGCCGACGCCGCCGACGCGGCGACCAAGGCGGCGGGTACGGCCACCACGCTCGCGGTGAGCATCCCCGACAACGCCTCCGACGCGGTGGTCACCTGCCGTGCGGCCACCGCGACTCAGGCGACCGCGGGGGTCGAGGCGGCCGCCGCGGCGGGGCTGCGCTACCTGGCCGACCGCCAGCTCACCCAGGCCACCGTCGCCGCGGACTCGGCGCAGAAGGCGGTGGCGACGGCCAGCGCGGCGCTCGACGCCTACGGCAAGCAGGTGGGCATCGTCGGTGACCTGCAGCAGCGCTTCAGCGCCGACACCAGCAACATCTTGAGCCTGCAGGCGTCGCAGGCGGCCGGCGGCAACGTCGGGGCGGCGCTCGACCGGGTGAGCGGGGAGCGCGACCGGATCGCCACGCTGCTCCCGGGTTACGGCGTGCGCGACCAGGCACTGTCGACGGCGAGCACGCAGGCGGGGCAGGCGGCGACCCAGCTCGCGGCGGCGCAGACCTACGTCACCAACGCCGCCTCCGGCGCGCTGCTCGGACCGGTGCGCACGGATGCGGTCACCGACCGCACACCCCTGATCGCCGCGGGCGCGGCGGGCGGGGCGGTGCTGCTCGTGCTGCTGCTCTGGCTGTCGACGCTGCTCCGCCGCGACGACCTACAGGGTCGGGACACCGACCGGGAGCGCAGCCGGGCGTCCTCGCGGGAGCGGGCGGTCGGCTTCGCGCCCGAGCCGCCGCGCCCGTCCGAGCCGGCGCACCAACCGGTGCCGACGGAGGAGCCGGAGACCGATCGTTGGGTGCCGGCTCCGCTGGCGTCGGCGGAGCGGGACGGGTGAGGGTCCTCGTCACCGGCACCGAGGGCTACATCGGCTCCGTGCTCACGGGGGTGCTGACCGCCGAGGGGCACGAGGTCACCGGGGTGGACACCGGCTACTACCGGGCCGGCTGGCTCTATAACCCAGGGCCCGAGCTGCCCCACACGCTGCTCACCGACATCCGCCGCCTGACGGTCGACGACCTGCGCGGCCAGGACGCGGTGGTGCACCTGGCCGAGCTCTCCAACGACCCGGTCGGCGCCCTGGACCGTCGGGTGACCTTCGAGATCAACCACGAGGGCTCGGTGCACCTGGCCCGGCTGGCCAAGGCGGCGGGGGTCGAGCGCTTCGTCTACTTCTCCTCGTGCAGCGTCTACGGGGTGGCGGAGACCGAGGAGGTCGACGAGACCTCGCCGGTCGACCCGCAGACGGCCTACGCGGAGTGCAAGATCCTCGTCGAGCGGGACGTCGCGCCGATGGCCGACGACGGCTTCTCCCCCACCTTCCTGCGCAACGCGACGGCGTACGGCACCAGCCCGCGGCAGCGCTTCGACATCGTCATCAACAACTTGGCCGGGGTGGCGCACACCACCGGGCGGATCGTGCTGGACAGCGACGGCACGCCGTGGCGACCCTTCGTGCACGTCCTGGACATCTCGCGCGCCGCGGCGGCGGTGCTGGCCGCGCCGCGGGAGCGGGTGCACGGGCAGCTCCTCAACATCGGCAGCCCGGGGCAGAACTACCAGATCACAGAGATCGCCGGCACGATCGGCGAGACCTTCCCCGGCTGCGAGGTTGTCTACGGCGCTCGGGGCGCGGACACCCGGTCCTACCGGGTGCGCTTCGACCGGCTCGCCGCGGTGCTGCCCGACTTCAGCTGCGAGTGGGACGTGACCCGGGGCGCCCGGCAGCTGCGCGCGATGTTCGAGGCGATCGACCTGGACGAGGCGACCTTCCTGTCGCCGCACTTCACCCGGCTGAAGCGGCTGCAATACCTGCTGCGCACCCGGCAGCTGGACTCGAGCTTCTTCTGGTCGGCGGCGTGAAGCTCACCCCGCTGTCGGTCGAAGGGGCCTACGTGATCGACACGGAGCCGATCGTCGACGAGCGCGGCAGCTTCGCCCGGGCCTTCTGCGCCCACGAGATGGCCGAGCACGGCCTCGAGCCCTACGTCGCACAGACCAACCTGTCGACCAACGCCCGCGCCGGCACGCTGCGCGGCCTGCATTACCGGCTGTCAGCGCCGGAGGCGAAGACGGTGCGCTGCACGGTCGGCGCCGTCTACGACGTGCTGGTCGACCTGCGGCCCGAGTCGCCGACCTTCCTGCAGCACAGCGGCACCGAGCTGCGCGCCGAGGAGCACCGGGCGGTCTACGTGCCCAGCCGCTGCGCGCACGCCTACCTGACGCTCACCGACGGCGCGGAGGTGCTTTACACCGTCAGCGGGGGCTACCGAGCCGGCGCGGAGTGGGGGCTGCGCTACGACGACCCACGCCTCGCGGTGCGGTGGCCGGCAGCCGTCGCCGCTGTGTCGGAGAAGGACGCCGGCTGGCCGCTGCTGCCCGCGGGCGACCTCGGTCCGTGGATCAGCAGCGGGGGTCGCTGACCGCCATGCGACGCTCCTATGGCTGCCGGGATGCGATGCCCCGTCTACCATCTCGTGACCTGTTGGGTGCTCCTCGGCCGAGACGCGCCGCCACCGAGTGGAGGGCCTGAGCCCCGTGGACCTGCGTGACTACGTCCGGCTGCTGCGCAAGCGGCTGCTCCTCGTGCTCGCCTGCCTGATCGTCGGCGTCGGCGCTGCGGTGGCCCTCATCGCCACGACCACGCCCACCTACAGCTCCTCGGTGCAGCTCTTCGTCAGCGCGGTTAATTCGGCAGACTCTTCCAACGCAGCCTCAGGGAGCCAGTTCACGCAAGACAGAGTAAAAAGCTACGCCAGCATCGTGGCCGCGCCGGCCGTCGCGGACAGCGTGATCAGCGAGCTGCGCCTGCCCTTCGACTCCAGGCAGCTCGCGCAGAAAGTGTCGGCCACCGCTCCCCTCAACACCACGCTCGTCACGATCACGGTCACCGACACCAACCCGGGTCGGGCCCGCGACATCGCCAACGCGGTGGGGCAGCAGTTCTCGGCCTACGTCACCACGCTCGAGGCGCCCTCGGTCTCCGGCGGCAGCCCCGTGAAGGTGACGGTGGTCAAGCCCGCGATCCAGCCAGGGAGCAAGGTGTCCCCCAAGAGGACGCTCGACCTGGCCCTCGGCGTCTTACTCGGCTTGGCCGTTGGGGTTGGGTCAGCGGTGCTCCGCGAGACCCTGGACCGCTCCGTGCGGAGCCTCGAGGACGCTGCGGAGATCACCGGAGCGGCGCCGTTGGCCGCGATCATGTTCGACCCGGATGCCCGGAAGGCCCCGCTGATCAGCGACGCCAACCCGCACGGCGTGCGAGCCGAGGCCTTCCGGCAGCTGCGCACCAACCTGCAGTTCATCGACCCGGACGCCCCGCCCAAGGTGGTCGTCGTCACGAGCGCGCTGCCGGACGAGGGGAAGTCCACCACGGCGGCCAACCTCGCGATCGCGGCTGCCACGGCCGGACGGCGCATCGTCCTGGTGGAAGCCGACATGCGGCGACCGCGGCTCAGCCACTACTTCGGGGTGGAGCCGGGCCTGCCGGGGCTCAGCGACGTCCTCGTCGGCCGCGCTCCCCTCGAGCTGCCACTGCTCTCCGTCGCCGACGGCACGCTGGCCCTGCTGCCGGCGGGTTCGCGGCCACCCAACCCCAGCGAGCTGCTGGGCAGCCACGCGATGCTCGACCTCCTCCAGCGCCTCAGGGGGCAGTGCGACCTCGTCATCATCGATGCCCCCCCACTCCTGCCAGTGACCGACGCCGCGATCTTGGGGGCGCGCAGTGATGGGACGCTGCTGGTCACGCGTGCCGGCAAGACCACACGCGAGCAGCTGCAGCGAGCACGAGCCGCGCTGACGGTCGTGGACGCCCGGGTGCTCGGCGTCGTCCTCAACATGGTGAGCGCCAAGGCGATCAGCGGGGACTATGGCTACGGGTACTACACGTACGAGCAACGCCCGCCGCGGAAGGTCGCCGGGACTGGAAAGCACAAGTCCACAAGCGTGGGCGCTTGGACACCTGCTGTTTTCCCGTTGGCTTCACATGATGAGGTTGGAACGATCCTGGACGAGCGTCCAAGAGAACGGCGGGCTGCCAACGAACGACCGAGACGCTCCGCGCCCCCGCCGCTAAAGGCCTCAGAGTCTATGCGAAAAACGTCTGTGAGAGATCAAGAACAATGCTGAGATCACCTACACAACCCGGCGCAGCAACTCGCGACCGCCTAGAAGGCGTCAACGACCTCGCTCAACAGGTGCAACGACTTGCCGCGACGCGTCGGGCGCGACGGAGGCGCTCAGGTGAGCCGCTTCACCCTCCTCGGCCGGCGATCTCGCTAGCATCGCATCATGTGGACGAGAACTGAGATCAAGCAGAGGCTGCTACCAGATGGCCGGACGATGCGGCGCCTACCTGTCGGACTGGGCCGCGGCCTGCGCATGGGGATTGACTTCCAGCGCGGGGAGACACGGCTGTATCTCGGCTTGTACGAAATAGAGTTGAATCGTCACTTGAGGTTCTATTGCGAACCTCGGCTACCGTTCATTCGACATTGGCGGGCAGTACGGCTACGACGCCCTGGTCCTAGCGAAGTTGACGGGCGGAGAGGTCGTGTGTGTCGAGGCCGACCCCAATCTGGCGGAGGAGATTCGAGAGAACGCTGCTACCAATCCGACTCTGCCGCGAATCGAGGACGTGGCCCCTTTGGTCGTCCGCTGCCACGAACCCGACCTCCACTTCAACGCAGAGATCGTCTCCTGTTGGGACACGCTCGCCAATCGGCACTTCGTACCCGACATCATCAAGTTGGACATCGAGGGCGGCGAGGTTGAGGCCCTGCGGGGCGCTTCACAGGTCCTCGCGCAACGCAGGCCAGCCATCCAGCTCGAGGTCCACGGCAAGGAAGTGGAATGGGAATGCTTGAGCCTTCTCCGGGACGCTGGCTACGACCCGCCGACCGTTGTCGATCGTCGTAGGTGGCTTCCGGAACATCGCCCAATTGATCACAACCGGTGGCTGATCGGTAACTAGTCACGTGCTTTGTGCGTGGGGTAGCCAGGGGTCGCCGGCGGTGAGTTGGGTGAGGGCGTGGTAGAGGTTGATGTGGTGTTTACCAGCGGTGGCGGTGTAGGAGCGGATCGC
>JAABUZ0100002270.1_pt1 | contig 32495 bp, 37 predicted proteins | sample 5562091 | NCBI WGS metagenome assembly JAABUZ01 (sample SAMN12813069, study PRJNA571459) | rock metagenome | isolation source: Antarctica rocks | place: Antarctica: Victoria Land, Linnaeus Terrace sud | collected 2015-12-21
CGCCTGGTGAGTTGCACAGCCAATGGAGTGACCAGCACCTACACCTACGGGGCGGATGGCCTGCGAAGAAGCAGCACCGTCAATGGCGTGACCACCTATTATGTATACGACGGCACAATGCTGGTGCGGGAGATGCAGCAGAACGCGCAGGGCGTGCTTCAACCTACCGCCACGTACCTGTGCGGGCCACGCGGGCCTGAGTACCGGCGGGACGATACGCAGGCGGAGGGCACGTACACCGATAGCGGAGGCGTACAGCACCCGGCGGGCAAGACACGCTGGTACGTGTACGACGGCTTGGGCAGCGTGGTGGGGGAAGTAGACCCCAGCGGCAACCTGACTTCATCGGGCACGTTTGACGTGTACGGGGCCAAGCGTGTGGGTGGGACGGGAGCGGCGACGAGCCGGCAGGGGTTCGTGGGGGGGCTAGGGCATATGACCGATGACACCGGCCTAGTCTACATGAGGGCTAGGTACTATGATCCCAATGTGGGACGATTTGTGAGTGAGGATCCAAGTCAAGATGGAAGCAACTGGTTTGTTTATGCTGGCAACAACCCTACTAATTGTGCAGACGTAAACGGGCGTGCTGATGCGTGGGTGGAAGCCATCATTAAAATGCTATGGACTGCACTTGGTCCTCAAGGAGTTGAGCTGCCCGATGATCCCGCTACCCAAATAGAAAATCTGATACAAGCAAGTAAAAACGAGATATATGCTGGGAGAGCCGCAGCCGCAAGGGGTGCTGTAGACGCTGCGGAGGGGGATGATACAGAAAACGACGTAGGGTCTGCCGCAGGAAACATAGAAGCTGGGTCAGGACTGGCACAGGAAGCAAAAGCAGCTTTTGTTTTTGAGCAATCGGAAGAGTTTCAACAATTCATAGTTGATATGGGAGATATTATTGGGCCGTAAGGTTTGCACTCAATGGATGAAGTCGCTAAACAACATTTTCGGAGAGCGGAAAAACTACGTCTGGAAGGAAAGGTTGATGCTAGTATCAATGCGCTTCTAGCCGCAATAAAAGTTGCCCCAAATTACGCAGCAGCCCACCACAATTTAGGCTTTCTTTATGAACAGAAGAACGAAAGGAAAAAAGCACTGGTTGAATACAAAGAGGCTATTCGTCTTAATCCTAAGATGGAACGAGCATATGTAAACATGGGAGCGTTGCTGTTGAACTCTGTAGAGCCAGGGTGGGTTGCAGAAGCTATTGACATGAATCGCAGGGCTATCTGCCTATTCCCGCAGAACGTAGAACTCCATTATAACCTTGGAATTGCTTATGCTAGTGCAGGGCAACGAGCTTTAGCAATTTCTGAGTACAAAGAAGCTATTCGTTGCGATCATACATTCAGCAATGCATACGCTAATCTAGGAAAGGAACTAGCACTAGACAAAGATTGGGCATCGGCATCAGAAGCTTATCAACAATCTCTTGATTTAGGGCCAGATGAAACTGCTTTGCGTTATGCATTATGCAATGCGCTAATTCAACTCAGAAGGACGAACGAAGCCATTGCCGAGTTCAAGACTATACTTCAGACTAACCCTAAAGATGCAGAAGGTTATTTCCAATTGGGGCGTGCCTACCTTATTCAAGCCTTACAAGAAAGAAGTCGAGAAAGCATTCGCCTTGCGGAGGAAACACTGAAAAAGGCTTTATCACTCAGGCCGTTTAGCCCACAATCTATAATCTTGTTGCACCAAGTGTACAAACTAAAGAAAAGAGTAGAAAAAAGTCGTCGCTTCTTCTAGTCATCGTTCGTCTACGCCGCCAACTGCCTGACAGCTACCATAGGCACGGGAGTAGCGACTTACCAGAATGACGCGGACGGCAACACCTTGTCGGACGGGACGCGCACCAACGTGTGGGACAGCCAGAACCGCCTGGTCTCCTGCACCAAAGGCGGCGTGACCAGCACCTACACCTACGGGGCGGACGGCCTACGCCGCACCAGCACAGTGAACGGCGTGACCACGTACTACGTGTACGATGGGCAAACACTCATCCGTGAGATGCAGCAGAACGCGCAGGGCGTGCTGCAATCCACGGCCACGTACCTGTGCGGGCCACGGGGGCCTGAGTACCGCAGAGACGACACGCAGGCGGAGGGCACGTACAGCGACAGCACCGGCACGCACCCGGCGGGCAAGACGCGCTGGTACGTGTACGACGGGCTGGGCAGCGTGGTGGGGGAAGTGGACCCCTCCGGCAACCTGACTTCATCAGGCACGTTTGACGTGTACGGGGCCAAGCGGCAGGGGGGGACGGGAGCAGCCACATCGCGGCAGGGGTTCGTGGGGGCGCTGGGCCACGTCAGCGACAGCGAGACCGGGCTGGTCTACATGCGGGCTAGGTACTATGACCCTAGCACGGGAAGGTTTGTTAGTCAAGATCCAGCGGGCAGTGGTACTAACTGGTTTTGTTATGCCGATAATAATCCAATCAATGAAGTTGATCCGACTGGCCGGGCTGGCAAAACAATAGATGTAGAAACTGGATTGTGGCTCTATGAAGTTCTTTATGCAGCGGGTGAAAGCTATGATAACGTAGGATCGCTTATAGGGAAACCATACTCAGCAGCTATTGATTGGATTGAAAAAAAAATTATCAAAATGGAATCAGGGGCTGCTGCTGAGGAAGAAGCCGCAGGCATTGAGTTAGGAACTGGCGAGCAAGAAAAATCGGCAGGTGATGATCTAGAAGGAGATGCTACTACGCTTGGAGGTGGATTATCAGCAGAAGATGCTGCAAAGAAAGAGGTTGCTGTAATAGAGCTGGGAGCCATAGCAAATTTTCTTGTAGCAACAGACGATTACACACCATGAAGCAAGTGGAGAGACTCACAACATGGAAAAACATTATGAAATATTGATTGCTCTTTTGTTAGAACAGGAGCAAACAATAGATATACATAGATGTATAGCGGCGTTATCTAACGACACACCCGCCGTAGTTTTTTCCTCAATCGTGCCAACAGCTAGGGTCAAAGAGCACTACTCCAAATGGGCAAAAATCTTTCAGGGCAAAACACATCTAATTTATGGTTTTGAAAGGTTAATTCCCGCCCTAGATGTTTGGGAGGATACACATATCATGTTAACTAACATTGTGACACAGCAAAATAGCTTTTTGTTGTTCTCAGATGTAAACTATCACTCCTTAATTGGGATGCTAGTCAGCCCATCAAGTCAACGGATTTTTGATCAGGCTAAACTTCATTACGGGCCTCTTCTAGTTTAATTGCTAAGGCGGTTGATGTCGTTGGTCCAGCTTGCCTAACGTGTTCAACTTTGACGCCATGAGCAACCTTGCCCGAAAGATAGACAGCGCGGCGGGCAACACCTTGACCGATGGCACGCGCACCAACGCCTGGGACAGCCAGAACCGCCTGGTCTCCTGCACAGCCAATGGAGTGACCAGCGCCTACACCTACGGGGCGGACGGCCTGCGCCGCTCTTCTACCGTGAACGGTGTGACCACGTACTATGTCTACGACGGCACGATGCTGGTGCGGGAGATGCAGCAGAACACGCAGGGGGTGCTGCAATCCACGGCCACGTACCTGTGCGGGCCACGGGGGCCGGAGTAGCCGAATAGTTTTGAATAATTGCCCCAATTATCGCCCCCACTTCAATCTTAGGATCCATGGGCGCTCTGATTGCGGCCTATGCTTTAAAGCGCGTCTCGATCCTCTCCACATTCAATATCAAGCAGTATCGACACATTCCCGGCCTGGACGCGAGCCTGCCTTATGTTAAGCCTTCTGTGTGACAATGCACCTGACCTACTCTCCCTGGCTTGACGCCATCCCACTATCTTAGGTATACTCAATCCGATTTTATGTTGGTATTCACAAGGCGAAGCGCGGGTTTCAAGCGGGCGAAACCCAGCAGGGCAAAGGAGCAAGCGAGCAACTATGGGCGTTGGTAAAATTGTGCAGGTGCAGGGGCCTGTCGTGGATGCGCATTTCGCGCCGGGGGACCTCCCGAACATTCTTAATGCCCTGACCATTGTCGGTACGGAGCACAACAAAGGCGTCACCGTGGAAGTGTCCCAGCACCTGGGCAATGATGTCGTTCGGTGCATCGCCATGTCCACGACCGACGGCTTGACGCGCGGCATGGATGTCACGGACTCGGGCGGGCCGATTTCCGTTCCGGTCGGTGTGGAAACATTGGGCCGCGTGTTCAATCTGCTCGGCGACCCAATCGACAAAAAAGGCGACTCGGGCGCGAAGCTGCGCTATCCCATCCACCGCGCGGCCCCGACCCTGGAAGACCAAGCGTCCACCATTGAAGTGCTGGAAACCGGCATCAAAGTGGTTGACCTGCTTTGCCCCTATCCCAAAGGCGGCAAGATCGGCTTGTTCGGCGGCGCGGGTGTCGGCAAGACAGTCACCATGCAGGAGCTGATCCGCAATATCGCGACCGAGCACGGCGGCGTGTCCGTGTTTGCGGGCGTCGGCGAGCGAACGCGCGAAGGCAACGATCTGTGGCTGGAAATGGGCGAAGCCGAGTACACGGACGCGGAGGGCAACAAAGCGGTCGTACTGGACAAAACGGCCATGGTGTTCGGGCAGATGAATGAGCCGCCCGGTGCGCGCCTGCGGGTTGCATTGTCGGGCCTGACCATGGCCGAGTACTTCCGGGACGAGCAGGGGCAGGACGTTCTTCTCTTTATTGACAACATCTTCCGGTTCGTGCAGGCAGGCTCGGAAGTATCCGCGCTGCTGGGTCGTATGCCCAGCGCGGTCGGCTACCAGCCCACCCTGGCGACTGAGATGGGGGCTTTGCAGGAGCGCATCACGAGCACCAAGACCGGCTCGGTGACCTCCATTCAGGCTATCTACGTTCCCGCCGACGACCCCACCGACCCCGCGCCCGCCACGACGTTCGCGTTTCTGGACTCTACGACGTACCTTGACCGGGGCCTTGCCTCCATCGGTATCTTCCCTGCCGTTGACCCGCTTGTTTCCACATCGCGCATTCTGGACCCGGCCATTGTCGGGCAGGAGCATTACGATGTAGCGCGAGGTGTCCAGCAGATTTTGCAGCGCTACAAAGAACTCCAGGACATCATCGCCATTCTGGGCATTGACGAACTGTCCGACGAAGACAAACTTATCGTCGGACGCGCCCGCAGGATACGAAACTTTCTGGGGCAGCCGTTCTTCGTGGCCGCGCAGTTTACGGGCCTGTCCGGCGAATACGTGCGCCGCGAAGACACCGTCCGGTCGTTCAAGTCTATCTTGGATGGTGAGCACGACGACCTGCCCGAGCAGGCATTTCAGAACTGCGGCGTGATTGAGCAGGCTGTGGAAAAAGCCAAAGCGATGGGCGGGTAAACTTCAATGGCAAACAGTTATACCCTGGACGTGGTCACGCCCGAACGCATCATGCTCAGCGAAGATGTCACTCAGACAATCGCGCCGGGCAGCGACGGCGAACTAGGCATTTTAGCCAACCATGCGCCCTTGATGACCGCGCTCAAGCCCGGCGAAGTACGCGTCACCCTGGCAGACGGACGGACAACCGCCCACATCGTGATTTCGGGCGGCTTCATGGAAGTGGCTGGGGGTGAAAACGGGCACACCACGATCCTGGCCGACAGCGCGGAGCGGGCCGACGAAATCGACATCACCCGTGCGGAAGCCGATTTGGATGCTGCCCGCCGCATGCTGACGGATGCCGAAGCAGGGTCGCCGCAGCAGCGTGAAGCGCAGCAGGCTTTGGCCCATGCGGAAACGCGTGTGCGTGCCGGACGACGCTAAGACGTTTCTTTGCTTGAGTGTAACTAAGATGGACAAGGAAGTCCCCATGACAGCACTGACGATATTTAAAGCGCCCAAATCCCCCATGCAAAAAACAGGCATCGGATTTGGGCGCTTTGCTAACGAATTTCCTGCGGACCGCAGTATCTTCCGAAAGGAGGCAACGATTTGGAGCAAGACCCAAAACAAGACTTGACGGCTGCCGATCGCGGGATTTCTCCTGCGGAAGCCACTGCTTATAACACGCCTGCCGGAGAAGATCGCTCGACTGCGCTGAAAGTATGGCGCATCCTGTTTCTGCTGCCGATGCTGGTGCTGGGTGGCTATCTCGCCTTGCAGCTGGGGTTGTGGATGGTTCGGCACGTGGTGATGTACCGTGATGCTTTTGGCACGGGCAGCGCTGAAGTCTTCGGGCTGGTGGGCTTTGTCGCCGCCGGTGCATTGGCAACCTATCTGATCGCCCTGTCTGCCTTTAATAAATTGGTGCAGACCGGTGAGCGTCTTCAGGTGATGGACCCGAACGAAAAGATCGCGACGTTTTTAGGGATCGCCTTGGGTCTGCTGTTGACATTCTTGCTGTCCCCGATTTTATTGCGCTTTGCGTCCATTGGCATCATGTTGACCGTTCTGATTTGCGTGGCTTTTGTGTATCTGGGCGTTGTGGCAATGACCAGCATGAAGGATGAAATCCGCCTGAGCCTGCCGTCATCCGCGGCTGTCGCCGGCAAAAATGGGGAGCCTGCCAGTCTGCCCGAGCGCTGCAAGATTTTGGATACCAACGTCATCATCGACGGCCGGGTGGCGGACATCTGCCGCACGGGATTTTTGGAAGGGCCGATTTACGTGCCTGGCTTTGTGCTGGATGAGTTGCAGCATATCGCCGACTCCGCCGACGGCCTCAAGCGAGCGCGCGGCCGCCGGGGATTGGACATTCTCAATCAAATGCGCGCCGAGCTGCCTTTGTCCGTGCGCACGTACGACAACAACGACCCCAATGACCGGGATGAAGTGGACGCCAAATTGGTGAAGCTGGCGAAGAAGCTAGACGGCTTTATCGTCACCAACGACTATAACCTCAACAAAGTTGCCGAGCTTCAAGGTGTGCGCGTACTCAACATCAACGAGTTAGCCAATGCCGTCAAACCCGTCGTCCTGCCTGGCGAAGAGATGGTCGTGCAGATCATCAAAGAAGGCAAAGAAATTAATCAAGGCGTCGCGTATTTGGAAGACGGCACGATGATTGTGGTCGAAGGCGGGCGCAGGCATATCGGCGAAACACTGGAAGTCGTCACGATGAGTGTTTTACAGACTGCCGCCGGGAAGATGATCTTTGCCGCCATTCGCGAAGACGACGATGAGGAAGACGAGACCAGTGACCGCAACCTACGCGCTTATCCCCGCAGCGGGCCACGGCGCAAGATTCAGCACTAGCGGCGACAACAAAGTTTTCGCGACACTGAGCGGTCAGCCGCTTTTGCGCCATACAGTGTCTGCTTTTGCCGAGCACCCCCTTGTTGACGGGATTGTTGTGGTCACCGGGACGGATGATGTAAAACGCTGCCGGGAAATTCTTGCGGGGCTAGGCAAAGTGATGGCCGTCGTCGCGGGCGGCGCAACGCGGCAGGAAAGTGTCGGCATTGGTTTGTTCGCTCTGGGCGCCCACCCGGACGATGTGATTTTAGTGCATGACGGCGCACGCCCCTTGGTGACTTCTCTTGTGATTGATAGGTGCATAGACGGCGTGAAAACCTATGGTAATGCCGTGGCCGCCCTGCCTGTCCATGACACATTGAAAAGCGTCAATTTGGAGCTTCCGGCTTCTTCGGCTCCCATGGTCATGGGCGATGTCGGGCGTGACGGGCTGTGGGCCGTGCAGACCCCGCAGGCGTTTCCCTCTCAAGTGCTGTTAAACGCTCATGTCGCCGCGCGCGACAGTGATTTCATCGGCACGGATGAAGCATCTCTGGTGCAGAACCTGGGCGATGTCCCTGTACATCTAGTCCTGGGCAGCCCGGATAATCTCAAGGTGACACGAGAAGAAGACTTATCTTTGGCCGAAGCAATCCTCAGTGCCCGCCAGGACATAAAGCCCCATGAAACACGGGTTGGCTTCGGGTACGACGTTCATCGCCTCGTGCCGGGCCGACGACTCATGCTGGGCGGCGTTCTTGTTCCCGACCCGCAAGGCCGTGGATTAGATGGGCATTCCGACGCCGACGTTCTCCTGCATGCCCTGTGCGATGCCCTGCTGGGCGCGGCGGGCCTGCCCGACATCGGCAGCCTTTACCCCAACACAGACCCCTCCTATGAGAATATCGACAGCATCAAGCTTCTGCAAGATGTTTATGCCAGACTGGGGCAAGCTGGGTTTGCTGTCGTCAATGTGGACATGACATTGATTGCCGAAGCGCCTAAGATCGCTCCCCATGTGCCGCAAATGCGCGGCTGTATCGCGGCGGCACTGGGGATAGAACTCTCCCACGTGGGTATAAAAGCAACAACCCACGAAGGATTAGGCGCGATGGGCGCGGGTGAAGGCATGGCCGCACACGCGGTTGCCGCTGTGCGCTCTGTGGGATAAGTCAGGAAACAAAGCCGCTAAGATAGGCGGCAGAGAAGAAGGGAGCACCACACTCATGGCTATTGCCGTCACAGTCAAAGGCAAACATTTACAGGTCACCGAGGGACTGCGCCAGCATGCCGAGCAGCGCCTCCAGAAGTTAGAGCTGTATTTCGGCAACATCCGCAACGCTATCGTCGTGGAAAGCGTGGAAAAGGGCCAGCACCGCGTGGAAGTGACTTTGGAAGGCGATGGCCTCTTGCTGCGCGGCGAAGAAAGCACGACCGACATGTACGCGTCGCTGGACCGCGTGGTGGACAAGCTGGAACAGCGCGTCAAGAAGTTCAAGGCCAAGCATACCCACCAGCGCATCCACCAGGAAAGCCTGCGCAAGAATGTCGCCGCCTCCAACGATGCCGGCATGGACGGCATTCTCGCTGCCGGCTCGGAAGAGGACATTGACACCACGCCGCGCGTGGTGCGTTCTAAAGCCGTCACCATGAAGCCGATGAGTATTGATGATGCCTGCCAGATGCTGGAATTGATCGACCACGATTGGTATGTCTATGCCGACATGGATACCCACCAAACACAGGTCGTTTATCGCCGCAAGGACGGCAATTACGGCCTTGTCGTCCCCAAGATATGACCGCGCATTCCACGGTGCTGTCGGCGGTTCCGCCCGGCGAGGCGGAACCGCTGCTTCCCATTTTGCACGATGCGCTGCCTGACGAAGCTCTCTGCCGCACTTCTCTTATAAATCCAGCTCATACCATTTATGCTGCGAGACAGGCAGGCTGTCTTGTCGGCGCGGCAGTGATGCAATGGGCAGATGAAAGCGAGATCATGCTGCTGGCCGTGGAAACTTCGCGGCGCGGGCAGGGCATCGGACAGGCAATTGTTTCTGCTTTGCTGGAACTCGCCCGGCAGCGCAAGTTCCAAATTATGCGCGTGGGAACCGACAGCTTATCCCCGGAAAACTTGATGTTCTACCAAAAATGCGGCTTTCGCATGAGCCATATCCGGCGCGGCTACTTTGACTCGTTCCACCCGCCCCTCGTTTCGCGCGGCATTGTGCTGCGCGATATGGTGGTTTTCGACTATCCACTCACCCCCTAAACACTCAGGAGATACACCCAAGTTATGAAAATCGGAATGCTGACCGGCGGCGGCGACTGCCCCGGCCTGAACCCGGCTATTCGCGGGGCCGTTTTACGGCTGCTCGATTATGGCGATGAGATTGTCGGCTTCACGCAGGGCTGGAAAGGGCTGGTGGAAGGCAACACTATGCCGCTCACCCTGCAAAGCGTGGAGGGCATTATTGACCAGGGCGGGACAATCCTGCGCTCGTCCCGCACCAACCCTTTCGCGCCGGGCAAGGAGGCGCAGCTTGAAGGCGTGCTCGCCAACATCAAGAAGTTTGAGCTTGACGCACTCATCGCCCTGGGCGGGGAAGATACCCTGGGCGTCGCGTCCAAATTGTACACGCAGCACGGCGTCAAAACCGTCGGCGTGCCCAAGACCATGGACAACGATCTGGACAAGACCGACTACACGTTCGGCTTTGATTCGGCGGCCTCGGTCGCCCTGGAAGCCCTGGATCGTCTGCGCGATACGGCCCGGTCGCACGACCGCGTCATTGTTGTCGAGATTATGGGACGCCATGCGGGATGGACGGCTTTGTGGGCGGGTGTCGGCGGCGGCGCGGACTATATCATGATCCCCGAAGTGCCTGCCGACATGGATGCCCTGTGCGCCCATTTGCAGGCGATGTATGCGCGCGGCAAGACTTATGGCCTGGTTGCCGTGAGCGAAGGCGTAGAAATAGCCGGGGCGCAGAAGTCGGAAGATGCGCAGCTGGACGCATTCGGCCATCATCAACTCGGTGATGTCGGCATTGGACCGGCTATTGCCAAGGAAATCGAGAAGCGTACCGGCATTCCGACCCGCGATGTCGTGCTGGGGCATACGGTGCGCGGCGGCGCGCCGACCTTGTTTGACCGCATTTTGGGCACGCGCGTCGGCATCAAAGCCGCCGAACTGGTTCACGCAGGCGACTTCGGCAAAATGGTCGCGCAGCAGGGTTTAGACATTGTCGCTGTCCCCATCGAAGATGCTGTGAAACAATGGAAACTCGTGCCGCGCACTTTGTACGACGAATTCGCCACGACGTTCAGCAAATAATCTTGAGGCGGCTGCCACCTGGCAGCCGCCCTTCATTTTTGCTTTGCCTTTGCTCACATCGGGTAACATCCCCCCATGATAACCATTGATTTGATCGGTAAAAACGCCCTGGTGACGGGCGGGACGCGCGGCATCGGACGCGCTATCACCCGCCGCCTGGCCGAAGCCGGAGCCAGCACCGCCGCCGTGTACCATGCCGATGAAGCCGCTGCCCATGAGTCCCTGCACGAGCGCGGCTTGTACGGGACGGGCGCGCACCGCAACTACCAGGCCGATGTGGGCGACCCCGCCCATCTCCGCACCCTGGCCGAGCGCGTGCTTTCGGATTTTGACAACACGCTGGATATTCTTATTCTGAACGCCGCCCAAATGGGCAATGCGCCGATTGCCGACATCAGCCTCCCCGTGTGGCAGCGCGCGTTTGACGTCAACCTCACCGGGCCGTTCTTGCTGACCCAGGCGATGCTGCCCGCTATGCCGCGCGGCGCAAGCATTGTCGCCATCGGCAGCGGCGCGGGCCACGATGCCATGTCCGGCGGCTTCGCTACGTATGGCGCGACCAAATCGGGCCTCCTGATGTTCATCCGGGATTTGGCCCAGGACATTGGCCCGCAGGGGATACGCGCCAATGTCGTCTCGCCCGGCGGCACGGACACCAGTTTTGGCAGCGGCCCGGCAATGCCCAATCATCAGCCCAATCCTGCCGAGCACAACGCCCTGCGGCGTGTCGGCATCCCCGACGACGTTGCCAAAGCTGTCTTGTTTCTGTGCAGCGACCTGGCGGCATTTATTACCGGCCAGGCTCTGCGCGTCAATGGCGCGGCGGTGTAACAACGCGCTTCGCCCCGCCCAACCTACAAAGCCCCGCGCTGATGCGCGGGGCTTTTGGCGTTCGGGGCGTTTGTGTGGTGCTCGCGAGGGCCTCTTTTGGGCGTTGCCAAGGCGTAGCAAGCCATGAGCGACGACGGAACAAATCGTTCCGTCGTCGGTATGCGCTGGGAACGCCCAGGCAGCGCCCAGAAGAAGCCCTCGCACCGTGCTTGTTTTCCTGCAATGCACAATCGGCTGCACAGACGCTGCGCGCTCACAATTGGTTATCTTGTCGTTACAAGTAACATATATTGATTTATGTTACTTGATGTGCTATACTGTGTTATCACGGAAGCCGATGAGGGGAAACAGCATGCAGACAAATGGGAACACGATCTTAATCACGGGCGGCGGGTCAGGTATCGGGCGCGCTCTGGCGGAAGCGTTCCACGCCCAAGGGAACCAGGTTATTATTGCGGGCCGCCGCCAAGAGATGCTGGATGAGGCGCTCGCCGCGAACCCTGGCATGAAGGCCGCCGTTCTTGACATCGCCAATGCGGGCGCGACTGCGTCCTTCGCGCAGCAGATCAAGGCTGACTACCCGGCCCTGAACGTTGTCATCCACAATGCGGGCATCATGCGCACCGAAAACCTGCTGGCCGGGCAGGATGCTCTTGCTGATGCGGAAGCGACCATCGCCACCAATCTGCTGGGGCCGATCCGCCTGACGGCGGCCCTGCTGCCGCTGCTGCAAGCGCAGCCGCATGCGGCAATCCTGACCGTCTCGTCCGGCCTGGCGTTTGTGCCGCTGGCGATGACGCCGACCTACTGCGCCACAAAAGCCGCGATCCACTCGTACACAGAGTCGCTGCGCTACCAGCTCAAAGACACGTCCGTGCAAGTAATCGAACTGATCCCGCCGTATGTGCAAACCGAGCTGATGGGCTGGCGCGGGGTCAACGACCCCGCCGCCATGCCGCTCAAGGATTTTATCGGTGAAACGATGAGCCTCCTCAAAAACTCGCCCGATGCGACTGAGATTTGCGTGGAGCAGGTCAAGTCGCGGCGCTTTGCCGAGGCCAGCGGGAACTATGACACCTTTTTCCAGCAGTTCAACGACACCATGACTGCGGCTTTGGCGGCGCATTAGTCAGCGAAGGCCGCCCCAAGGCGAGAGATGCTGAACGGCAGTTGTTTCATGCTTGCGAGGCTGAGACAGGCACACTTTCGGAAAGGACAACCCCAATGATCGAGCATATCGTGTTATTTCGCTGGAAGCCCGAGGCAACGAACGGACAGATAACCAAAGGCATGGAGGCCCTGCGCGGCCTCCAAGACCGTATTCCGGGCATTGTGGCCCTGGCCTGCGGGGCGGACTTTTCTGGTCGCGCTCAGGGCTACACGCACGCTCTGGTCGCTCGCTTCTCCGACCGGGCGGCGTTTGATGCCTACGGGCCTCACCCCGCCCACCGCGCCGTCATCGAAACCCAGCTTGTCCCCATCCTGGGAGAAGTTCTCGACTTCGACTTCGAAGTAGCGCCGCAAGACTAACTTGAAGAGACAATTGTCACTCACGCAAAAGGAGACACAACGATGAACACGCGCACACTTGGCGCACACGGGCCGCAAGTTTCGGAGATTGGGCTAGGCTGCATGGGCATGTCCGATTTTTATGGCCCCGCCGATGAATCGGAAAGCATCGCGACCATCCACGCGGCCCTGGATGCCGGAATGACCCTGCTGGACACGGGCGACTTTTACGGGTCGGGCCACAATGAACTGCTCATCCAAAAATCGCTGCAAGGGCGTGATCGTCAGCAAGTGACTTTGAGCGTCAAGTTCGGTGGACAGCGCGACCCGGCGGGCGGCTTTATCGGCTTTGACGCAAGCCCTGCATCAGTCAAGAACTCCCTGGCGTATACGCTGAAGCGTCTGGGGACGGACTATGTAGACATCTACCGCCCGGCTCGCTTAGACCCGCGCGTGCCGATTGAAGAGACTGTGGGCGCGATTGCCGAGATGGTGCAGGCGGGCTACGTACGCTATATCGGCCTGTCGGAAGTCGGCGCGCAGACTTTGCGCCGCGCGCAGGCCGTGCATCCGATCTGCGATTTACAGATCGAGTATTCGCTGATTACGCGCACTCTGGAAGCGGAAATATTGCCGACGTGCCGCGAGCTTGGCATCGGCATTACGGCGTATGGCGTCCTGTCGCGCGGGCTTATCAGCGGGCACTATTCCAAAGAGCAAACAATCTCGCCCACCGACTTCCGCGCCCGTGGCCCGCGCTTTACCGGTCGAAACTTGGATACCAACCTCGCCCTGGTGGACGCATTGCGCGCTGTCGCTGACGCTAAAAGGGTAACAGTGGCGCAGATTGCCATTGCGTGGGCGCTGGGGCGCGGCGCGGACATCGTGCCCCTGGTCGGCGCGCGTCGCCGTGACCGCCTAGCCGAGTCGCTGGGGGCCGTAGACGTAACGCTCACGGCAGATGACCTGACACGGATTGAGCAGGCCGTGCCACTCGGCGCGGCGGCGGGAGAGCGCTACGATGCCCACTCTCTGCAAAGCTTGGACAGCGAGCTTCCGCGCGCGGAAGCCGGGGCACGATGAGCGAAATACCCCTGACAACAGAGCAGGTGCTGCAAGCGGCGGAGGATGTCCTGCGCCGCTTCGGCCCTGCCAAGGCCACAGTCGTGGATGTCGCGCGCGCGCTGGGCGTCAGCCACGCCAGCATTTACAAGCACTTTCCCACCAAAGCGGCTTTGCGGGATACCGTCGCGCAAGTGTGGATGCATCGCATCTCGGATCCGCTCCAATTCATTGTCGCTGAAGATGCGCCTGCCCCCCAGCGCCTGCGCCGATGGCTGGACGCCCTGGTCACCACCAAGCGCCGCAAGGCTTTTGACGACCCCGAACTATTTGCCACCTACTGCGGGCTGGCCGCCGACGCCCGTGAGGTGGTGGGGGAACACGTAGAAACGCTTGCCGCCCAGGTCACGCAGATCATCCGAGACGGCGTCGCGCGCGGGGAGTTTGCAGCCCATGATCCCGCCGCGACAGGCCGGGCGGTGCTCGCCGCCACCGCGCGCTTTCACCACCCGGCCCACGCAGGGGAGTGGAGCGACCCGCACATAGACGCCGATTTGGAAGAAGTCTGGGGGCTGATATTGCGCGGCCTGCAAGCGCGGGACGACGTTTAACGTTTGCCCCACCCGGCGGGCGGCTAACCTTGCACACGAGGCTAGCTGCCCGTCGATACGGGTCTGCAGAGCGGATCAGCAACGCTTTTTTACCGCTGAAAAGCCGATGCAGGAAGGGGCTTGTCTACGATGGGCGCGTCATACGTCACGGTGTTCTCAAGGCCGGGAAACTGCATGGACGTTTTCACCAGGTAGAATGTCCGCCGATTGACCCAGTAGGCTTGCTGCTGGCTGCCGCCTGTGCGCGGGCTGGGAAAGGTAAAAGACACGCAGTACGTGGGCTGGCCGTTTACGGTATCGGTCGTCACGGTCGCCGCCGAATTTTGGGCGATGACCGAAATATTGCCCATCTGCGAATGAGCGAGAATGGCGGGCACGACTGTGCCGGATGTGCCGGAAATGCCCGTAATGGCCGCTATTCCCATTTCGGCGCTGGGCTGCGTTTCCCGATGCAGGGGATTGTAAACGGACGTTGACGCGCCGTCGGAGATCATGTCATACGGCGACCCTGGGAACGTGGTCTGGCCGCTGACGCGCAGCATCGCCGGGCGTTGGAACAGAATATGCGCCGACGCGGAAAGGTTATTGCTGAGCGCATGCGCTGTTTGATCCAGGGTGTTGACGGCGTGATAAGCGTCCTCACAGCGCTGGAGGATTTGCGCGCCCGTAAGGTGCGTTCCCTTGTCGCCGGGGCGCGTGGCTGCCTGCACCTGCGGGCGGGCGGCGGCTGCCGCTGCCGTTGTACTGGGTTGGGGTGGGGCGGCCTGGCCTTGCAGCGCGTGAATGCCGCCTGTGATGCCCAAGATGCCGATGGCGGCGAGTGCCGCAACAGTGCCTAATTTGCTGATAACCATGTGTCTGATAACTCCTTGTGCCGTTTGCTGCATGAGGTGAGCCGAGAGCGCGGGAGTGCGGCCCATAGGAGCGAGTGTTTGGAGAACCGTCTGCGCGATGCCCGCCGCCGAAGCCGCAGGAAGGGCACGGGCCGCTTCGGTGCCCAGCAGGGCCGTCAGCACGTCCGCCGACGCTGTTACCTGCTCGCGGGCAAGCCGTCGGCGCATTTTATCCACCGACCGCACCACGCGCATGCGGGCCGTGTTCTCGGTGATGCCAAGCGCGTCGCCAACTTCCTTCAAGCTCAGCCCGTCAAAGAAGCGCAGCAGGACCACTTCGCGGTCTTTGGGGCCGAGTGCCGCCACAGCATCGTTGATGTGCTCCGCGATGTCCGGCCAGGCTGGGTCAGCGTTTGCTGCTGAAAGGCTTTGCTCAAAAGCGTCTTGCTCGCGGGTTTGGCGCATGTGCTCCTGCTTTCGGAGCTGGCGCGCGGTCAGGCGCGCGGTCGTAAACAGCCAGTTTGGCAGCGCATGAGGCATACGCAGGCTTCCGGCCCGCCGTGCCAGGATAAGGAACACGATCTGGGTCGCATCCTCCGCCAAGGCAGGATCGCCAAGCTCCCGCAGGCACGTCCCGTAAACCAGGCGCAGATACCGCCCGGTCAGCGCGGCGAACGCGCTTTGGGAATTTTGTTTGACATACTGGCGCAGCAGGCACGCATCATCCGTTGCCATCGTTTCACCTCTTATCATAAGTGTGGGCTGAGAGGCAAAACCGCACAACATGCGCCAGGTTTTTTATTTGGGGAAATCTTCGCTAAATGGAGTAATCTTCGGCGGATGCGGCTTCGTCTTCGGAATAGACGGCCATGCGGCGCGGCTTCACATGGACGAGGTCGCCCGCGCTGAGGGCAAGCTCGGCGAAGCGTTCGCGGGATAGTTCGGCGTTCAAGGTCGTCCCCGTATCGCTGCGCTCTAAACCGACGCGCACCGTGGGGCCGACGGCAATCACTTGTTTGACGACGGCTTCCACGGCGGGCGTGCCGCTTTGAGTGCGTTCAATGTCCAGGTCGTGCGGGCGGACATAGCCTACCTGCGCGCCCAATGGGTCAGGCTGAACGTCCGGGGTGGGGGGAGTTTGACCCAGCGGCTGGCCTTCCGGGTGGTCGCGTCCATGGAACAAATTGACGCTGCCCAGGAAGCTGAACACAAACGGGTTGGCAGGATGGTCGTAGACCTCCTGTGGTGTCCCGACCTGCTCGATACGGCCCCGGTTCATCACCACGATGCGGTCGGCGACTTCCAGCGCTTCCTCCTGGTCGTGGGTGACAAAGACGCTGGTGACATGCAATTCGTCATGCAGGCGGCGTAGCCACTGGCGCAATTCCTGGCGCACGCGGGCATCCAAAGCGCCAAACGGCTCATCCAGCAGCAGCACCTGCGGCTCCACGGCCAGTGCACGGGCGAGAGCGACCCGCTGCCGCTGCCCCCCGGATAATTGAGATGGATAGCGCGGGGCCAGACCTTCCAGTTGTACCAGGCACAGTAATTCCAATACTTTGTCTTTGATGGCGGCATTGGACGGGCGCGTGCTGCGAGGGCGGACACGCAGGCCGAACGCAACGTTTTCAAAGATGGTCATATGCCGAAACAGCGCGTAATGCTGAAACACAAACCCTACCTGACGGTCGCGTACGCTTTTCTCAGTCGTGTCAGTCTCGCCGAATAGAATTGCCCCGGTGTCCGGGGTTTCCAGGCCCGCGATCAGGCGCAGCAAAGTGGTCTTGCCCGACCCGGACGGCCCCAGCAGAGCAATCAATTCCCCAGTTTCAATTTCTAGATTGACGTTGTCGAGGGCGGCGAATGCACCGAATGTCTTGGTGATATTTTGAACGGTGATGCTCATCAATTTCGCTCTTTTCCCGTACGCCATTCGACAAGGCTCTTGGCGATCAAAGTCACGAGGGCCAGGGCCATCAGGAGGGACGCGACGGCGAATGCGCCGACAAAGTTGCTGTCATCGTACAACTGCTGGATTTGCAGCGGCATGGTATTGGTTTCGCCTGCAATGTGCCCCGACACCACGCTGACCGCGCCGAACTCGCCCATCGCGCGGGCATTGGTCAGGATGATGCCGTACAATAGGCCCCAGCGGATATTGGGCAGCGTGATGCGCCAAAACGCCTGCCACCCGCTCGCGCCCAGAGTAATCGCCGCCTGCTCCTCGTCGCTGCCCTGTGCCTGCATCAAAGGGATCAGCTCACGGGCGACAAACGGAAACGTCACAAACACGGTCGCCAGGATAATGCCGGGCAGGGCAAAGATAACCTTGACGTTGTGCGCATCCAGCCACGGCCCGAACCACCCATGCGCCCCGAACAGCAGCACGAAAATCAAGCCGGCAATCACGGGCGAGACGGCGAACGGCAGGTCGATCAGCGTCAGCAGCACGTTTTTGCCTCTGAACTCAAACCGCGCAATGCACCACGCAGCGGCCACGCCGAACACGACATTCAGCGGCACGGCAACCAGGGCTGTGGTCAGGGTCAGGCGAATGGCGGTCAGCACATCCGGGTCGCGCAGGGCGGCGAAGTACGCCAATCGCCCTCCCCGAAAGGCTTCCACGAAGACGCTTGCCAGGGGAACCAGGAGAAACAAACCCAGAAATGCCAGCGCGAAAGCAATCAAGGCAATGCGCACAAAAGGCGGTTCGCCAATCGAAGCGCGGGGGCGGGCCGAAGAGGACGTGCGCGGCGCAAGCGTGGGTGTGTGTGCCATAGTTTATTACAAGGAACGGGTCTTGCCTAGTTCCCCCCTTGACGCCTGCGCGCGTAGGCTTGCAGCACATTGATTATCAAGAGCAGGATAAATGAGGCCACCAGCATCACCACAGCGATGGCGGTTGCGTCGGCATAGCGGAACTCGTCCAGCCGGCTCATGATAAGATACGGCACAATCTCGGTGCGTCCGGGCAGATTGCCTGAGATAAAGACGACCGAGCCGTATTCTCCCAAGGCCCGCGCAAAGGCTAATGCGAACCCTGTAATCGTGGCCGGGCCGATGAGCGGAAGGATGACGCGCAAAAATGTCTGCATGCGGGTTGCGCCCAGGCTTGCCGCCGCTTCTTCGATTTCCACGTCAATGTCTTCCAAGACAGGCTGCACGGTTCGCACGACAAACGGCAGGCCGATAAAGGTCAGGGCGACAAGCACGCCTAGCGGCGTGAATGCTACCTTGATGCCGTGCCGCTCTAAAACGTGCCCGATCCAGCCGTTCTGCGAATACACGGTCGTCAAGGCAATGCCCGCTACCGATGTCGGCAGCGCAAACGGCAGGTCCACCAGCCCGTCTACAAGCCGCCGTCCGGGAAACTGATAACGCGCCAGCACCCAGGCGACCAGGAGGCCAAAAACAAGGTTCAGCGCGGCGGCCCCCAAAGATGCGCCAAAGCTGAGCTTGTAGGCGGAAATCACCTGCGGGCTGGAAATTGTATGCCAAAAGGCCGTCCGGCTCAGTGTCGCGCTTTTGAAAAACGTCGCCGACAGGGGAACGAGCACCAGCAGGCTGAGATAAAAGATCGTAAAGCCCAGCGACAAGCCGAAGCCTGGCAGCACGCGCCGGGGCTTTCGTTTGACTTGGGGCGGGGCAAGGGCAAGGCTCATAGTTATGGGTTATTGACAGGGGAGCGTTTCGGCGACAGGGTTCAATCGGATATGTCACCGATTACTTTTGCGAGATTTGGTCGAAGATGCCGCCATCGTCAAAATGCGTCTTTTGGATTTGATCCCATGTCCCAAATGTCTTTTCTACGGTGAACTCGCGAATGGGCGGGAACTGCTTCGCGTATTTTTTGCCGACATTCGGCAGGCGGGGACGGTAAAAATGGCGCGCAGCAATATCCTGTGCGGCGGGCGAATACAGATATTTGAGGTAAGCGGCGGCGAGAACCGACGTGCCATGTTTGGCGGCGACTTTGTCTACGACAGCGACAGGCGGCTCGGCCTGGATGCTGACTGAGGGATAGACCACTTCGTATTTGTCGGCCCCACCGGGCTGATTGACCGAAAGCAAAGCATCGTTTTCCCAGCCCACCAGCACGTCGCCGATGCCGCGCTGGGCAAACGTATTGGTGCTTCCCCGCGCGCCGCTGTCCAGCACGGGCACACTTTTGTACAAGCTTTGCACATACGCACGGGCGGCGTCTTGATTGTTGGCGTTTTTTTGCAGGGCATAGCCCCACGCGGCAAGATAATTCCAGCGACCGCCGCTGGATGTTTTCGGGTTCGGGGTGATGACGGACACGCCGGGCCGGACCAAATCCGGCCAGTCTTTGATGGCTTTCGGGTTGCCTTTGCGCACCAAAAAGACGATGGTCGATGTGTAGGGCGTGCTGCTGCCCGGCAGCTTGGCTTCCCAGCCCGCATTGATGTCCCCGGCCTTTTGGATGGCGTTGATGTCGGACGCGATGCCCAATGTCACTACGTCGGCGTCCAGGCCGTCGATGACGCTGCGGGCCTGCTTGCCTGACCCACCGTGGGACTGCTTGATGGTCACATCCTGGCCGCTCTGCGTTTTCCAGTACTGCACGAACGCTTTGTTATAGTCTTGGTAGAACTCCCGTGTCGGGTCGTACGAGACGTTCAGCAAAGTCACGGCCCGCCCGGTGCCTCCTCCCGGCCCTGTCCTCTGCTGCGTCCCGCAGCCGCCGACACACAGCAAAGGCAGCGCAAAAAGCGGCAAAAACAGCACAGCAGGCGGACGCGGCATGACAAATCCCTTCACCCAGGAGCATACGACAACAGTAACATGGCATTATGTCACCATCAAGCATCATTGTCAATAACATTACTAGGAAATTGCGCACCCTGCGAAGAAGAGGCGTCAAGCATATCCTGATGCGCTTCTCAGGCATTGCAAACGTGCTGCCTTCTCGTACCAACGACGGACGGAATTGTTCCGTCGTTGGTTCAAGCTTGACAAGTCGGGAGAAAGCCCAAGAAACGCGCGCAGAACAAGGCTTGTGTGATACAATAACGACTATGCGAGTGGTGGATTTAATCGGACAAAAACGCCGGGGGGAGGAACATACCCCTGATGAAATCAACTTTCTGGTGGGGAACTATGCCCGTGGCACGGTTCCCGATTACCAGATGAGCGCGTGGCTGATGGCGGTGCTGTGGCGCGGGCTTTCCGAAGCGGAAACGTTTGCCCTGACCGGGGCCATGGTGCATTCGGGCGACGTGCTGGATTTATCCGCGCTGCCCGGCGTGCCGGTAGACAAGCACAGCACGGGCGGGGTGGGGGACAAAACAACGTTGGCCGTCGTTCCCATCCTGGCATCGGCAGGCGTGCCGGTCGCGAAGATGAGCGGGCGCGGACTGGGCCATACTGGAGGTACTTTGGACAAGCTGGAAAGCATTCCCGGCCTGCGGACGCGGCTGTCCATACCCGAAGCGGTCGCGCAGGTGGAAAAAGTCGGGGCGTGTATTTGTGCCCAGACCGACCGCCTGGTTCCCGCCGACTTTAAGATGTACGCGCTGCGCGATGCCACCAACACTGTGGAGTCGCTGCCTTTGATTGCCGCCAGCATCATGAGCAAAAAAATCGCGGGCGGCAGCCGGGCGGTCGTGCTGGATGTCAAGGTCGGCAGCGGGGCGTTTATGAAGACATTGGACGAAGCACGCGCCCTGGCCCATCTGATGATCAAAATCGGGGCGGCGCATGAGCAGCGCGTGGTCGCCCTTTTATCAAGCATGGACATGCCGCTGGGCTGCGCCATCGGCAACCAGGTGGAAGTGCAGGAAATCGTCGGCCTGCTGCAAAACAATCCCGCAGCAGAAACCCGCCTGCGCCGCCTGGTCTGCGCGCTTGCCGGGGCAGGCTTTGTCGTTGCGGGCATGACGCCCACCTGGGACGAGGGGCAGGCCCTGGCCGCGCGTCAGATCGAATCGGGGGCGGCGTGGCGGAAATTTCTGGAAATTGTGGAAGCGCAGGGCGGGGACACCGCCGTGCTGCGCGATGCCGCCAGGATGCCCCTCCCGCGCGTGAACTGGGAAGTCCAAGCGACCCAAAGCGGCTTTATCACTCATATCGACGCGCAAAAAGTCGGGCTGGCGGCGATGCATCTGGGGGCGGGGCGGGCAGCCAAAGAAGACCGGATCAACTTCGCAGCAGGCGTCGTGCTGCGCAAAACAGTGGGCAGCCAGGCTGCGGCGGGCAGCGTCATTGCCACCCTCCGCACGTCCGAAGAAGCCGCTGCGCGCGAGGCGGCTATTGATGTGCAGGCGGCGTTTACCGTTTCCCCCATTGCCTTGCCGGAAGAGCCGTTGATCTACGAAACACTGGGCCTATGACAGACACCGACCGCACCCTTCAAGACTTGGAACGGCAGCTTCAAATTGAGTTTGAGCGTTTGAACACCGTCCATTTTGCGGGACAATTGGCCCTGCCCGAGATTGCCGTTTCGCGGCGCAAAACTTATGGCGGCTACTACCAGCCCGCTCGTCACCGGATTGTGGTCAGCTATCAGGCGTTCCGGGAGCACGGCTGGCCGGAAACCCTGAACACGTTCCGTCACGAGGTCGCGCACATTGTTCATCCCAATCATTCGCAGGCATTTTGGGAGCTTGCGGGGGAACTGGGGGCAACTCAGCGCCATGCGTCCGCGCCGCTGGCTCCCGCAAAGCCGCCGCGCTTTTTGTATGGGTGCCCAGCCTGCGGGCGGCAGATGGCGCGGCGCGCGCGCCTGCGCCGGGTGTCGTCGTGCGGAGCCTGCGACAAACAATTCAACCCTCGGTACAAATTACAGTTAATCAAACAGTAAGTTTCTTTTGGGGCAAGCACGGGTACATTGGTTCAGCCCCCTGGGGCAACAAAGGAGTGCAACCCCCATGTTTCCAATCTTCAAAAAGCGCGCCCTGCTGATTACGGCAGGCGGCGCCATGGCGACATTACTGGCCGCCGGATGCTCGCATCAGGACGAGACGCCGCCCGCGCAGGTCAACACAACCACAAATGTCACGCCTCCGGCAGCCGCGCCCGGTGCGCCCGGCAATACTGTTGTCGTGCCCGGCGCGACAAACACGGTAACCCGAACCAGCGTCACGCCTTCCACCAACAACACCAATGCGGGATCAGGCGGGGCGACCGGATCGCAGACCGCCGTTGCGGATGCCGTCAACAAAGCCATTCACAACAACGCCCAAATGACCGGCTCGCGCGTCACAGCCGTCGTCAATGCGTCGGGGGAAGCCCGCCTGACCGGGACAGCGCAAAACGCGCAGCAAAAAGGGCTGGCCGAATCCACCACCCGGCAGACATCCGGCGTGAGCAGCGTCATCAACAAAATCGAAATCGTGCCCACAGGCGGTGCGAAATCAGCCGCAACCACTAAAACCAAGATTGTTGTCGTGCATGACAAAGCGTCCACGGGCACGGATGCTTCCGCGAATCAGCCCGCGCCGAGCAATGCCGGCGACACAAGCAGCGCAAGCGACAGCGGCAATGCTGCCGGGACAAGCACAACATCAGGAACAGACAACGCAACGACCCCCACGGCTGACACAGACACCAAAAGCCAGTAACTTAAATCCCCGCCCTTGACTTGAGGGGGTCGGCATGATACAATGGTCAATCTTGGCGGGGCTGATAGGTTGTCCTATCAGCCCCGCTGTTGTTGCGGGAAAGGGCAAAAAATGAAATACCGCACGATCCTGCTGTTCGGCGCGCCAGGCAGCGGCAAAGGAACTCAGGGGCATATCTTAGGGCATATCCCCGGCTTTGTGCATGTATCCACGGGGGAAATGTTTCGGAACCTGCGTGTCGGGTCGCCCCTGGGCCGCATCTTCCTGGACTACACCAGCGACGGTTCCCTCGTGCCGGACGATTTCACCGTGCAGCTTTGGAAAGAGCACATGGATACCCTGGTCGGCTCGCATCGTTACGACCCACAGGCCGACACGCTGATCCTGGACGGCATCCCGCGCACCGTCACGCAGGCGCGCTTGCTTTCGGACTTGCTGGACGTGCAGCGTTTGTATTATCTCACCTGCGAAGACAAAGCGATTTTGCATGCCCGGCTCAAGAACCGTGCCATCCATGAAAACCGGCTGGATGACGCTTCCGATGCCGTCATCAAAAACCGCTTGTACGTTTACGAAGCGGAGACCGCTCCCCTCTTAGGCTACTACCCGGACAGCAAAGTGCGGCGTATCGACACAAGCCGCTCGCCTGTAGAAGTGCTGGCCGAGATTGCCCTTGACCTCAAGAAGCTTGGTAGCGCGCCGTCCTCCCTGGAACCGGAAGAATAGAAAACAGCGCCGCTGCATGTCAATCTTATTGACAAAAGCCCCCATGCCGTGCTATAATTCTCCCCGTTGTTTCAGAGCGAAAGGAAAATTTCCCCTATGTACGCGATAGTCCGTGCCGGTGGCAAGCAATACCGGGTGGAAGAAAAGAATATCCTCACCGTGGACAAGTTTACCGGTGAAGCAGGCGACTCGGTCACTTTAGGCGAAGTGCTGTATATCGGCGGCGTGGACAATCCGCAGTGGGGCAAACCGACCGTGGCGGGCGCTGTTGTCACCGCGACGATTGTCGAGCAGGCCAAAGGCAAAAAGATTGACGGCTTTACTTACAAAGCCAAAAAGAACATTCACAAGCATTGGGGCCACCGTCAGCAGCTCACCCGTGTGCGCATTGAAAGCATTGCCCCCGCCGCTTAACCCAAGGAGAACTCCAGATGGCACACAAAAAAGGCGTCGGCTCGACGCGCAATGGACGCGACAGCAACCCTAAGATGCTGGGCGTCAAAGAATATGCCGGTGAAGCCGTCAAGCCCGGCAGCATCCTGATTCGCCAGCGTGGTACGCAGTTTGATCCGGGCGTCAATGTCGGCATGGGACGCGATCACACGCTGTATTCGCTCATCGACGGCTATGTCAAGTTTGAGGGGCATAGCCGCCAGTCGCGGCGTATCAGCGTGTATCCCGACAAGCCCGTGTATAATCAGCCTGCTGAGATTGCAGATTAACACCTAACGCAAAAAGCGCCCCTGCTATAATCGGCAGGGGCGCTATTTCTTTGCGAGTTGAGTTTAATCTGCCCATGCAGTGCGCATGGCTGCCAAAGCCAGCGTGATGTCGCGCCGCGCTATGTCCAGGTGCGTGACAGCCCGCAGGCGATTGCCGTCCCCGCTCACGCGCACGCCGTACATGCGCAGCTGTTCCTGTGCCTGCGCCGCTGTCATGCCTGCAACGCTGAAAAAGACCAGGTTGCTCTGCACAGCGCTAATATCAATACACACGGACTTGATTTCAGACAACCCTTGTGCCAGCATCTGCGCATTTTCCTGGTCTTCACGCAGCCGCTCGATGTTGTGGTCTAAAGCGTACAAGCCCGCCGCTGCCAGCATGCCCGACTGACGCAGCGAGCCGCCCAGCATCTGCTTTGCGCGCCAGGCTTCTTCAATAAAAGACTGGGATCCTGCCAGGATAGCGCCCATAGGACACCCCAAGCCTTTGGATAAACAGAGCGTTACGCTGTCAAAGGGTTCGGCGACAATGTGAGGGGCGACTTCCAGCGCGACGGCAGCATTCCATAGCCGTGCCCCGTCCAGGTGCAAAGCCAGGCCCAATGCGCGGGCTGCTTGCGCCATTTCCTCCGTTTCAGCCACCGTCCACACGGTGCCGCCACCCGCATTGTGTGTGTTTTCCGCGCAGACCAGGCGCGTAGGCGCGAAGTTCTGACCTGGGGGCGCGACCGCATCCGCGACCTGCTGTGCCGTGAATATCCCTCGCTCCGTCGCCAGCAATATCGGGGATGCTCCTACCACGGCTGCGTATCCGCCTGCTTCCCAGCGGATAATATGACACCGCGCTTCGGCGATAAAGCTGTCACCCGGACGCAGATGGGTGCGCAGGGCGGCCAGGTTGCACATGGTCGCAGACGGCAGAAACAACGCACTTTCCTTACCGAGCATGGCGGCGACACGCTCCTGCAACGCATTGGTGGTCGGGTCTTCGCGCCGCTGCTCGTCGCCGACTTCGGCGGCCATCATGGCCCGCTTCATATCCTCAGACGGCCTGGTCGCCGTATCGCTGGACAAATCGATCAATAGTCATTCTCCTTTTCCCGATTGGGCGTCCAAATACGCTTCGGCTGCCGTGCGCACTTCCCATTCCGGGTCATCCCGCAAAGCGCGCCAGCCGTCGTCCGTGTCCCGGATAGCTTCCACGAATGACCCGAACACGGATGCCATGTCCGCGCGCGGCATTGCCGACTGGACGGCTTCCCTGTTTTCCTTGATCTGAGCTGCATCCTGCATGGACACCAGGGTACCCCCGATCCCTTCCTGCCCCAGCACCCAGCGCAGATGCGCTTCGCCCGCGCTTTGCCCGGTAAAATTGCGTGTCATGTTGCGCAGCCGCCATGTGTTGGGGAAGCGCACAAAAGACACGTTCCCGACCCAGCCGAACGTTTGAGCGGCCAGCGTAGCAATGCCGCGTATGCCGCAAAGAGGCAGCAAATGCATCGCTGCTCGCTGGTCTAGATAGTTAAAGCGCGTCGCGACGCAGGCGGGTACATAGCGATTTTCTTTTATGGCCTGCACCAGGGTCTCATAATCTCCGTAGCAGGTCGCCCCGAAATACGTGACGTGCTCCCACTGACGCGCTTCGTTCAATGCCCGTAGCGCGCCCGCCAGACGCGCGGGCGTATGCACTTCGGCGCGCACGTCGTACAAATGGAACACGTCAATGCAGTCAGTGCCCAGCAACTCTAATTTGCGCACGATGGCCCGGCTCACGGCATCATACCCGCCTGCTTCCGTGTTTGGGCAGCGGAAAAGGGCGTCGCCGTCGGTCGTGCTGAGGATGATGCGCTCCCGCACGCCCAAAGCTTTGACGCTTGCGCCCAGCGAAACCGCTTCCCGCTCATGCGCGGCGTGAAAGAACGTGACACCCGCTTCCAGTGCTGTTTGCACCACTTGAGCGCGCTCGTCGGCACCCGCCCGGTAGATGTCCCCATTCGGGGCAATGTCGTCCGGCGCGCGGCGCCAGGGACGCTCCGCATAGCATAAACTGCCCGTCTGCAAATCTGTCATTGCTTGTTCGCTCTTCCCCCGCCCTTGACAAACGTCTTTCCACGCGCTAATATTGTGAGTAACACAAACCCATGGCAAAGTCACCCTACGATATTGCGCCTGATGCTTCTTTCGCCCAGGCCGCTCACACTTCTTTGCGTCAGCAGCTGCACGAGCTTCTTGACAACCTGACCGGCACGCGTGCGGGCGACGACGTTGAAGCCCTCCACGACATGCGTGTCGCGTCCCGCCGTCTGCGCTCCGCTTTGTCCGTCTTTGCCGAAGCTTATCCCGCCCGGCAGTTTCAGCCTCTCGAAAAACAAGTCGCTAAAATCACCGACGCCCTGGGAGCCGTGCGTGATGCCGATGTCTTGATTGAGTTTATCCAAATCCAGCGCGAGTCCGCCCCGCCCAGCGCCCGTGTCGGCCTGGATGCTTTTTTGGAGCATCTACACAAAGGACGCAATGCCGAGCGCGTTCACCTGGTCCGCGCTTTGGATGCTTTGGAGAAAAGCCGCTTTCGCAAAGACTTTGACGCAATGCTGGGCAGCCCTTCCCCTGCCGCCGAGGTGACCCATGGCTAAGGCTTTGCCTGTGATCGCTGTCCATCCCGGCGGCAGCCTTGCGGAGAACGCCCCGCTGATGCTGCATACCCGCCTGGAAGAGATGTATCGTTTTGCCCCGCTGGCCCTGCACGCGCACAACATCGACGATCTGCATGCCATGCGTATCGCCGCCAAACGTTTGCGCTACACCATGGAAATCTTCCACGCTGTTTTCCAAACTGGCGACACGGCCAAAGAGTTTGACTGGCTGTATGACAAAGTGAAGTCTGTGCAGGAACAGATCGGTGACATCCACGATGCCGATGTGCGTGTCCCTCTTCTGCAAGACTATCTAGACCGTCATGCCCAGGCTCGCCCCGAGATCCGTGTCGGCTTGGAAACCTTGATCAGCGCCCAGCGCGCGCAGCGCAGCAGCGATTATCAATCGTTTGTCAAAAACTGGACCAAATTGCAGGGGCAGGGCTTCAAGCGCCGTTTTTTGCTGGCTTTGGCTCAGCTTACCCCCACACCGACCGAGGAGACTGTACCCGCTCATGCCGAAAAATGATGTGTCCAAGCCAAAGCGCGCCTTGCCCAAGGACATGACGCCTGCTGTCGCTCAGGCTGTTTTAGAAGACGCCATGCTGGAAGCCGCCGCCGACATTGCCGCGCTGTCCGCGACCCTGGGCGTTTCTTCCCCGGACGCCGCCGATGACTTTTCGTCCGCTCTGCCCATCCCGGAAACGCCTGAAGAAGAAGAAATCATGGACATTCTGGGGGTTCCTTACCTTGGCCCCGCGCGGCGTCAGCTGCTGGCCGAGGCAGGCATTGAAACCCTGGCCGACTTGCAGGCCGTCTCGCCCGACACATTGGGCGGCATCAAAGGCGTCGGCATGGGCAACGCCCGGCGCATCAAAGACTGGCTCGCGTCCCAGCCCGCTCCCGCCGTCCTTCCCGTCCCCGCGCTTCCAGCGCCCGTCCCCGCAGCCATGGTGTCATCCCCCGCCGCCTTCGACGATGCGTCCGAGCGAGCGCTGGCTTCCATCAACCAGGACGTGCAGGATTTGTTCGGGCGCATCGACCAGGCCACCCAGCGCCTCAAAACGTTTCTGTCGCCCGACGGTGGCTTTAAGCGCCTGGAGCGTCAGCTGGAAAAACTGGACAGTGCCGCTTCCGAGCTTGCCGAAGGCCCGGACACGCTTTCTGCCAAACAAGTGCAGCGCGCCGTGAAGACCCTGGATAAAGTCGCCGCTCTTTTGGAAGAGGCCGCCGGGAAAGGCGTCTTATCCCCCAAAAAACAAGAAGCTCTCACCGACACCCTCAAAGAGCAGCGCAAAAGCCTGGAAAAGACATTGGGCGAGTAGCCTCGTCCTGGAAACAGACAGAAAGGCCGTCGCCCATGCTCATGGGCCTGATCAGCGACATTCACGGCAGCTTGGACGCGTTGCGGCGCGTGTGGGATGCCCTGGCGCAGCGCGGCCTTACCGAAAGTGTTGTTCTTAATGCCGGGGATAATGTCGGCTACGGCGACGACCCGCAAGGCTGCATTGACTTTCTGCGCGCTCACCCCAACATCCTGACCGTGCAGGGCAATTACGACCGCAATGTCGCCCGCTTCCCCGAGCGCGAAGAGGAATATCGCAAAAAATGGGGCCGGACACGTCCCGCCAAGTTTGAAGCCATCAAGCGCGACAGTGCCCTAATTTCCCTCGATGCCCGTGCCTGGCTGCTCGCCCTGCCGCGCGAGCACACACTGGATTTGGGCGGCGTCACTTTGCTGCTCACCCATTACGCCCCCCAGTCCAAAGAAGGGCTGGGCCTGTGGACCAGCACGGCCCGCCTGGCCCTCCTGGCCGCGCAAACACCGGCCACCGTCGTTGTCTGCGGCCACACGCATTCGCCGTTTGCCCGCACGGCGGGGGGCACGCTTTTTGTCAACCCCGGCACCGTAGGGCGCGCTTTTTCCAGCACACCCGCGTATGCCGTTCTTTCTTTAAACTCTCTCTCAGCCCCCGACGCCCTTCTCACACAGGTAACCCCATGAAACGACTTGCTGCCATCGACATCGGCACCAACTCCACCAAAATGACTATCGCCGACATCACCGATATCGGCACTCTGACTATTGTCCGGGAAACGTCGGAAATAACCCGCCTGGGCGCGGGTGTGGACGCAGGCAAGCGTCTTTCCGACGACGCCATGACCCGCACTCTGTCTACCCTTGCGCGCTTCGCCGCCGCCGCCCGCGCTGAGGGCGCTATGGACATCATCGCGGCGGGAACCAGTGCCCTGCGCGACGCCGCCAACGCCCCGGACTTTCTCGCCCGCGCTTTCCAGGAAACCGGCCTTGCTATTGAGATCATCTCGGGCGACCGCGAAGCGCAACTCGCCTATGCCGCCGTCCGTGCCGACCCGGATTTGGGCCTGCCTTCGGACTTTGGCGTTGTGGTCTTCGAGATCGGCGGAGGCAGCACCCAGCTTTCTTTGGCCGGCACGAACGGCCTGGAGCGCTCTGTCAGCTTGGACATCGGGGCCGTCCGCATTTCGGAGCGTTTCCTCCTGTCCGACCCTCCCACGGAGCGGGAAGAAGCCGAAGCCGCCGGGTTTATCCAGGCGGCACTGGCCGCCTTTCCCGGCCCGGACCGGCAGCCTATTCTGGTTGGCATCGGTGGCAGCGCGGTCAACATCGGCGCGGTCACCCTGGCGCAATCTTCTCCCCCGCCAAACGATGTCCATGCCGTGCTGCTTTTTGAAACTGACGTTCGGGCGGCCCTCGCCCTGTTTTCGTCTGCTCCGCTTGCCGCACGCCGTGCCATTCCCGGCCTGGAACCCGCCCGCGCCGACGTGATTGTCGGCGGCGCGCTGATTTTGACAGGCCTGCTCGCGCATTTCAGCTCGGATCGCTTTTTGATCAGCACGCGCGGCCTGCGCTACGGCCTGCTGGCTGAGCGTGCCCAAGCAGTACGAGTGTAAGAGGCCCCCCGCCCCAAGTTTGGGGAGCCGGATTAGGATAAAGCCTGCTGTTCCCCCGGCTTTGCAGGAGGGCAAAGGCACCTCTCCCTCCTGCTCCCCAGAATTGGGGCGGGGGGCTTCTTGTGTCCTTTGCCATTTCTCCGGCGTACTAAACCCGTACCAACGACGGAAGAAATCGTTCCGTCGTTGCAACGCCTTGCAAACGCAAGGGAAACAGGGGCGCACTGCCTTCGCAGCGACAAGCAGAGGCCAGCGCGCTTTATTCGATACGCGTGTCAGGCGGCATCGCTTCGTTGCCCCACAACGGCCCACCGCCCTGTTTGCGGCGCCACGCATCCCGCCACTTGTGAATGTCGGTGGGCAGGATAGGCGGCATCGGCTGGCGCTGAATGCGAGCGGGCAGGGGAGCAAACGCGGCATGCGGCTCAGTTTGATACCAATAAGCGACCGTGCATAAGTCCAGCGTCAGCGAGTTCGCGTGGCCGTGTTCAATACTCGCGCGCAGAGATTTGTCAAACACAACCGGGTCTTCCAGGTGGAACCGATAGCAGTGCGTGCGCCCTAAAAACCCTGTCTCGTTGTTGACCCGTGCGTAGCCGAAGTAAGGGTGGGCATAGATTTCTTTAGGGCACCACGACGAGCAAAAGTAATCTTCCGTGCCGGTTCCGTGCAGCGAGCCGGGCCAAGCTTCGCCGTCGATTAGGAACATGTCGTCACCTTCGCCGTACCAAAGCGGGGTCGGGCTGTCCACAAAGTAGTTGACGCCGACATAATGCCCCTGTCCCTCGGCGTGAACAAGGACATGGTTGTGCGTGTCGCCGGGGTTGACAGGCTGCGCGCCCAGGGTTTCCCATTCGTTTTCCCGGTCGCCCTGTCCCGCTTGCGGGCCGGGCATCGCCCTGTTCCACCAGGCATGAAAGCGGCCCACGTCGGGGTCCATGCCGTTTTGGTGCTGTTCGTAATCCACATAATAGTACAGATGGGTGATGGCTCTGTCCGATTGGTTCTCAATCTCGATGCGCGCGCCCTGCCCGAACGGCATGGCAAACCAGCAGTTAAGAGCGTTGCCGCCCAGCGGCGCGGCAGCAAGGGGGAGCGATGACCACAGGTACTTTTCGCCCCAGCCCTGCCCAAAGAAGTCGCCTAATGGGGCTTCAACACTCGGGTTGTCCTCGCCATCCCACCAGCAGCGCAGAACGGCATTGCGCCTAATCAATGGATCGTCACACGCTAATGTCACCCAGACATGGCGTATCACTCCCGCCCCGTCTAGGTCGGCCAGGGTATGGCTTGCGCCCGCTTCCACGCGCACAAAGTCGTTGTTGCCGCCCGTCCGGTCATACGACGACGCCCGGCGGGACGTGATGCCGCGCCGCAGCAGGGGAAGCCCGGCGAGGGGGCCATGAATGGGAATAGTCATGGCACGTATTATGACACCCCGCACCGCTATTGCGTCCCCGCCGCCAACGGCTTGTTGCCCCGTTGCATGCTCCTAAGCGCATACGCAGGAAAACAGTGCGCCGTTGTCGAAACTTCCAGAGGCGACGATGGGCTGCGGATAATACTTCTGCGAGGGTGTGTTATGCCGTAGGGATAAGCTATCCTGCCGCACGAGGCGGCTGAGAAAGGGCATGCGGCATTTGTGGTCCACTCGCGCATATTATGCCGCACTAGAGCGGCATAGTAAGCAAGTTGGGCGACACCAGCCCCGCACGTGTTGAGCCAGTGGGGCGGAACAGAAGATGAAGCCAGCGGTCCTGTTGCAGTTCGTCGGCGTTGCGTCTATGATGGGTGGCCTACTGCTCATTGCAGTCGGCTTCCGAGCAGTTGCGCCGCCAACGGTTGTCGCTTGCAGAGTAGCGGGAGTGTTCCTGCTCGTCGAGGCGGCGGCTGCTTTATGGCTCGCCGGGAAGAGACGGAGCGACGAGAGGCGAGGCGTGTCGTCTCCGGCCCCTGCCGTCCATATACAGAGTTTTGCGTGGGTCTGGGGGCCGATCCTTGGGCTGGTGGCCGTGTTTGGCGGCGGCTACTGGCTGAAGACCGGGATTGAGCGGGGGGCCACCGCAGACTTCGGCCTCGCCTACTCTCTTTACCAGCGTAAGGACTACGCCGGGGCGGAGACAAAACTGCGGATTTACGACGAGGACTGGAACGATGATTATGGCCTAGGTCATTACTACCTCGGTTTGTGCCTGGAGCATGAGGGCAAGATCGATGAGGCGAGGGATGCCTTCCGGGAAGCGATGCATCGGTCACGCTCTGGTCAAAATGTTGACAGCGACGCGATGCAGACTCGGTATCACAAAGCACAGCAACATTTGCAGAAACTAGCCCCCAGGTGATCCGAGTGTTGCCCAACACGCGTTGCGACGGACGCCAAATTGCGCTCCTCGTGCCTCGTCGCTCCGTTTGTCGCCGCTGAGATACTGTGTTGTTTGTCAAGCGGCGCAGGCCAATATTTGCTCTGTTTCTGGCTTCCTTTTCTCGCCAGCAAACACGGCCATACAAACAGCTGCGTCAAACGTCAGGC
>JAABUZ0100002271.1_pt1 | contig 32466 bp, 30 predicted proteins | sample 5562091 | NCBI WGS metagenome assembly JAABUZ01 (sample SAMN12813069, study PRJNA571459) | rock metagenome | isolation source: Antarctica rocks | place: Antarctica: Victoria Land, Linnaeus Terrace sud | collected 2015-12-21
ACGGTCAGGATGAAGCGCGGGCATCATGCCGATGGTGTGCTCTGTCTCTAGATAGTTTAAGTAATTCGTTTTCGTGGTTTCAAAAGTTTATGTTAATGATTATGTGATTGCTGAAGTTCCATAATGAATAGTATTGATTGTTGTTTATGTTTTTGATCATTTGAGAATTCAAGCTCAATGACTCTGATACTTTCTTTGACACGTTGATTGTTGTTTCAACATTATGATCAGTTGTCTCAATGAAGATTTCAACTTGCAGCACTGATGATGTAAAGAGAAGTTCAGTCTGAAGTTGTATTGTTTCGATTCTTGATGATATATGTTTCATATTCTGATTCAAATTAACGTTATTCATCTCAATGTTCATATGCTCTTTTGCAAAATCATTTATTAACATATATTCTTGATTCTTGTCTTCAATGTTCATCTGAACATTCTCATCATGAGAATCATTCAAGTTTGAATCTCATTTTGCAATCTTATAATCGCGTCAAATGAGTTGCATTGAATCGCATGATGATGATTCTGATGATAATGATAACTTTTATCAGAGAATCTTTCGTGATTGATCATGCAAGCGAACATGATAGTAATGAAGATGATGTTCAAGCTCGCTGATGTTGTTTATCTTCATCTCACATGAAGAGCATACGCGCTGCATTATCTGTAAGTCTTCGATTAGTGTTTTTATATAACTTGTACGAAGTAATGATGAATTGTAATAATTCTTTATGCTCAACTGTTTATCTGTGCATGAAATGTCAGTAACGAGATGAATCGAAAAATGTCAATCACAAAGTCAATGAATCACATTTGTTCAGAAGTTATCGACTTCAATTTGAGCTCGATAATTAAGATATGTAAACTATATCTAGCTAAATCATAAAAAAAACGAAATCAATCACTTGAACAAATATCATCGCTATTCTCAGAATTTAGCTATTGTCGCTCAAGATGCAATCATCTAAATCTTTTATGAAATGAGAGTAATAATTGCTAAAGTGTTATATATCTCAAGTTGAAGCAATCTTCAAAGTTTACAAACTTTATCTTGTCGTTGTCATTTATCTCGCTCTTGTCATGACTTGATGAACAACTCAAGAGATATATGACTATGCATTTATCTTCTTCATCTTTATTTGAAATTCTCTGATAGCATGTCAATTGCGCTTAAACTCATCGTCACTTCTTCTGAGCTTATCATAAGTGCAAGACTGCTTAGATTTTATAGTTGTTGTTATTTGATGTACAATGAAGATTGAGAGAATTCAAGTATCAAAGATTAAAGACTTGAACTTAGATGAAGAAATTAGCTGATCGACAAATGTAAAGATGAACTCATCAGTCAAATAAATAACAGTAACGAGCGAAAATAATTGTTAATGATGAGATGACATTGAAGATGATGTAGTTTTGTTTCAAAGAGTTTCTCATCTGATGATTCTTCATGTGACGTTGACTGCTTGTTTGAATGATGACAAGAATTTTAATGCATCTGACAACACATCTTGATTGAACTCATCTATTGCTACTGTCAATAGTTAAATCATGAGTTCAATTACAATGCACATATTAATGAATTAAATGTTGCTGCATACATCGACTTTGATGAGAGCATACTTGATGATGTCACACTATAAACAGTGTCTGCAATGAACTGACTGCTTGATGAAGACTTCAATTTCATCAATGAATTTTCATTTCTTAAGAATAAATGAAGTCATTTAACAACTAAACTGAATGAAGAGTTGTTGCAATCAATCTCTTCATCATCTCTTGCGATTGCTGTTGCTCAATATCATATTATCTTCAATTCTATCACTTTATAAGAATGATTTATATCTTAATGATAACAAATGCAAGTGAAGTTTTTACACTGTTCGTGACAACATCGTCAACAAGTAAGAAGATCAAGTATGTATGACTCGTCTCTCTGCAAATGCTTCTTATGTTTGTTCTTTAAATGCTTTGCACAAGTGATGTTATTGATCTGAATGAAAGCAATCAGTTAGCTGATACACAGAAGAAGCAACTCAAAATGATAATTAAGATTTCATCTTTCAACACTCATATTTCTCTGTCTTTTCTTAATACTTTGAGCTCAAGAGAAGTTTCATCATTTGTGATATAATTGTTGAGATTTTTGCGAATTCATGAACTGATCAATTCAATGATAAATCTTCTTTTGTCGCTATTCTGCAAATGAAACAGTATATTCTTCAGATCTTTTCAATTATTACATTTCTTCAATGTTTTTATCATCTTGATTGATTGATCAAAGCAATGAACAATAGTCTGATTGCAAAGCGAAAAATGCGTATAGTTTCAGTTAATACATTAGTCGAAGATCAAACAAGATTGATCATTACATCAAAGCTCAAAGTCAAACTCGCTTGCATGATTAAATACTTTTGTATCTGAGTCATGTGAAATCTTTCTATCATCAAGTACAATTGTTCAGTTTACAACGTAAGACAGATCATATACATCTGAATCATCATCATGAAAGTCTACAAACTTTTCGATCATGTTTTCATTTGTCTCTTCATCATATATTTCAGAATCAACTTTGTTCTTTTGACTGTTATTGTTGATACTCAAGATCTGCTTGAATCAATGTTGTGTATCATGTTTGAGTTGTAAGTTCAGATTAGTAAATAAAACAGTATCTTTAAAAAGATACTTGATGTCTTTCAAATTAAACTGTTTGTTTCACAACTCTGTTTTATTTATTTGCTTCAAAACATTTAATATTCTCTTTACGATTGCTTTTTTGACAGATTCAAAAGATGAATGAAGTTCAAAAGTAGTATTTCTTCGTCTTTTAACATGTTGAGTAGTGAGAGCTTGTTTAACACTAGTCGTGATGTTTCATATGCATTCAGTCAACATTATCTTCATGATAGTGTCATTTGATGTCTATTAAGTCACAAGTAATGCAAAGAGTGATTGAGAAGAAAGTGAAATTATGCAATACGTTTGAAAAATTGAAGTGTATGAGATTTAATGAACTTGAATAATGATTTTTTAAATCTGCTTTAATTTAAGAATGTCGTTCTTTAATGTTTTAACTTGAAGAAAATTTCTTGACTTTCTCTGCTGTCAAATCGACAACAACATCACATTTCAATGACTTTATGATGATCATCATCTCATCTTTCAATCATGTGAACTATGATTTGCATCATCAAACGCTTGAATGTAATCTTCACAACAAAATGTTAAAGCTGTGTTACTTATGAAAGACTTCAAACAGAGTGCTTATTTTCGTAACTGTATTCAGAAAGTGATTAATAGTAATGTGAAAGTTATGCAATCATCAAATGAGTAGATGCAACATGTCTTGATTGAACTACATGACTGATCTGTTCACTGACAATAAATGAATCACTGTGATTCGTGATGCTTTTATGAAAGTGCTTGCTATCACATTCTCATGAATCGCAACAGTGAAAGTGACAGATAGATTCATTTGAAAGCATTATGACTTGCAATGCAATACTGATTTTGTTAACAAACATTATAATGTTAAAAGATGATCAATTATGCTTTCTAAGTAAAGAAAATCTCAATTTGATATAAATGACTGATTATCTTGACAGATTCTGATCGAATTACGAAGATACATATTGTATTTTCACTATGAATTGATTTATTCATCTTAAAGAACGTTCTCAATATAGTCACGAAAGTCGACAAATGATCATCGCAGAAAGACTTAATATGAAGAATATGCAGATCAATAAAGATGTGACTGAGATGTTTATGATGCAGCTTCTTTGCTTATGTCTCAGAGCAAAACATGATAAGCGATAAAAATGCAAACAATATTCACTGTATCATTTCTTCTATATTGTTAGCTTGAATATAGTGAAGAATACAGTGTAAATAAGCATGATTCAATAAAAGATGAATAACAGCTTTGTTATTTTATGAATGAAAGATAATCATCATATTAAAATTGAGATCAACACTTCTATCATTTTAGTTATATTTAATAAAAGAATACAATTCATCAACGAGATTTTGCTCACTTTATTTAAGTGTGTGCTTTTTTAAGAAACTTAACTTTCAAGACATCATAACAGTTAAATCAGAATCATTCTCATTTTAAAGACTTTTTATCTTTCATCACAATCAAATAATACTCTTTATTTAAGCTGCAATCATCAAGATCAATCTTTCAACTTCAATTCACATCAGTTTAGAATTTTACATTCTGCAACATTATTTCACTTTCTATCTTTCATCACAATCAGATAACAATCTCAATTCAAGCTGTAACTATCAAGATCAATCATTCAGTTTAGACTCACATCAGTATAAAATTCAACATTTTGCAATCTCATTTCATCTTATCATTGTACATTCTACAATCTCATTACTTCTTATTACTTCTTCACATTTAACAGCTTAACATCATATTACATCATTACTTTACATCTTTCAATAAACATCTCATCATGATGTTCAAAGAGAAGTTCAAAGTGACATCAATAAATAAAGATGCAGCAACTGATATCATGTATCACACATCTCAAGCAATGAAGCTTGAGAATGATAATTTCATTACTTTCATCTTGAATGATGAGAAGATGATGCAAAAAGCAAATTTAGCTGAGCATCAGAACATTAGATCTGTTATCTTTTGAGTTAAAATTATTTTTGAAATCAATGAAGTAATTAAATCAGTAATTGATGCATTCAATTCTTTGAATAAAAGTTTTTACATTACTTGCAAGATTGTAACGAAGATCTTGATGAATTGAACATTCAGCATTCGCTTCAACATTAAATTACATCAAGTCACATCATTGTTATTTGAAAGTTATCTTTCTGTTCATGACATCTTACATAACTGAGTCTTTCACTTACATTCAAATTCTGAGATTCGCGAAGTTATTGTTGCAAACTATTCAAACATGTCTCTGTTGTACACTTCTTATTTCAAATTCATGTTTTTCATACACAACATTAATGATTCAAAGATCAAGAATTTGCATTGAGATGAATGAATGACTTTTCTTGAATTTATTTTCAGATCAATCTCAACTCATACTTAGTCAATTCTGCTTGAGAATTATGAAAATTCATCAGTTCTTCAGAATATAAAAAACACACTCAAAAAAGTCTTTGATTTGTCAGAAGATTGCACAGTCAAGCTGAAGATCTTCATCTCAATGATTAAACGAGATATATTTCTGAATCAGTATCGAAAATTCAACAGTAGAATCAGAATAAAGCGAGACTTTTCAGCGTTCAACATGTGATTCAGTCAGTTTAAAAATCACAAGCATATCATTCAAGTAGAACAAGTGACTTCAAAGAAGAATCATTCAACTATCTATCTGTCATATTAATGCATTTATTGCAATGACAAGAAGTGCTAACTTATTGAAGATTTTTCTAGACTACAGTTGATGAAGACACAGCGAGCATTGATTGCGAAGACTCAAACATTGCTCTGCGAGTTATGTGCACTCATCACATTCACAAGAACAGACAAGAAGTATGTTAATTTGCTGCATTTTTTCAATTGCTTTGACTATCAATTTGACTTGAAGAATCACTTTGAAATGCAGATCAATGATGACAAGTGAACTGCTATCATTCTTGTCAAATCATTTATTTTCTTCAACATGACAAATGTGAGCGTAGCTCTTCATCATTCTTTCATTAAGATAAATTAAAGCTTGATTAAGTTGAAGTTGATGTTCAATTTTCATGAACATGAGTGACAGAATGATGATGAACAAGTACTTCAGTATTGTTTTTTCAACGCATCAAATGTGATCTCAGTTTATTTAATCATGTCTGACAAGCTCAACAGAATCAAAATAGCGACAATTAGAATTCTTAATTCTGCTCATATTGACGAGAAATATTATGAATACAACGATTGCTTTCGCGATATTATACTGAGTCAGAACTTCAAGAAATCTCGTTGAGTGTCTAATCACGTAATTAGTCGATAAATTAAATGATTTATCATTTTGATCGATTCTTCTTCTTATAAGATCACTTTGACGTGATTAGCTGCGAACGCATGTCTAATAGCTTAAATAACATCAATTATCAAAATGACATGAATCATCAAAATGACATGAATCATCAAAATGACATGAATCATCAAAATGACATGAATCATCAAAATAACACTGCTGACACTGATTATTCTGATTCTATATGCTCAATTCTATATGCTTAAGCGCATGCAAAAGCAAGATATTAAATCAATAAATTTATTATCTAACTAGTTATTTAATCATCTATTTGAATGAATTGTTGACTATGTAGAATATTCGATAGAAAATCATAAAGAAAGTCATGAAGAATGCTCGATAAAAAAGCATGAAGAGTGCTTGGTAGAAAAACATGAAGAGTGCTTGATAGAGAAACATGAAGAGTGCTTGATAGAAAATCATGAAAGAAGTCATGTAGAAAGCATTGTTTGACTCATGTTATGCGCTCAATCGACGAGTAATTTGAAGCATGTAGAAAGTTTAATAAAGCGTTTGATAGAAAGCTTGATTGAAAGCTTGATCGAAAGCTCACTAGAAAGCTCACTAGAAAGATCAGTAGTAGAAAGCTCGATTGAAAGCTCACTAGAAAGCTCGATCGAAAGCTCAGTAGAAAGCTTAGTAGTAGAAAGCTCAGTAGAAAGCTCAGTAGAAAGCTCAGTAGAAAGCTCGATCAAAAGATCAGTAGAAAGATCAGTAGAAAGATCAGTAGAAAGATCAGTAGAAAGATTAGTAGAAAGCTCGATTGAAAGATCAGTAGAAAGCTTGATTGAAAGATCAGCAGAAAAATCAGTAGAAAGTTTGATATCAAGTCATGAAAAGTGCATTCTATTGAGTCAGTTAGCATTATTTCGTACGAAATAGAAAGTAGAAACTGTTCTACAAAGAAAGAAAGAAGTGAGAAGAAGTAAATATTCTGAATCTTCTAAATTTTCTAGCGTTGATCTTCGACTGAGAGCGAAGATTACTAATCACAGAAATAACAGTACTGTTCTCAAGTCATGTAGAAAGCATTGTTTGAAGCACTGTTTGACGCGTTTTATGCATTCAATGAACGCGTTTAATAGAGCGTTTGATAGAGAGTTTGATAAAGTGTTTGATAGAAAATTTGATAGAGCGTTTGATAGAAAGATTGATAAAGCGAGTAGATGAAGTGAGTAGATGAGTGAGCAGATGAGCGAGTAGATGAGCGAGTAGAATGATGAGCATGTAAAGTAGTGAGTAGAGTGATGAGTATGTAGAATGACGAGTAGAATGATGAGTATGTAGAATGACGAGTAGAATAATGAGCATGTAAAGTGATGAGTAAAATGATGAGTATGTAGAGTGATGAGTAAAATGATGAGTATGTAGAATGACGAGTAGAGTGATGAGTATGTAGAATGATGAGTAGAATGATGAGTATGTAGAATGACGAGTAGAATGATGAGTATGTAGATAAACGAGCATGTAGAATGCGAAGAATGAAGATGTTGTCAAACTGTTTAATGATGCTGTTAATCATTTAATTATTTATGTGCAAAGATAAATGATTCAATTTACCAGTTATTAAATCTAAGTACGAGATTAATGACGTAATTAAATGATGTTTGATTGAATCTTTGATCTAATCAGCTGTCAATGATGTCAATGATGTCAACGTGATGATTAGCTGCGTGTGATTGACTAATTAACACTCAAGAATTTGTCAATGTGACTCATTCTTTCATTCTTTGACATTATATCAACAACAGCTCAAACTCTTCTTCTATTGATTTTATCATTCTCATCGCTACTTTTGACTTCTTGCAGTCTTCACAAAGCTCAAATTATTTGTTATGAATGCATTGCAATGACTGATTAAACTTGACACATTAACATTCTTTGCAATATCTTGAATTGATTTCATATTATTTAATCTGATTTAAGTTGTCACATTTTCAATCATTTTGTTCTCAGTCATAGTGTGCAAGATCTCAAGTAATCACATATTTGTTATCTGCAGCAGATTCAATAACTCATCTAGCTGTTTCATGATTTCATCGTTATTTTCAAAATCATGAATTTGAGATCAGTTAACTATATCAATGTAAGCGAAATCAATCATTTGTGAATGCGTCGTGAATATCATCTATTTGACTTATGTTTTTGCTTGATGTGCAAGTAAATGATCTCACTCATTTGAGAACTGAGCTTTGCAGTAGTCTGACACAGCTGCTAGAAAAATTCTGTGAACTGACATTTCATGATCTTCAATCTCAAGTTAAATCAACTGCATGTGCTTGACTGATCTCAAAGCAGATACGCTGCTACTTTTTGAGCACATTAACAAAATGTCAAAGACTGACTTGATTGATTAGACTATCATCGTACTTGAATTGCAAAGACACATTGAATGTAATCTTCGAAATTGAGAATCTTTGTTGATTCACAAGATCGAAGATCAAGAAACACTCAGTATATATGAAGAGATTGTGAGCATCGCATTTTGCAGTGAAGAAAACGAGTTGTGTGCTCTATATGAAAAGCAGATAGAAAGATTTCACTTTTATGATTGTATAATGTCATTGTCTTGCAAATTCTCTTTTTTCATTCAACGTAATCGCTGTTAAGAGTTTGATATTGCGATTTGCAAGTTCTTGAACAAATGCAATATATTCAATGATAGAAAGTTTCTTTCATGTTCATGAGTTGATGATATTGAGCGTGATGTCAAAGTTCATTGATTAGCATGACATGAACATTCAAGATCTTTAATCATATCGAGTATTTATTTGTTATCTTCAAAGAGACAAGAATACTCAGACTTTCTACAATTCATGACAAAAGTAGCTTCAAAATCTTGCAGAAAATGACTTTTTTCACAAATAAATACTTTGCAGCTTTGTTAGAATGCAATAATTCTGACTTGCATATTTCATTTTACATGAGAAATATGAAAAAAACATTCTTGCAAGATTTAGACATGTGCAATCATGAAGATATTGAGAAGTGCGATCAGAATGATCTCATTGAATCAATTCATCATATTAGTGAACTTGATGCATGATTGATGACAAAGCGCAAGATTGATCGATAAGACTCTTTGTTGACAACAAGCAAAGCAAGACAGTTACTTAAGTACAAGTGATAATGTCTTGTATGTTTCAATGAGCTGTATATAATCATGATTCTAGCTATATATATAATAATAAACAAAGAAAGCATTTCATCTTTTGACGTGCAACTTTGATGATTGAGTTCAAGTCATAACTTTGAATGAGATGAGATTTAAGAGTCAATCTGTCGTTTTTGTAAGTTTGACTGATGTATAATTCATTAAACTGCGAGATAGATTAATTAAACTGCAAGACAGATTCATTAAACTGATGATGTTTGCTTTAATGTCATGAAACATGTAATTTTCAAGATGTATGAAAGTTATTGAATTTAACACTCTTGATCATATTTAATATCTTAATGATAATCACTTAAAAATCATAAAACTTAACTATTGTGATCGCGACGATGCAAAGTGCATCTGTGTCTCATTCAATTAAGCAACTGCATCATCAATCTTGTTGATAATCAGCTGCAATGATTGTAACTAGTACGCTCTTCAAGTCAGAATTTTTGCAAATAACTTTCATGAATTTAAATCTTGCAGATTGTAGCTTCTGCATTTACAATGATGAGTTTTTAATAAGTTGTCATCACAGAACGTAAGTTATCTGTATTGATGCAAATTCGCAAATAAGTGAGCTGATAATCAAGTTTCAAACATTAAAAGTCAAGTCAACATTTAAGTCAAAGAATGATATAAATAAAGTATCACATGTTCTTTGCATGCATCAACAACATTTCTTCTCTTTTCTGAGAATACATTCTTACATTTTTGTACTTCAAATTTTCATCAATTGTGTTCATGTTCATATCATCTGCAGTGTGTGAACATCTGATAAGTATAAGAAGACTTTTTGAGTGTCAATTTTCATGTAGATGACTTGAACTTTGATGCTCATGATTTTTGAGAAAAGCGCACTTTTTTTACTTGTAGTCTTTCATCTATCTCTTTTCATGATTGATAATAGTGATGTGATAGAAGCGAGATGAATGTTGCTCACTTATTCAGAGCATCGTGATTTCAAATTGTGAAATCGCTGATGTTTGATAGACATTCTTATTACATTGATGAGTGAATTTTTCTATACTTTGCTGCGTTTCATAAATGCAGAATGATCATAGCTGAGATCAATATTGATGAACATTGTTGTCAATTTATGAAATGATACTGCGTTTGCTTCTTCAAATCTTTGTCAATCTGCATACATTCAGACACAATGTTGATTAAATAGTCATGATTTCTTTAATGAACTATTCGATTGAATTTATTTGAAAGATCGAAAATGAGAATCTGTGATTATGCTTAAGCAATGTTACATGTATCGTTGAAGATTTGTTGCATCATCAAAGCAGTATCTGCAACATCATCAAGAATCACAAAGCTTAATGTTAATTCTATAAATTTTCTCATGATTTCAATAAATTTTGATGAATATATCAATGAATGTCAAAGAAGAAAAAGTGAATACAATTATTTATAATATAGATTGATAAACTAGTAACACACTGTGCATTCTTGATGCACATGTATGAGACTGTGTGATCTAGATGCAGTTATCATCTTTTATCTTGTTATTGACTTTGATGTCGTTCGCTTCATCATCATCATCATTCTCGACATCTTCGATTACATCATCATCTTCAAAGATTTTGAGCTTCAATGTCAACTTCATTATACACATTCAATGATTCTGTCTATCATATATCAGCATCTCGATTCTTGAATCTATACAACGCAAGTCATAAGTGATAGTTTTTTCATGTTGTTCAAGATAATTGACTTTCTTCTTGATTTATGCTTGATTTCTCTTCATTCACTTTGAATCAATCTGAACTAATCTTTTGATCTTGTATAAATTGTAATCAACATTGATTAATTTGATAGTGTCAATGATAAAGCATGATGACTTTTCATTTGAATACTTCTGCAGTTTTTTTGAATCTTTTTGAAACAATCAAACTATGTTCATCACTTTAAATTTGATCAATTTTGAAGTTATCAAAGTCACAAAAACTTTAAGCATAAGTTGAAAGTACTACATAATTAGATGTTAGCAATCATGTCAAACATGTTTTCTTTCGCTATGCATGTGATAACTTTCAAGAACAACATTAACAGAAAGTAAAGACTTTGTCATTTACTCAATAAAGAATAAGTTCATTCATAGAACTTATGATACAGAATACAGTCTTCTCGTTCTTGTCTCAGACATCATTGATGAGCATGTTGATTACTTTAATCTTGCTACAGTTCACTTCAAAGATAATGTTAAGAATGTGCTTCTCATAAAGAGACTTGACTTGCTTCAAGTTGTAAAGATGATCTGTTTCAAAATGAACATATCTTTTATTTCAATCTTTTACTTCAGAGAATGCAAGTGACTATGTCTCTGAAAGTTGTTCAAGACACAAAAATGTGTTAAGTACTTTAAGTCAACGAACTTTCATCATTCAATTGTTGACGTTGAGTTGAAATTTAATTTCAATGCAATGATTGTTAATTCAGTCTTACTTTTTCTTATTCATCTTCTTTCAAAGTTAATTAATGATTATCATCATTGAGAAATTGACAAGTTTGTTAAATCTTGATGAAAGACTGCAATCAATATCTTGATGTTCATTCAATTTCACATCTGTAAGAAGAGAGTTGAAAAACATTGATTGATTAATGTCATATTATAATCATAATGTGTTACACATAGTCTTTAGCTGTTTGATGTACTTTTGAATAACTCAAGAATTTATCTCTTGAATCTTAATGATTTTTGTATGTATCTTGTTCATGTCTTTCAAATTTTGATATATACAGTATTTCAAATTGACTTGATGAGCTTCTTTTTCTTTTCATACTCATTCATGTTGATTCACTATCAAGTTTATCATCAGCATGTTCACTCATGTTGTCATTTGAAAGAAAGATCATTCAAAGAGTGTATCTGTAACAAATCACTTACAAGATTTTTTATTCATGATCTTAAATAGATTGATGATTTTGAACATTTAAGTCATCTTTTTATGCATCTTATTCATGATCAATCAATCTCATCTTATATCTCAAAGCTTTCATATCGACTGTGATTGTCTTGCTTTAAAACTTGCTTTTTGAGAATGATGTAAACTTCTCATCAATTCTGCAATGTAAGTCTTGTACATGTTTATCATAATTACACATATGAAACTAGAATTAACTTACTCTTCTTCTGATAGAAAATATACATCTGTTTGTTTCAATCTGATGATCAGCATGTTCATCTTAACATCACAATATGCATGATGAATTTATCAACATAATAAATCATTGTTCTTGTCGAGATGAATTTGAATCTTCTTTAGTTAATTGATGATCAAGACTGATGAAATGATAACTAGATTGACAAATTTCGATGATATGAGATGTGCAGATGAGCTTGCGTTCACATATGAACATTTAATTTTCAATCTGTTATTAGAAGAGCATTTTGCATCTTTAAACTGAGAAGTATCAAGAGTGTTTTCTTTCAAATGTTTATTGAACTTCTTCTTGTGATGAGCATTGTTAATCTCATCATATGCTATGTGCAATAGATGATTCAGACAAATTAATTCAAGCATCTTTATTGTTTTATCAATAAATTAGCATGCTTCATTCTTAATTTTGCTGACATTCATGTTTATCTTTTCAAGACTCATATCATCGACATTATATTTTTGCTTCATGAACATTTTTATTTTAAACATCACAAAAATCTCAAAAGTCTGATATAAAAAGAGTGACGTGATCATTCTTTGCAAATGTATGCGTGACTGAGATTCAACATGATTAAAATCATGCAGAAACAGTTGAGTCTAATTTCATCATTTGTTTTCTTCATGAAGATGCTTTGTAACAGTCAATGATATCTTTATCATGAATCTGTTCAATCTTGTTAGTCAAGAAACAAGATCAACTTTGATATCTCAATCATCTTGTGTAATGCTTCTTCAAAGTCTTCTCACTATCTTTAACATCATTGAGATTCACATGTGATCATGCATGTTCTGACTTTCTTGCAATATCTTCTTTAAATGAAGTATCGAAGATCATCATGTTTTGTTGAGATTTTATCTGCTGAAATAAAGATTGTACAGTTACTTCATATTGTTCAACTCAACTTGTTGAATCTTGATGTGAGTTGATGATATTGTTTTCATTTGATGAAGAATTATCATTTTTTTATTTGAAACTTGATACTGTTATTGAGTTATCAAAAGTTAAAGCTGAAATGTGAAACTTATCTGAAACTGACATTAATATGTCATTCTTTTGAATCTGCATTTTGTCATTTGACTTTTGTTGCTTTGAATGCAATGATTCAGAACTTTCATCATTCTCTGTAAAAATCACTTGTCGTTAGTCTGTCATTCATACACATACTTCAGTAACTTACTATAATGCAATGTTTGATCAGCTAATGTGATGCTTGTTGTATCTTTCTTTGAATGATTGAATCTTGATCGCTTTCAAGAAAAATATAAAAGCGTGTGAATCTTGTTCATGAGATCTTCACTCTTGTCAGTTCGCTGTGAATGTACACTCTTCACAAATTTATCAGATTTCGCTGCATTGTCTGCTGAATCAACATTATTCTTCGTTGTACTCAGAATAGCTGTATCATTTGCATTGCTCTCTTTCATGTTAATGACTGCTGACTGCTTCTGAACATGAGTAGATGCTGCATTGTTTGCTGAGTCAACATTATTCTTCGTTGTACTCAGAACAGCTGTGTCATTCGCATCGTTCTTTTTTGTATTAATGATTGCTGACTGCTTCTGAACATGAGTAGACGCTGCATTGTCTGCTGTGTCAACGTTATTCTTTGTTGTACTCAGAACAGCTGTGTCATTCGCATCACTCTCTTTCATGTTAATGATTGCTGACTGCTTCTGAACATGAGTAAACGCTGCATTGTCAGTCGAGTCAACGTTATTTTTTGTTGTAAACAGAATAGCTGTGTCATTCGTAATGCTCTCTTTCATGTCAATGACTGCTGACTGCTTCTGAATATGAGTAGAGTTTATTCAATTCTGCTTTATGAAATCTAAAGTTCTTGTCAATCTTTATTGATATACATGATCTATCAAATTATCAATTGTCGTTTCATGATCAATTGATAATGTGTTGATCTCATTTCTTCAAGTTATCACTTTGTTAATTTTTTCGCTTTCATTAACATTAATGAATCTCATGTGCTCTTGATGAGAAGCTGAGATTAATGAAGCATTGTTTGTAAATTCTGCACTGATCATTAGTTCATTGTTTACATACATGTGTTTCTGATCTATCAGAATATGATGTAATGCAAGTCACATTAAAGCGAGCAGCATGATTAAATCGATTTGAAACATCGCGTAAGACAACTCGAAAAGTTCTGTCTGAATTTATTTTCAAGACTTTGTCATTTATGATGTAAATGATAGTATTCATCTTAGTGTAACTTATATCATCTTTGAGAATATCAATTTACATCTGAAACGAAACATTATAAAATCAATCTTTGTCATCATGTAAATCATGATTAAATACATCTTTAATTGAAGTCAAGCTTATTTTTGAGATCTCTTTTGAAGTGATCAGATTCAAGTGTGAACTCATCATTGCATGAAGTTCAATGTCTTCAAGTATTCTGATGAATGACATGACTTTTTGTGACTGCAAAAACTCAGACACAGATGATGCTCATTGAATCTTTACAATCTTATGTATGATGATGAGTGATTGATCATTTGAAAATAATGTAAAACTAGTTTGTGTATGAGTGAAAGATGTGTTGATCTTTTTGACATGTTTCTGTTTAAAGCGTCTCTTGTTGAAGAGCAATCATTGAACTATAGTGATCAAACTGCTGATAATATGATTTGCTTCAAAGTCATTGAACATAAATGAGTTGACATTGTACAGAAACGATGTTAATTTCTTCTCAATGATAATCGACTTCTTATGAAATCTGATGTGCTTGAGTGTAGACACATGCTTTTCAAGTCATTGCTCAGCTTGATTTGTTAAATTCTTCAACTGATATTTATCAATGTTTAAGATTTTAAAAATCTCTGTCATGTTTCTGAAAGTTGAACACTCATCATCAAGTTGAAAATTCTGATATCTGATAGTAATATTCTTTTTGAGACGTGAGCTAGTCATTATGATGAGTTGATAAAATCAGTTTGATAAAATAAATGATGATGATGAAATATGAGTGCTGCTATTTGACTATGTGAGATGAGTTGACGTGACAAACTAAATGTGTACTCGACTGATGTTAAATATGCAAATTCAATCAACTGAGATTAAGTTCAATGAATATATTTCAATCTTGATGATGATACTCATTAAAAAAGATATATAATTAGATCATGATTTTATGTGATTATAAAAGCAACTTGAAAGATTCACATTAAGTATGATGAGCAGATGAATGAAAGATTAAGTTGTGTTAAGTATATGCAATGAATGTGATATTGTAAAAGCTGAAACATAGTGAATTTACTTTAGCTTATGTTGAAAATCTGCGCTCACATGATGCGCATAACAGCTTAAAGAATAAGTTAGTTTATTGTTAATTGAAGTGTATTGTATTTGCAAGTTGTTATGTCTATATTTCAGTGTGTATTACACAGTGATCAATGTTTTAATCTCTTTGACAGACTTGAACTAGCAGCAGACAAAGAATTTAAACTTCGAAAAAGAATATTATTTTCTATGAAACATGTTTATCAATTAATGAATACTATTTCTTGATCAGATTTATTTTCTTGCAATGCTTGTTCTTCTGAAAGATTTGTTGCTTGATCTTCGCTTGCATCTCAATGATGCTTTTACTCTTCTGCGAAATTTGTTGCAGAAACTTCATTCACATTTTGATGATGCTTTTACTCTTCTGAGAAATTTATTACTTGATCTTCATTCATGTTTTTATGATGCTTTTGCTCTTCTGAAAAGTTTGTTACTTGATCTTTGCTTATGTTCTGATGATGTTCTTGCTCTTCTGAGAGATTTGTTACTTGATCTTCGCTCATGTTCTGATAATGCTCTTGCTCTTCTGAGAGATTTGTTACTTGATCTTCGCTTACATTCTGATGATGCTTTTGCTCTTCTGCAAAATTTGCTGCAGAAGCTTCATTCACATTCTGATGATGCTTTTGCTCTTTTGAGAAGTTTGTTGCTTAATCTTCGCTTGCATATCAAGCTTTATTCTCATTTCATTGTGATTCTTGCTCTTGAAATTGATACTTTGTTTTCATAAAATTGATGAATTCTTGTTGACTAGAGTATTTCTCATAGACTTCGTTGATCGAGAACAGATTTTGAACATGTCGTATCATGTGTAAATTGCAAGCGTAATCATACTGAAGTTCATCATAGTTACATAACATAACAAATGAGTGTCAGAATCATGTCTAAATGATACAATTAATGAAGATCAGAATTGATAGTGCTTGATCTTTAGAAATAGCTATAACTGAATATTAAGAATACAGAAGAAGATTGATACAAAAGCTTCTATTTATGTAATGTTCAGAGACTGCGCTAGACTCGAAAGAAATGTGTTTGTAACATGAGAAGAATGTGATGTAGATAAACAAGATGTTGGTGAAAGAAAAGAGTGTTGAGTCATATCTGAGTCATATCTGAGTCAAATCTGACTAGCTCGATGATTAGTTCTAATTATTACGCAGAGAACTCGCTAGCGTTCATTGTGAATTGATTAAAGCTTCAGTCTTGTTCAGTCTTGATACACTCGTAACATTATTTCTCTCTTCGAAAATTCATGTTCGCATAAATGTAGTTCATTTGCTCGCTTTTGTTGATAGTTATTTCGATATTTAGCGCGATTTGTTTGAATATAGCTTATGAAATTCGTTCAAAACTTTCTCTGAGTCATTGAATTTTTCTTTATCGACATAGTATCATTTGTCGTTTCTATCTAGATCTATTCATTTGACTTTGTACTGTATTTGATCTCGATAGCGTCTGAAGTTCAATATATTGTCTATCTTTCAGTGTTCATTGTCTTCAATAGTGATTGATCTGAGTGATTCTGAATGCTGTTCTGATAGAGAGTCTTCTGAATACGATTGCAGTAGCTTCGAACTAAACATTGAATGCGAATACTTCATGCTGACTGATAGACAAAGATGATAGAAGATACTCACTTTGACAGTGATTTGATAAAGATCTAGCTGTTTGTCTTTCAAATCTTTGCAGAGTCTCGTTGTCTTAATGTTTCTGAAAGATAGTCAAACTCAGTCATCTACTTCATAAATGACATCTCATCTATGTTTATTGATTTGAACTTCGATGGTCAGCTTCGTCTTTTTCAATTGTTGACGATCGAAGTTCAGTAATTTTTTCATTCAAATGACAATGTCATCTGCTTTTCTAGCTTTAAGTCGTTCACGAGTTGTTTTGTAGTCAGTCGTATCTGAATCGAAACTCATTCGAGAATGAAATTCTTTATTGAAGTAGAAGAGAATCATTGAAGTGATTGAGAAGATATTGAAATTGTCACTGAATTTCATCATAGATATTCATTTGACTCAGTCGTTCTGCATGTAATTGCAGTAGATTCTAAGTTCGCGTTCGACGTCTTGATTGACTCATTTCGATTGATCGTTGATCTCAGAATGATAGACTGTGAATAGACTAGCTGTGATTCTCAGTTGCTTGCAAAGACTTTTTCACATAGTCGATATGAATTGAGAGTCTCTGTTCGAAACAATAGAACTGAGTAGATCATGCAGTCAATAGACGTTTCATAGCATAATTCAAATCGTTTCTTCGATTGAGATGTCATCGTCTTCTCAATGACAGGAAACATAGTGACATTCTTTGATGAGATGACATATGATTGTGCAAATGACGTTATAGTCTTCTGACAGAGATAGTTCAGTGATGAAGTTTATAGCTATATCTTTTCAGCGTTTCTGTGAAATCGAGAGAGAATGATGAAGTTCATTGATGTTATCTCTAGAAGCTTTGCTTCCCTGACAAGCATGACAGTTTTGAATGTATCATTGAATAGTAGCTTGATGATCTGATCAATAGTAGAAACGCTGAACTAGATTGATGATTTGTCTATTGTCGAAGTGAGAGATTGAAGATTGATCATGCACTTCTTGTAGTAATTTCGTGTGCATGTTCTTAGAAACTCACAGTAAATCTTTTCTAAATAGAACGTTGTCAATGATTTCGCAGTTCTTCAGTTTAGTGATATGAAATTTGAGCTTGTTTTCGTTCATAGCTTGTTTATATTCGTTGCAGAGCTCATCTGTTTGATTCATCATTCGTACTCGTTGATAGAGATTTGCTTTCGATTCAATAGATAGAACATTGATTCTATCAAAGATCAGAATAGTTTGAAAACGATCTTCAAGACGCTGAGCTGATTCAGAGATGTTCGCTAGAGACATTCTGATTAGAGCATCGACTTTAGTGTTCATTTTGCCTGATCTAAAGATGATCTGAAAGTTGAACTTCGATAGAATGTTCAGATAGTTGACTTGTCGTTGACTTAACTGTTTATTTTTCATGAAGATCTTCAAAGTCTGATGATCGATGAACATCTGAATGAATAGTTCAATGCATTTCAGCTCGAATCATCAGTGTTCGAAGCATCGAATAATGACTAGCAATTTCTTGTCATAGATGTGATAATTGATTTCAGCGAGAATCATGCTTTTGCTGTAGAAGATCATCGAATGAAAAACTTTCTCATCATCGTACTGAGATAGTATTTCATCTTTTACATAGTTCAAAGCATCGATCTTCAGAATAGCTTGTCGTTTAAGATCGAAGTGACGAAGTACTGAGATCGAGCTGACTTGTTTCTTTAGATTGTCAAAGACTTGAACACAGATCTCGTTTCAAACAAAAGACGTGTTCTTTCTAGTCAGCTGAGTGAATGATTTGACTAGCTTCGAGAAGTTCTTAATGAAACGACGATAGAAGTTAACAAATCTCACGAAGCTCTGAATTTCTTTTAGATTGATTGAAGTGATTCAGCTGACTATGACTGTCACTTTACTAGAATTCATACGAAGATTTAGTTCTGATACGATGACTTCTAGAAAGACAGTCTCTTCTACATTGAATTTGCACTTTCGAATATTCATCTGCAGTTCAGCTTTGCGTAGTTGACTCAATACTAGTTTGACGTGATCTCTATGTTTCTTTCTTATTTTGCTATAGATGAGAATGTCATCTAGATAGATTTGACAAAAGTCGTTCAGAAAGTTTCATAAAACGTCATTCATATATTGCTGAAAGAAGATCGATTTGTTAGTCAGTTTAAATGATAACATCTTGTATTTATATGCTTCTAAAGCAGTGATAAAAGTGATGTAATTCTCGCTATCGAAGTGCATTCGAAGTTTGTTGAATGCTGATATGATGTTCAATTTAGTCAGATGCTTGCAACTTACTATTTTATCAATGATCTCGTCTATTAATGATAGAGAATATCTATTTCTTTTGAAAATGACATTTAGCTTTCAATAGTTCACGCAGAATCGAAGATCTTTATTCGCTTTGAGAACGAATAGAATGAGAAAGAAATAGAGAGTCTGACTAGAAGTGATGAATTTCTTCAACAGATTCTCGTTTAAGTACTTCTTTACTTTCAGAAGTTTGACAAAGAATATTTGATAGACTCAGCAGCGAGAGAGCGTTGAATCACTGATGAGCTCGATTTTATGATCGTAGAAGCGATGAGAGAGTAGTTTATTCAATTGAGCTTAATCAAAAACATCTAGAAACTCATGATATTTTAATGACAGCTTCGCTTTAATATCTTTCAAATTCTGAGTCGTTTCATTGATTGAAGAGATGTTTAGAGCGTTCAAATCGCACTGAGTATTGTACGTAATTTCTTTATTGATGTTCATCATGAATAGAGCAAAGACTTCAATCTTGTTCTTCTTTGAACAATTCAACAATGTTTTGAATGAAGCTGCGTTTATGCTTTGAATCAAGAATGACTCTTTTCGAACGAGTCATTTGAGCATCATAGAAATCTTAGTCTGAGTGATTAAAGAAGACGAAGTTGATCGCGATCAACTTGAGTGCTTTGAATTGAGAGAAATCGAAAAAATCGAAATAGAAGTATTCAATTGATTCGAAAAAACAATGACGTTGTTTCACATATTCAATAATATTTCGTTTTTGTTCATTCAGAGCTTACTCAATATGACTTCATGATGATTAATATCAGCTATCAGCATTGATACAGTCAATTTCTTATGACTTTCGATGATGAGATTGAGTAGAATTTTATGAGTGATGATCTTCTTAAATATCTTCTCGTCATAATCTCTTATTAGCTTCTCTTTTGTCAGTGATATAGATTGAATTTTCAGTTTCTCGCATACTTTATCGACTAGATTAGAATGTATGATCGTGTAGATGACTGAATCACTGTCTATTAAAGAACGAAGATTGAAAGATCAATTCTGAGAGATGAGATGAGCGTTAATTAGAAACGACTTTTCAAAGTAATTTTCTTTCAATAGAATTTCGTCTAGTTTGCACAAAGATATAATCTCTATTTCTTTGATAACTTTTGAAGAGATGACTAGTTTTTTGAATCGAAATTCGAATTGAAATCGAAGCGATCATATTCATTGTTCACTGCATTAATTCTAGTAGATTGATCGAGACACTCTTTAGAGCTATGACCTGATTTATGACATATGAAACAGCTTTTGACTAGAATATCTGCTTCTTTGACGCTAGTTAAAATCGCGTCGCGCGACTTTAGCTGATCAGACTTCAAGTGATCGATTGACTGAGTGACAACAGTCACTCTATGAAAGATAGTCTTAAAAAGATCATTGACGCGTTTGATCTTGTTCTTGATCTCTCGAATGACTCGCTGATCATTATTCAAATGAATCAGATAGAAACGAATTTTCTTTAGAGAATCAGATTGAACTAGTTGATTTACTCAAATGAATCGAAGACGAGAATGAATTTTATCTTTCAGATCAGCAATCAGTTGCTTCTCGTGATAGTCTAGATAGAAAGATAGACGTTGAAACTGAGTATAGAATTCACTGAATTTCTTGAATTCTTGAACCAAGTTGTAGTATTTTTTACAAAAGTTGACTTTCTTATTTGAATCATTGAACAACTGAGCTAACTCTTTCAAAAGATCGTCGATGATTCTATAGAGATTGACACAGTCACGTTCGCGTCTAGTCTGAGTGATCTCAGCTGCGTCATCGAATAATCTAGAATGTACATAGCTCAATTTGAATCATTCATTAGAAAAGAGATCGACGTTGATCTTTAGTTTATTCTGAATTTTTTCGTATCAATTCTTTCAAGTAGAGTTCTTTTCATCAGTAAATAGCGAAGAATCAGGTATTTTTTGAGATCTAGAACGCTCAGAGTAGATGAAATCAGAAGAAGTGTTTTCTTTAGCTTGAAGTCTAGTCTTCAACTCTTTGATTTCGTTTTCTTGTTGTTTATTTAACTCGTAGAGTCGATCTGTTTCTTCATCAAGAACTAGACTTCGAGCCTTTCAAATTTCGTAGAACACGAGAGATATTATCATTTCAGCGAATGATTCATCATCTTCATGAATGAATGATGCAGCACTTGATGATTTCGTTCGTGATTTCGATGAATCAGCATCAGAGATTTGAGAGAAACGATTTCGAAATTCTTTGAAACGCTCTTCAGTAGACGAATGACTAGACATGATGAGATTTGTTTGAAAGAAGATCGAACGAATGATGATGCTTAATGATTGAAGAAGAAAGACGTATAAAATGAGGTTTAATCTTCAACAAAGAAGATGAGATTTGTTTGTTGATTTGATTGATTCTCTAGCAAACAACGAAGATTCTTTATCGTTGAATCTATCGATTGATTTGATTCTTGAGCAATTCACGAAGATTCTTTATCGTGATTCTCGTAATCGAGTGAACTTTGCGTACTTAATGAGCGATAAGTAGTCTAGCAATTCAAACAGTCTTGTCGTTGATTCTATTCAATTCTCTAGTGTTGTTCTATCTTTCAATTATTATCAATCATCAGGTAAATGAATTTCTTTAGACTCGTTCTGTCTAGATGAGTATGTTGAATGAGTAATGAGATCAGTATTGTGTGATTAACAAATTCTTAATATAATGTCAGAATCGTGTCTAAATGATACAATCAATGAAGATCAGAATTGATAGTGCTTGATCTTTAGAGATAGCTATAACTGAATATTAAGAATACAGAAGAAGATTGATACAAAAGCTTCTATTTATGTAATGTTCAAAGACTGCGCTAGACTCGAAAGAAATGTGTTTGTAACATGAAAAGAATGTGATGTAAATGAACAAGATGTTGATGAAAGAAAAGAATGTTGAGTCATATTTGAGTCATATCTGAGTCAAACCTGACTAACTCGATGATTAGTTCTAATCATTACGCAGAAAACTCGCTAGCGTTCACTGCGAATTGATTAGAACTTCAGTCTTGTTCAGTCTTGATACGCTCGTAACAATGAGTCGCAAGCATGATTATAAACAGTCAGAAGACGATTGAATTGAGACATGAAGTCAAGTTTTCTGATTCTCATCATACATAGAATAATGACAGAAGCTTCTTTGTCTTGAAAAGAATCAATTATGTACGCTTCAACATTTCAAACTTTCAAGTTTAAGACTAAGCTTCTCTTCAGTAGCTGAACTTGTGCAGTATATTTCGTAAGAATGACGATGTTTTTGATAAATATCTTGACTTCAGCGTAGATCTTGACTAGCTCAATTGTTACAATGACTTTAATTTCATTCTGCTTGAACTGAGATGCATTGACTTTTATGTCAATCTCATTGATGTTGAGAAATGTCAATGATCATTTTATTTTGCAAAAGCTCTTCAATACAATGATTGCAATAGTCATATTAAGTCAAAGTGAAGAGTCAACTGAGAATTGCATCTGAGTTTTGTATCAGACAGTGAATACGATGTCATCTATGATGAGAATTGCGCGATACTGTTCAGTGAGAAGCATATGAAAATATTCAAGCATAATCAGATGTTTGAATAAACTTTTGTTTATATAATGCGCGAAGCAATTGTTCTTGATGTCTTTTTTCATTGATTGAAGTTGCTCATCATCATTGAACATATGCATCAAATCATTGCTGTGAATCATAGCAATAAAGATCTCTGCATTCTTGACTCTCACGACTTTCTGAACGATAGTATGATCTTCTTTGAATTTTTTTAGCATAGTAGTGTCGAAGTTGATCAGCGTGCAAACAACAACGCTCACGTCATGCTTAAGAATATTTACACTTAGCTTAATCTCAATGCGCTGAAAGAATTCTTGATCTTTCATGTTGAGAGTTTTTCTCATCTCAATTCTTTGAAAATATGAGCAGAAAGTCTTAATAACAGCGTTGCGCTCAGTCTCATTGTTCATTTTATTGAGCTTGACATTGATAATTCTCTGAAGCATATGATGTTTAAATTCGTGATCTCGCTTCAAGAATTGATGTGTGACATGAGAATTAAGATCTTCGTAATTCATATTGAATGAATTCTCGTCGCTCTTGAAATCTTCATAAGTCATATTGACTTCTTCATTGTTGATTTATACAATTGAAAAATCTTGTGTCTTGTGCTGCTTGTCACTCTGTTCATTCTGTTGACTCTGAGATTACGTCTTATTCATTGAATGATTGTTCAAACTTGTGACTTTTAGAAGCAGAGTGTCAAGACTGATCTGATGCAATTTGTATTGATGATCTTTAATGTCATGTAGAATTTTCTTGCTCTGATTAATAATTTGATGTGTCAGCTGATCATAAAAGACATCAAATAACTTGTGAAAGACATTTCATCATTGTTGAGCGAAATTGTTGTTTACTGAGTGAGACGTGTGACTGTCTTGAGCGATTATCTGACGTTCAGTGAACTGCGAGTGAAAATGAATGATTTTCTTATTCATCAGAATAATATCTTTGTTTTTCAATCATTGAAGCTGTTTATTCAGTTTGAGAATGAATGTATCAGCTGTGTTGTTGAACAAACTCAGCATTTTCACTTTCTTGCTTAGCTTTAAAAGTAGCATTGTGATAATGACATTCATCAGTGTCTTCTCAATCTCAAAGAGTTTCTTGATAAAATCAAAATTGTTAGAAAGATTCTGAAGATATTGCATGATCGACATCTGAGACTTATTCAGCTCGATATCTCACTCAGCAAGAGTAGTTGAGAGATTCAAGTCTTCAAAGAGAACTGATGTGAATTTGATACGAAGATTCATCAACAAATTCTTGAGTGCTAATTAGTCAATCACACGCAGCTAATCATCATGTTGACATTGTTGACATCGTTGACAGCTGATTAGATTAAAGATTCAATCAAACATCACTTAATTACGTCATTAATCTTGTACTTAAATCTAATAGTTGATAAATTGAATCATTTATCTTTGCGCATAAATAATTAAATGATTAACAGCATCATTAAACAGTTTGACAACATTTTCGTTCTTCGCATTCTACATGCTCGTTTATCTACATACTCATCACTTTACTCGTCACTCTACATACTCATCACTTTACTCATCATTCTACATACTCATCATTCTACTCGTCATTCTACATACTCATCATTCTACTTGTCACTCTACATACTCATCATTCTACTTGTCACTCTACATGCTCATCATTCTACTCGTCATTCTACATACTCATCACTCTACTCGTCATTCTACATACTCATCATTCTACTTGCTACTTTACATGCTCATTATTCTACTCGCTCATTTACTCGCTCATCTGCTCGCTCATTTACTCGCTTCATCTACTCGCTCTATCAATCTCTCTATCAAACGCTTTATCAAATTTTCTATCAAACACTCTATCAAACTTTCTATCAAATGCTTTATCAAACGCGTTGATTGAATGCATAAAACACGTCAAACAGTGCTTCAAACAATGCTTTCTACATGACTTGAAAACAGTACTGTTATCTCTGTGATTAGTAATCTTCGCTTTCAGTCGAAGATCGACGCTAGAAAATTCAAAAGATTCAGAGTATTTACTTCTTTTCACTTCTTTCTTTCTTCATAGAATAGTTTCTACTTTCTATTTCGTATGAAATAATGCTAACTGACTCAATAGAATGCACTCTTCATGACTCGATATCAAACTTTCTACTGATTTTTCTGCTGATCTTTCTACTGATCTTTCTACTGATCTTTTGATCGAGCTTTCTACTGATCTTTTGATCAAGCTTTCTACTGATCTTTCTACTGATCTTTCTACTGATCTTTCTACTGATCTTTCTACTGATCTTTCTACTGATCTTTCAATCAAGCTTTCTACTGAGCTTTCTACTGAGCTTTCTACTACTGAGCTTTCTATTGAGCTTTCGATCGAGCTTTCTAGTGAGCTTTCTACTGAACTTTTGATCGAACTTTCTACTACTGATCTTTCTAGTGAGCTTTCTACTGAGCTTTCGATTGAGCTTTCAATCGAGCTTTCTATCAAACGCTTTATCAAACTTTCTACATGCTTCAAATTACTTGTCGATCGAGTGCATAACATGAGTTGAACAGTGCTTTCTACATGACTTCTTTCATGATTCTCTACCAAGCACTCTTCATGTTTTTCTACCAAGCACTCTTCATGTTTTTCTACCAAGCATTCTTCATGTTTTTCTACCAAGCACTCTTCATGTTTTTCTATCAAGCACTCTTCATGTTTCTCTATCGAGCACTCTTCATGTTTCTCTATCAAGCACTCTTCATGACTTTCTTTATGATTCTCTATCGAATATTCTACATAGTCAACAATTCGTTCAAATAGATGATTAAATAACTAGTTAGATAATAAATTTATTGATTTAATATCTTGCTTTTGCATGCGCTTGAGCATATAGAATTGAGCATATAGAATCAGAATAATCAGTGTCAGCAATGTTATTTTGATGATTCATGTTATTTTGATGATTTGTGTCATTTTGATGATTCGTGTCATTTTGATGATTCGTGTCATTTTGATGATTTGTGTCATTTTGATGATTCATGTCATTTTGATAATTGATGTCATTTAAGCTATTAGACATGCACTCGCAGCTAATCACGTCAAAGTGATCTTATAAGAAGAGAGATTGACCAAAATGATAAATCATTTAATTTATCAACTAGTTACGTGATTAAACACTTGACGAGATTTCTCGATGCATCGTTGAAAATCTAGAGTGAGTACAACGATGACATTCATTATAGCGACGCTTTATACTATAATCTGCTTATAAATAAGTCTCTGTAGATATATATAATATACATAGATAGAAGAATTGACATATGCAACATAAGCGACGAAAGCGAGATTCACTTCAGCGCATATGAACAAACGCAGATTATATTGAGATGCAGTTCAGAGCATATGAATGAATGCAGATTTTATCGACAAAAGCAGAACTCAGTCAGATGAGCTCAGCTTAAAGTTGAATAAAATCGAAATTTTAGCTGATTTCACTGAATTGAGTTCTGCTTTTGTCAATAAAATCTGCATTTGTTCATATGTCACTGCATTGAATCTTACTTTTGTCAATATAATCTGCATTTGTTCATATGCGCTGAACTAAATTCGACTAACTCAGCTAATTCAGTTAAAATATTTATCTACATGCTTATCATTCTACTCGCTCATCTACTCATTCATCTACTCGCTCACTTTACTCACTCACTTTACTCGCTCATTTACTCGCTCATTTACTCGCTCACTCTACTCGCTCATCTACTCGCTCATCACTCTACATGCTCATCACTCTACATGCTCATCACTCTACATGCTCATCACTCTACTTGCTCATCTACTCGCTCATTTACTCACTTACTCTACTCACTCATCTACTCGCTCATCTACCCGCTCATCTACTCGCTCATCTACTCGCTCATTACTCTACATGCTCATCACTCTACATGCTCATCATTCTACTCGCTCATCTACTCGCTCATCTACTTGCTCACTCTACTCACTCATCTACTCGCTCATTTATTTACTCAATAATCTTCACTTCAAGCTTTATAAAGCTGACGCTAAATAGTTTGAAGTTTTCATCTTCTTTCTTTCTTCGTAGTTTCTACTTTCTAGAACAACAACAATCAAAATATCAACATGTTCAGCTATCAACTCAACTATCAACTCAGCTACAGCTCAGCTATCAACTCAGCTATTTACTCGTTCGTTTACTAATCAGTCTACTCACTTCAAAACATGCTTCAAAATACGCGTTGATCGAGCGCATAACACAAGTCAAACAGTGCTTCAAACAATGCTTTCTACTGATCTTTTGATCAAGTTATCTAGTGAGCTTTCGATCGAGTCATTTACTGAGCTATCGACTGAGCTTTTGATCAATCTTTCTAGTGAGCTTTCTACTGATCTTTCGATCGAGCTTTCTATTGATCTTTCTACTAGTGAGTTTTCTACTGAGCTTTCTATCAAACACTTTATTAAACATTCTACATGCTTCAAAATACGCGTCGATTGAGCGCATAACATGAGTCAAACAATGCTTCAAACAATGCTTTCTACATAACTTTCTACATGACTCTCTACATGATTCTTCATCAAGCTTCAAATTACTTTGTAATCAAGAATCAAATTTGTTCTTTATCGAGCATCAAACATGACTTTATCATACATTCTACATGACTTTCTATTGAACATTTTAAATAACTTTCTATCAAACATTCTACATGACTTTCTATTGAACATTTTACATGACTCTCTATTGAACATTTTACATGACTTTCTATTGAACATTCTACATGACTCTTTATCGAACATTCTACATGACTCTCTACCTCATTAGTTTACTCATTAACTTTCTCATTAACTTTCTCATTAACTTTCTCAGCGCATATATTAAACTGTGTAAATAGCTATTATTTAAATAGTCAAATTAATTATTAATTATTCAACGTTGCAACTATCAATGTTACAAATGTCAGAATAGTCATGTTTGTTGAATCAAATGATAAAGACGCATACTGCGCTCATAGAAGTTCTAAAGATGTTGACATTTTTATGAATATTGACGCTTTTATGAATATATCTCAGCTAAAAGTGATGCAAATCTGAAACATGAGATTAAATAAATATTCAAAATATTGATTGCTAAAAGCATTAAAATCTGTCACTGTCACTCTTTACAAATTGCGAATGCAAGATGTATCTCTTTTGTTTATTATTCTTTGTGAGTCATTTGACTTTCTCAATCATCATTTTCAAGTATATGTCTTTATTGATCTTGATGAATGCTTTTATTTTCTTCTTCTTTATGTCTTTAAACATTTCTTCAATTTTAATTTCATGTATCACTATCTTAAAACTAACTTTGCACAGATTTATGTTCAATAAAATCTTTTTGATTCAAAAATCATTTTTCTTCAGTATTTTCTTACTGTCTTTCATCTTAACTTGAAATATCAGTAAATTTGATCATTTTTTCATAGTTTCTATGTTCTTGCACATCAATAACATCTCGTCGATGTTAATCTTTTTCACTCATCTCACTATGTTCTTTGTTGTTGTCATCATGATTCTCTTGATCTTCTCTTCTTTTTTAACAAAGATTTTAATCTTGAATTTCTTGCAATGATTTTGCACTGATGATGCAACATCAGTGCTGAAGACAAGATGACTTTCAAATGATGTTGTTGACTTCTCGTTTATTTTCTTCGCTCAATTGTCAACATGTCTCTTCTTCTTTGTGAATTTCTTTTCAAGTTTGCTCATTATTTTTTTCAATCTCTTCAGCTGATTCTTCATGCATCGATTGACAGTCAACGTAATGACGCGTTGACATGTCAGCTTTTCTATTATCTTTGTCAATTTTCTCATCTCTTTTCAGAGCATCAGCTCATTGTTTCTACGTTCATTGAGCTCATAGAGTACTCACAGCTTGTTCAATTTCTCATGTATATTCTTCATCTTGATTGAATTCTTCTGCAAGATAGTAATATTCATCTCTCGCTCACTTGCTGACATCACATCAATGATGCTCATCATTTGCTCTTGACGATCAGAATGAAGCATGAACATCATGCTGATGATGTTTTATTGTCAAAAAAGATTGATGCTAATAATGTACTTACTTTTCATTAATAAAGTGTTTAATAAAGTATTTTTCTATCTGAATTCTTTGATTTGAAGATGAGAAGATTACTTTGCTCAATATTTTGACATCTGTGATCGCATGTAAGATTTTTAATTATCTTACAATCTATATATACTTTTACATTAAGTCAAAACTATGTAGTATTAAAGAAGTCATGCTATTCAAAATCTCATCTTTTAGATGCATTTCTTTCTAGAAGATGCAATCATCTGACATCAATGACTCTGACTATCTACGATAAATATTCGATACATCACAAATCATAATGCAAGACTGTTAAGAGTTGTTGATGTTGAAGAAATGCTTGAGAAACGTTTAAGAGCAACATAGATCTTCATTCAAAAGAATGAAATCAATTTTTGAGTGCTAGTAGACTTAGATTCGAGAGTTTCAGCCACTCAATTTCTTTAGTTCTCATGTCATTTTACCAGAAAAGCGCTTGTCTGCGTTGAGACAATTGACTCGCGTGTTAATCTGGTTGTGAAATAGCGTACTCATGAAGTCTGTCACTCAGCGACGACATTTCTATTAGAGTGTTGGCTCTCAATTAGGTACGACAGAGAACAATAGCACTTGAAATGGAAACAAGGTTGTTGGTTAGCCAGCGGAATGTGTTGTTCTGTCCATTAAGATCAGTCGACTACACTCTCATACTTCTGATTTCGAGAACGACAGCCTCAACTGTTACTGGTGTGTTGAGAAGAAAAATGTTTTAACAAAAGAAGGAACAGAACCGACTATATATTTGTTTGAACAAACAACTGTGCACCACAAAATGGAAATTGAGATACAAAATCCATTATCGAGTTCCCTCAAACCATCTCTTCTCTAATCATTTCCCGCATCATTGTTTGATATCTACAACGTCCACCTGGCATTCTTTCAGCGTCGAACCCGATCTAGCGAGCATAGCAATATTGGTGGGACACAATTACTACACATCCTTTGGAGGCATCGGCGCCCTTCAAAGACTTGAGACGGCATCTGCTCTGACCCTTCGATAAAATCGCTCGACCATTTCAACCGGGACGATAGCTCCTCGTTGTCTTATTCAGCTATCGGAGTACAATATCTTGCACAACTGCCTCTTCTACCTCAAACTCCAAGCGATCCATCGTCGCTAGAACGCAGTTTTATCGTTTATCGCTGCTAATCCCGGTGTCTATCCAAACCTTTGGGTCCCATCACCATGTAACCTTAATAATTGCCCGGTCACAGTACCACATCGCCAAGGACTGTACTTACACGAAGGTCAGCCGATTCTGTTCGCCGTATATCTGGGGACAACAATCCCCCTCCTAATGTCACGGATGCATATGATAGATCAGAGACTCCTGAACATATTCTGAAGGATTCACTCATGATAGGTAGATTTGTAAGCTTCCATGATAACAATTATTTCGTGATAATTCCGGAATCATCAGTGTCCGAAATGGCTACCAATGCTTGACAAGGGCCTATCGTAGTTTTCGCAAGAAAATACTCAGACAGTAGAGGAAAAACATAACAGCATGTAGACGATTGACTTTGAGGTACTTTCAAAAACAGCTGCACATGATATACCTCGCGATCCAGAATTAGAAAGGCAATAAACCTGTAGAGATGAGTAATGCATGATGCAAGCATTCTTGTTCTCAGTCTCACTTCAGTCTTCCTCATTTTGTACTTTCAGAAAAACGTAGCTTATTTGAGGACGGATGATAAAATTTACAACGGTATGAATTGTTCGAAACATAGCTTACGTCCTTGCAGACAAGAGCATTATCCTTTTGTACTATCACTTTCCGCTTCAGAGCCCAGCATTACGTCCCTTAGGCTGTCAATGAATGGATCAACCCATTTAGATTTCCCTTCCATACTCCTTCCGCAATAAAAGGTGAGCTCGAATGTTTCCAGGCCTCGGACACGCAAAAGTAGAGCCGCCCAATTATCTGAAAATGAGAAGGGGGATATGCGAGGGTCGTAGGGACGTGTGAGCCATTGCCAGGCATTGACACCCGAAGCTTCGAACGGGTCCTACCGGATGTGGCTGGTAAGCATACGTAGCAGACTTAGATCACCAGTACGAAGAACGCAGAACAAATTTATGACATACAGGTCCTTCAAAAACATATATACATACCATTCGCAGCGCCAACTTTAGATGTTTCAGACTTGTCATTGATTCCATTGTAGTGCACATGTTGAGCCAGATATCATTACGCTTCTTCTCGCCGAAGCGTGGCCCTTCGCTCAAAATCTCTAGCGATCGTATCTCTTGCAGTTGCAGTAGTGATCTGTTTTCCATGAACATCCTATAGGCCTGAGGGTCTTGATAGAATTTGAAGGTATTGCCTGAATAAGGCATGAGGGATGCTTCGTGGTAGACGAGACGGCAGGTCCTCAGCAAGGACAAAGTGACATGCTCTCTGGTATCAAAGCAGTACAGATGCTGGCGGTGGCCAGTACAGTGAGGCATAAAGCAGCGTACAGACTTTGGTGAGGCCTCACCCGTCGATAGAGCCTGCATAGACAGGATGTGGTGACTTGAGACAGATAGAGCAAAGGTATATATTTTGAGACGTATCTCAGCGGGAAGACTCAGGAAGCTTACTGGAGGCTGTTGTGCTTCATTCGACTGAGCAGCAACTGCGGCCTGGTAATTCATCAGAGCAGTTGATGAGTTTGAAGGTCGGAGCTTGTCTTAAGAATACTGCGATTCGGATGAACTGGCCTTAAGCAGAACTGCCATTGGCTCTATCTTTTTCGTTGTTGTATCAGATAAAGCAAAACTCGTGTGCGGAGAGGAGAAATCTAAGCTTGTCAATGCAACGCGGCGCATGCAAGCGCGCACGTGACATGGATAGACTCCCCGCCGCATTCAAGATCATCCAAGTAGATGTCTCCAATCTGGTACTTACATTCTAGCTTAGTTTATTTATCTAATAAAGTACTAAAGTTCCGACTTTATATCTGCATGAGCACGGAGGGACCGAGAGCAATCGAATCGGAGCGCAATGTGCATGAGTGTACATTGATGATGCCCACATCTAGAAACTTTGACGAGACTGCCGAGCTGATATGGACATGATATGGCGATTTGATGATTTAGCATCCTCACTGTTCGAGATTCAGATAGAGCGACGGCAACAGCAAAAACAACATCTTGAGGTAGTGCTTGAAAGGTTCGACGATCCTTCGTTTTGATTGATTCCCCAAGACGTCGCCATT
>JAABUZ0100002274.1_pt1 | contig 32451 bp, 28 predicted proteins | sample 5562091 | NCBI WGS metagenome assembly JAABUZ01 (sample SAMN12813069, study PRJNA571459) | rock metagenome | isolation source: Antarctica rocks | place: Antarctica: Victoria Land, Linnaeus Terrace sud | collected 2015-12-21
GAGACCGACATCCCGGGCCGGTTCGACTCCTCAACGAGCCGCATTTTCTGTTCCACCGTGAACCGCCGGCGGCGCTCCACGCTCGTGATGACGTGAACTCTATCTTGCGACATAGTCATAAACATAGCGTATGCCTATGCCCTCAGGTTATGCCGCGTGTCCGGTCCAAATGGGGGCTGCTCCACAGCCCTTGATTTGCATGACACGCTGGACGGCTTTCCGATTCACGGCGACGCCTTGCATCCGTAAGCCGCGCCCATACCATCCGGTAGCCTAGATACGGCTCCGCGTCGATCATGTGCTTGATCCGTTGCGCCAGAACTTCATCGACGTAGGGTGGTCGCTTCTGTGCACGATAGTACGAGCTGCTGCGCGGCACGTTCAGAAGTCGACAGACTCTTTGGCGCGGTCCCTTGCTTTGGGCGACCACACGTTCGACGTCTGATCGCCCGAAAGAAAAGGCCGCATCGCCTCCTGACGGATGTCATCATCCATCACGAGCTGCCCGATCTTCGCTCGCAAGCGCTTGATCTCGGCCTGGTATTTCGCGTCTTGGTCTTTGCGGTTTGTCTTGAGCGCTTCGAGGCCGGCGCGATGATACTCATCGGCCCACGTGCGATACTCGTTCTGCGTGAAGCCGTACTTGCGGGCGGCTTCAGGGACGGAGATCTGTCCCTTAAGAACTTCGAGGATAATCGCCGCTTTACGCGGACTTGCCATTTTAGGCAATGTTGGAATCGTCGTCATAGACGATTTTCCATCGTCTCGATGACGATGTAAAGAAGACAATTGCTGATCAAATGAAGCTACTTGCGGATTCACAAACCCCCGCAAATAACGTCATTGCGGACAATTGAGCCAAGTGGAAACTTCCCTGGGCCTCGGGGTGCATGCTCTGAATGGCTCCCGCATCGATCGCCGCCAGCGCGACGGACTGTCGGGTCGAACGCTCAGCCGTTGAAATCAACTCTGAGCTTTGCGACGCTCGGAACGGGACGGCACCTCTCGGTTGCCGAGACGTAGCGTGCGACGCGCGCGGCACGTATCGCCTCAGCATCGAGCCATTTGTTTCCCGAGGACATAAGAACTGCGGCGTTTTGCAAGCTTCCGGCCTCATCGATAACGACGCGAATGACGGGCGTGCCGGTCAATTGCATCATACGAGCCATCTCGGGATAGTCCGCGGGCGGAGCGTCGACCGTCGCCAAGGTCGCGAAGACGCACACGTCCGGGCAAGTCGGCAAGAACTACATGCGCCACCTGACGGGTTCGGTGTACGCGATCTTCGACGAGCCCGTGCACATGTATCGCGGCACGACGATGGCCGGCATCGTGCAGGACGAAGTAGAGCACAAGCCGTCGCGCGGCTTCGTCGGCGGCTATGAGATGGAAACGATCTCACTCGGGCTTCCGTTCTTCGCGGCGTTCCTGGATCCGGGAGCGTGGGGCTCGGACTTCGCAATGTTTATGGACAACTACGCGCACGTCGCCGGCATGTGGATCGTCGGCGAGGATATGCCGCGCGAGTCAAACCGCGTCACGCTGAACACCGACGTGAAGGACCAGCACGGCATGCCCGTGCCGAACGTGCATTACGACGACCATCCCAACGACCTCGCGATGCGCGACCATGCGTTCACGCAAGGCTCGCGCATCTACCAGGCCGTCGGCGCCAAACATTTGATGAAGACGCCGCCGTATCCGTCGACGCACAATCTCGGCACCGCTCGCATGAGTGCCGATAAATCAAAGGGCGTCGTCAACGCGCACGGCCAGTCGCACGACGTCGCCAATCTCTTCATCTCCGACGGCAGTCAATTCACGACGAGCGCGGCTGAAAATCCGACCCTCACGATCGTGACGCTCGCGATCCGCCAGGCCGAGTACATCACCTCGGCAATGAGCAAGCAACTCGTCTGACCTGCCGATCTACGCGCGAGCGACCCCGCTTAGTTCGGGCATGAGCCAGCCACGCTCGAGCAGACGTACGACGCGCTCGGGCGGAAGCGGTCTGCTGAAGAAAAAGCCCTGGAATTCATCACAACCGAAAGAACGCAGGCACGCGAATTGTTCGTCCGTCTCCACGCCCTCAGCGATCACGCGCAGGTGAAGATCGTGAGCGAGCGTCGCGATCGTGCGCGCGATCGCACGATCGCTGCGCCGCGTCGTCAGATCGGTAACGAAACACTTGTCGATCTTCAGCGTGTCGACCGGTAGCCGCTGGAGGTACGCAAGCGAACTATATCCGGTGCCGAAATCGTCGATGGCGACGCTGACCCCCATTGCTTTGAGCCGCACGAGCGACGTCACCGCCGTGTGCACGTCCGCCATGACCGCGCTTTCGGTGATCTCGAGTTCGAGGTAATGCCCTTCGAGGGCGGTTCGTTCGAGCACGGCGCGCACGTCGTCCGCCAGCTGCGGATTGATGAATTGGCGGACCGCGATATTGACGGCGACGCGGATGCGCGGAAGACCTCCGTCGTGCCAGGCTTTGAGCTGCGCACACGCCGTCTCAAGCACCCACGCACCGATCGCATCGATCATGCCCGTTTCCTCTGCGATCGCGATGAAAGTCCCAGGCGATAAACGGCCGCGCACCGGATGATTCCAGCGCACCAACGCTTCGACCGCGACGACTCGCCCGGTGTGCGCGACGATCGGCTGGTAATCGAGTTCGAGTTCGTCGCGCTCCAGCGCCTTGCGTAGATCGTTTTCGAGCTCGAGCCGTTCGCCTGCGGCATCGTGCATTTCCGATGCGTAAATTTCGAAGGCGTTGCGCCCGCGTGCCTTCGCACGATACATGGCTGTGTCGGCGTTGCGAATCAATTGCTCGACGCTGCGGCCGTCGCGCGGAAACACGCTGATGCCGACGCTCGCCGTGACGGTGAGTTCCATGCCCTCGAGATGCACGGGCTGCCGGCACGCCTCGAGGAGCCGCCGCGCCACGCCGTACACGTCTTCCAAGCTCGGCACGTCGGAGAGGACCACCACGAACTCGTCGCCGCCCGTGCGGGCGATCGTGTCTTTCTCTCGCACGCAACTCAGCAGACGCGGTGCCAGCGCTTGCAGTAGCGCGTCGCCGGTCGGGTGCCCGAGGGTATCGTTGATATTTTTAAAGCGGTCGAGGTCGACGAATAACACCGCACTGCGCCGGCCGCCCTGCTCCCCGCGGTCCACCGTTTCTTGCAAGCGCGCGTGGAGCAGCTGGCGATTCGGCAAACCGGTAAGGCCGTCGTGCGTTGCCTGATAGGTCAGTTCTTCGGCAGCGCTCTTGCGATCGGTAATGTCGACGGCCGTACTGATGAGTCGAGACGGGCGGCCCCATTCGTCGAGAACGAATTCGCCACGCTCTTGCAGCCAACGCACTTCGCCGTCGGAGCGGCGAATGCGGCGATCGACGACGTACGATTCTCCTGCGTCGCGAGCGCGATCCACGATCGCCTGTGCGACGGCGTCGTCTCGTGAAAGGCGAACGTGCCAATCGTCGGCGTTCGAGGTACCGGGAGCGAGGCCCAGCAGGCGTGGTACTTCATCGGACCACGTCATGCGCTGCGTCGCGAGGTCGAGTTCCCAGCTGCCGAACTGTCCGACCCGTTGCGCTTTGGCGAGTGCCGCTTCGCTGCGGACGAGCGCGTCGAGAGCGATCTTGCGTTCCGTGACGTCGAGTGCGATGCCGATTACGCCGACGATCGCGTGCGCCTCGTCGCGCAGCGGCTCGGCGTGCGTTTCAAACCATCGGCCGCGGACTAAACTCTCGTACCGGGTCGAGATTCCCGTCAGCGCGTCGTGACAAGCACGCAGCTGCGCGTCGTCGGGGTTAGCCTCTTTGAAGAGACTCGCGACGTTGGCTCGTTCGGTGTCGCTCGCCGTGAGCCCGATCGAGGTCATCGCTGCACCTCGAATCGAGGTATAATTTAAAGCGCGGTCGACCGTCCAGACGATCGCCGGGATTTGACTGACGAAGAGATTGAGCCGAACTTCGCTCTCTTCGAGAGCGACGTCGACGGCATGCGTGCGTTCCCGGGCGAGGACTTGCAGCTCGTGGGACAGGCCCTTCACTTCTTCAATGGCGGAGCTTTGAAGCTGCAACAGCAACAGATAATCGATGACGGGATCGTGAACCGCGAAGTCCGCGAGGGCCAAGTTCGAGCCATCGAGCTGCGTCATTTCGGCGATCCACGGCGAACCGACGAAGAAAACGACGCCCGCGGCGTCGTGACGCAACAGCTGACCGCGTAAGCGGAGTTCGCAGTCTCCGGAGTTCGCGTGCAACAGCGTCAGCGTACGCGGGTTCGCGCGCTGGAACAGCTCCGCGAGCGGTGTCTCCGGCGAGATGAGGTCGAAACACGAAGCGAGCGGCCGGCCCACTCGGATTGCCGGATACGTGCGCTCGAGCGTCGTCCCGACTTGGCGCACGTTCAGCTCGAGGTCGACGGCAAAATGAAATGGGAACGCGAGATGGAGTTGTTCGGCCGTGAGCCCGACGTCTTCGGGCAAGCTACACGGTCGGGGCGAAGGCTACGAGAAATTCGTCGTGTTCCGCGCCCTGCGCTCGCCGCACGCCACCTTCGATACGGACGTCCGTGCGAAGTCGTTCGCCGAGTCCCTTCAGCAGACCGACGACCATCGGTGCGAGGCCGTCGCGTTGCGAGCGATAATGAACGGTCATCGAACCGGCGCCGGATGCCGTCATGCAGACGTCCGTGCAGGTGATGCGCGGGGGCCGCAGTTTCGGCATCGTGAGTTGAATGCGGGCGTGCAGCGCGTCGAGGTTTTCGAGAAATTCGGGAAACGTGCGGCCGGTCATCGCGAAAAGTTGACCGTAGCCGGAGTTCGCCGTGAATAAGATCCAATGTTTACCGAAGGCCTCGAGAATCTCGTCCGACGTCCGGCCCAGGACGGTGCCGGCCGCGGCGACGAGCCGGAAGGTCACCTCGTCGGGATAGGGCTCCATACCGATGAACGTCGGGTCGTCGACGCCTGCCAAGGTCCGAATCGCGTTCCATGCCCCGGGACCGCCTACGTCGCAGGCGAGCTGTTTGATGGCGTTGTTGATGAGGCCGTACATCCCATGATCCAAAAGACTAAAGCTGCGGCGGCGCCGCGCCTATACGTTCGGCAAGATCGGCTCAAGAGTGAGTCGTGACGCAAGCGTTGGCTCTTAGCGTCGGTTCGTTTTGCAGCGACGGGTGAGCCAGCTCACGAAGGAGCCGCGAACCATGCCTGCGTCGCTTGCGGGACGACCCGCGTTTTCCGACCGGGCCGCACAATCGCGCGCCGAACGTCCGACCCCGAAGCGCAAGCCGTAAGTCGACGATCTCAAACGACTGAGCGTCAAGTCGTACAAAGAGTCTTATTGCATATATATGTAGATACTAGCAAAACCTCTATGCTACAGAAACGACCGCTCGCTATGGATCCCGAACCAGAAGTAAATTTTTCGACGAGCCGCCTACGAAACGTCGCCGCCGCGAGCGTCCTCGGTCTTGGTGCTGCCGCAGCGCTCGTCGCGCTTTCGGCCCGCCGAACCGAACGCAAGCACCCACCGGCCGGACGCTTCGTCAACGTCTCGGGCGTCGCGGTGCACTATCTCGAAGTGGGTAGCGGCCCTCCGGTCGTCCTCATACATGGCAATATGATGAGCTCGGAAGATTTCGTGGCGAGCGGAATCGTCGAACGGCTCGCCACGCGGCATCGCGTTATCGTCTTCGATCGGCCGGGTTTCGGGTACACCGATCGTCCGCGGGGTACCGGTTGGACGCCGACACGTCAGGCGGCGCTGCTCCATGAAGCGCTCGTCGCGCTCGAAGTGGTCGATCCGATTCTGGTCGGACATTCCCTCGGTTCGCTCGTCACCATCGCGCTTGCGATCGCGTACCCCGCAGACGCCCGGGCGCTCGTCCTGTTATCCGGCTATTACTTCCCGACGAACCCCCTGGGCGTCACGTCGCGGGCGCTCCCCGCCCTGCCCGGACTCGTCGATGTCGCCCGGTTTACGACCGCACCGGTCATGGCGCGCGTCATGAGCCCTGTTATCGCGCGCACGATGTTCTCGCCCGCGCCGGTCACGCCAAGCTTTGCCGATACCCGCTTTCGATGTCGCGACGTCCCTCGCAGATTCGTGCGACGCTGGAAGATGCCGCCTTCATGGATCCGTGCGCGAACGAACTCGCGGGACGTTATGCAGAGCTGACGATGCCGGTCGAGATACTTGCCGGCGACGGCGACAAAGTCGTAAACACGTGGCAACAATCCCAGCGACTAGGACGCCACGTTCCCGACGCAAATTTCGGTATCGTAGCGGGCGCTGGGCACATGATCCATTACATCGCTCCCGAGCGCGTCGTCGCCGCGATCGAGACGGTCGAAAATCGCCTCGCGGGCTTCCCCCGTCACGCGGTAGCCGTATAGGAGCGAATGCTATCCGGCTCGATGCGCTTCGTTTCGTTCCAGCGACTCGAGTTCGGGTATCCGGTCGCGCGCTTCGAACGCGGTTTTGAAGATATGCGGTGCGAGCTGCCGTTTCTTCAAAGCATCCCCGAGCTTGCTCTTGAGGAAGGCATTGGTCGTGTAGCGAGTCACGTTGGAGTAATACGCATCGGTCAAGGTACGAACCATAGCGCTATATTCATCGAGTAGCTCTGAAGCGATGGTAAAATTATTGTAATTAACGATTGCGTGGATTTTATGGCCCAGGCCCTGGAGCCGTGCGTCCACGAGCGAGCGTATTACAGCGATTTGAGCGTTCGAGTGAACGCTCAATCCTTCGAAATTAAGGAACAGTATCTTTTGCAGCGAGTCGTAGGATAAGCGCTGCTCGAGCGGGACCGCGAGGAGATCGTCTCGCAGACCCATCGGCTCTTTCCTAAAGATGCGCGCGTCCATGAGCCGCGGCGGTTCCGGAACGATCGGCGCAAAATCCATCTGCGCCAGAATGTCGCGTTCGATGTCGATGCCGGGCGCGATTTCGATCAATCGTAAGCCTTCGAGTGTCAGATCGAAGACGCACCGCTCGGTAACGTACAAGACCGGCTGCCGGCGCTCGGCGGCGAAACGCCCGTTAAAAGTTAAATGCTCGACTTCCTTGACGAATTTTTGAGTTGTGCCCTCGCGAAGTATCTCGACTGCTCCGTCCGTAAGCGTCACGCTCAAGCCGCCGGCATTAAAAGTGCCGATGAAAACGACCTTCTTCGCGTTCTGACTGATGTTGATGAAGCCGCCGGCACCGGCCAGTTTCGGACCGAATTTGCTGACGTTAAGATTGCCGGCCGCGTCGGCCTGTGCGAGGCCGAGAAAAGCGACGTCGAGTCCGCCGCCATCGTAGAAGTCGAACTGATACGGTTGATCGATAACGGCCTGCGCATTTACCGCCGCGCCGAAATCTTGGCCGCCGGCTGGAATTCCGCCGATGACCCCCGGCTCGGCAGTCAGCGTCAGGAGATCTCCGATGCGCTCCTCGTTCGCGACGACCGCAACGCCTTCGGGCATGCCGATCCCGAGATTGACGACCGCACCTGCGAGCAACTCGAGTGCGGCGCGGCGCGCGATAATTTTTCGTTCGTTCAGCGGCATCGGCGAGCAGGGTACGATCGGCGCGCGAATCTCGCCGCTGTACGCGGCGTTGTAGCCGGTCGCGAACGTCTGCATGTGATGCTCCGGTTTCTCCGCGATCACCACGCAATCGACGAGCAACCCGGGGACCTTTACTTCTCGGGGATTGAGCGAGCCGTTCTGGGCGATCCGCTCGACCTGCGCGATAACGACACCGCCGGAGTTGCGTACCGCCATAGCGATCGCCAGCACTTCGAGGGTGAGCGCCTCCCGTTCCATCGTCATATTGCCGTCGAGGTCGGCCGTCGTCCCACGAATGATGCCGACGTTGATCGGAAAAGCCTTGTAGAAAAGCAGTTCCTGGCCGCCGACGGTCACGACTTCGACCAAGTCTTCCGTCGTTCGCGCGTTGATCTTCCCGCCGCCGAAACGCGGATCGACGAACGTCCGAAGACCGACTTTCGTGAAGTGCCCGATACGATGCGCCGCAATGTCGCGAAAGAGATGCGAGATCACGCCTTGCGGCAGGTTATACGCTTCGATTGCGTTGGCCATCGCTAGGTCTTGCAACTTGGGAACGAGGCCCCAGTGCCCGCCGACGACTCGCTTGATGAGTCCGGCGTGCCCGAGGCGATTGAGCCCCTTTACCTTTCCGTCGCCTGTCCCGCGGCATACACGAGCGTGAGGTTTCGCAGCGCGCCGCTAGCGCCGCCGTCGGACTGCGCGCCGAAAAGATAGAACTCTTCGAGCGCCACGGCGATGCCTTCCGCGAAGCCGATGCCGACGAAGCCGCCCGTAGCGATCGTGTCGCCAGCGTGGATCAATCGAACCGCGTCGATCGCCGACACGACCTTCCCGTAATTCGAATCGCGAATCGACGAAAGCTGGACGTGAATTGGCGAGCCGATGCGACACCTCCCGAGCGTTTTGAGCGCTTGCGGCGCAACCTCCGGCGAGATGCGCCGCGTCGCTGAACTAGCCTGCCATGGCCGCGAGCGCGCCACTCGGGGCCGTGCGCCGATCGAGCAGCCGCTCTCTTCGCGTCGCGCCGGTTTCGGCCGGGTACGACGTCACGGTATGGATGCAACGCTCGTCGCCGTCGCCGGAGTCTACGCCGCGAACGCGCCGCGCACGAAGGCCGTGCGTACCGCGCCGGCTTCGCGCAACGTGCTCGTCAATGGGGACTTCAGCCGCGGCGAGCTCCGTCACAACTGGACCGCGCTCTATGCGGGGTCTGACGCAATCGCCGGGTGGCACGTTATCCGGCCGATCGATTACGTCTCAACGACGTATTGGCAGACCGCCGATGCAACGCGCAGCATCGATTTAGACGGGACGCCCGGACCGGGCGCAATCGCGCAGACTTTTTCGACCGTACCGGGCGACACGTACGCGGTCCGCTTCAAAATTGGCGCGAACACCGAAGGGCCGCCGCGAGTGAAACGCGTCCGCGTCACCGTGGGCGGGACGACGCGCAGGTACTCCATCGACGTCAGCGGACGCAGCAATGCGGCAATGCATTACGCGCAAGCGGCGTTCACCTTCGTCGCCCCGGCGCGGACCGCGACGCTGACGTTCGCGAGCCTGAGCCGGCCCGGGAATTGGAACGGTGCGGTCATCACGAGCGTCGTCGTGACCGACAGTACGACCACTGTTTCCAGCGAAACCGCACGGGCCGAATTTACGCTTCAGTCTCCGCGATGAGCGCGTCGACGACCGCTTCGCTGCCGCCCGTAGCGAACGCGCGACGCTGACGGCTCGCGCCATTTCCGTCGCGCAAGATGCGCTCGACCGTCGTTCTAACGCGCTCCAGGTCGCCGGCATCGGAGAGCGCCGGTTCCTGCCGGGTTAGGAATTCTCGCACGATATCTCCGGCCGGCGCCCGGCGATTGGTGCCGAGGTCGATGAGCTCCCCGTCGAGACCGTCGCGAGCCGCGCGCCAATGAGCGACGCGAATCCGTTCGGTGCGCACCGCCGGTGCAGCGACGCCGCTTGCGATATCGCGCGCGCACGTTTCGACGAGCGCGCGCACGAGCCCGGCGATCGCGACCGCTTCGTCGACCGTAGCGCAGACGTCGGTGACGCGGAATTCGAGCGTCGGGAAGCGCGCGGAGGGCCGCAGATCCCAGTACAAATTCGTTTCGTCACCGATGCAATCGCTCTCGACCAGATCGCGCACGAGCCGGTCGTAGGTCGCGCGCGAACCGAACGCGTCCGGCGGACCGGCGAGCGGCCAGCGGCTCCAAACTTCGGTTCGATAGCTCGCATAGCCGGTATCGTGGCCGTTCCAAAATGGCGAATTAGCGGCCAATGCGAGAAGCGGAACGAGTTGCCAGCGGACGCGATCGAAGATCGCAATGCAGAGCTCGGGATCGTCGATCCCCACGTGAACGTGGCACCCGAAAATAACGAGTTCTCGCGCGATCTCCCGATAGGTATCGCTGAGGCCGCGGTACCGCTCCTTATCCGTCGTGCGCTGCTTCGCGGCCGCCGAGAACGGATGCGTTCCAGCCGCGATCAATCGGGCGCCTTCGGCGCGTGCCGACGTTCCCAGACGCCGGCGCGCCGCACGGACTTCACGTTCGACGTCGTCGAGCGTCGCACAGACGGGCGTGGCCATTTCGATCTGCGACGACTTGAATTCGCTTTGTACCGCATCGCCCATCGCGTGCTCCGCGCGAGCCATTACCCCCGCGGATGCGGGAACGAGTTCCCGCGTCCGCGGATCCACGAGCCCGTATTCTTCTTCAACACCGAACGTCCGCATAACAAACTCGCGCCTTGTGTGCAGACCTCATTTCACCTGCGTGGCCCGAGCGCCAGCGCCGCTACGGCCGATAGGTCGACAGCAGTTTACCACGTTCGTCGACGACGTAAATTTCCTTATATTGATCCACCGACGAAAACTCCGTCAGATACGCCGCTTCGGCAACCTTTAATGCGCGCGCGTCAAAACGCGCCCGGCCCGGGCTGCCTAGCTTCTTCCAGCGGACGGCGTCGACCGTAACGCGGGCATAACTTAAATTCAACCAAACGGCAGCACGAATGCAGGCGCACGATCGCAGCTCCGCATCGGCTCGCAACGCCGCGAGCAAACTCGGATCGCTCTTTACTCGCGCAGCAGCTTCGACACCGGACACGAGGCCGAACGACGACGTCACGGCGAGTGCGAGTGCCGCGAGCGCGCACATCGGCCCCACGGCCCGACGGCCGCCAACGCTCGCGCCGGACTTCGGCTCGAGCGACCTTTCGGCGAAGCACGCCGCGAAGTTCGAAGCCATGCTGCGGCGTTCGCTCAGCTAGAATCGAAACCTCGAAAGCGCGCTTAGCCGCCCTGGACGATCGCTTTGGCGCCGCTTCGAGGAGCCGAGCGTCGGCGGAGGGGTCGCCCGCAAAAACGACCAGATCGGCGAGCAACCCGGGCGCGATGCGGCCGCGATCGTTCGTGCCGAGCAGGTCGAGCGGTCGGGCCTCCGTGCGGACGACGACAGGCCGCCACGCTAGTCGGCCTTCGGCAACACCGGCTTGTGGTCCGGATACGGCGGATGCGTGTACGTCGGCAGCGGGTGTTCGCGCAGGAGTTCCAACGCGCGCTTCACGCCCGCTTCGAGTTGCGGATCGTGGCCCTCGCGCACGAGCTTGGGATCTTGGAACACTTCGATATCGGGTGCGATACCGTGATTTTCGACCTCCCACTGGCCATGAAGGCCGCCGATCGCGACGCGCGGCGCGGTGACGGAGCCGCCGTCGATCAAGGGCGGATAACCGCCGATGCCGACGAGACCGCCCCACGTGCGCACGCCGACGAGCGTGCCGAGATGTTCTTTGCGAAAGTACCACGGCAACGCATCGCCGCCGGAGCCTGCGAACTGATTGATCAGCATCACCTTGGCCCCGTAAATCGCCAGCGGCGGATCGAGCAGCATCTTTCCATCGCGACCTTGAATCACGCTGAGCGGTTTACGATTGAGGTAATCGACGATGTAGTCCGCGATTTGGCCGCCGTGATTGAAACGCTCGTCGATGATGACGCCTTGCTTGCCGACCTGCGCGAAGAAGTACCGGTTGAAATTCGTGAAGCCGCCGTACCCGGTATCGGGGAGATAGACGTACGCGAGTTTGCCGCCGCTGAGTTCGTCGACTTTGCGGCGGTTGCTCTCGATCCAATCGAGATTACGCAATGCGAATTCGTTAGCGACGGGGACGACGACGACGTCGTGGGATCCCGAACCGTCGGCACGCGGAGCGACGGTGAGTACCGTTTGTTTGCCGGCCGTCTCCGCAAAGAAGCTATAGAGATCGTCCGTCGCCGCGACGTGATGGCCGTTCACGGCGATGAGATAATCCCCGACTTTCACGTTGGCGCCGGGTTGCGTCAGCGGCGCGAGCAGTTCCGGATTCCAATTTTCGCCGCCGTAGATCTTCGCGAACCGATAGCGCCCGTTATCGATCGTGTAGTCGGCCCCGAGCAGTCCGACCGTCGTATGCGACATCGGCGGCTTCGTGCCGCCGCTTACGAACATGTGTCCGACCGAGAGGTAGCTGAGCATTTCTTCGAATAGGAAATTGAGATCGCTGCGCGAGCTCACGCCGGCCAGATACGGCTCGAAGCGTTTTTCCGCCGCCGCGAGATCGAGACCGTGATAATGCGGATCGTAGAAGAAATCGCGTTCGATGCGCCATACTTCGCGATACATTTGCTTCCAATCGGCGCGCGGATCGACGTTGACTTCCATCGCCGCCGTATCGAGCGCGCCCGCCCCCGGTTCGGCGGGCTTGCGCGTGGAGGTGACGTACCATTTTTTCTTCTGCGCGTAGAGCGCTTTCTCGCCGTTTGCCGACAGCGCGAACGCCGAAACATTGGAAGCGAACGGGGTCACCTTGCGCGACGCCAGGTCGAACTTCGAGACCGCGATGCGGACCGGCCCCGGGTCGTTTCGCACGAGCGGTTCTTGCTCGAGAAAGAGCTCGCCCGTTTTGCCGGTGGAAATCCCGACGTAATTCGCATCCGGAATCGGCAGCGCGACGATGCGCTGCAGGATGCCGTCGAAATCGAGCGTGACTGCGGGAGACTTACCCGCTTCCGGCTTCTTAGGCGCGGCGGGCGGCGCCGACGGTTCGGGTTTCGGTGCGTCGGACGCAGCGGGTTCGTCGCTCGCATCGACGCTTTTCTTTGGCAACTCGTCGTCGCTCTGCGCTTTCACGGGGGACGCGAGATCGCGGCGCAGCACGGCGACGTAGATCGAACTGCTTACCGGATGCTGGTCGCTCGTCATGTCCAGGCCATGTGAGGTGAGTGCCGTGTTCGTACTCGCCGTGAAGTACAGATATTTTCCGTTCGCATCGAACGTCGGATACCGCACGTCGCTCAGGCCGTCCGTGATTTGACGGCTCCGGCGAGCGGTGAGGTCGTACACGAAAGCAGCGCGGAGATAGTTCGGCAGTTCGTTTGAGTATGCGAGCCAACGGCTATCGGGCGACCACGCCGCATCGAAACTTCTCACGCCGAAACCTTCGGTCGACGCCACCGCGACTTTGACCGGCGTCGGGTGTGCGAGGTCGACGTAGTACAGGTTGAGATGCTTGTCGCTGTAGGCGATCTTCTTGCTGTCCGGCGACCAGATGGGCGAATAATAATACGACGGCGACGGACCCAAATCGACGACGCGGCGCGGCAAGAGCCCACGCTGGTCGCGGATGGTCAGCGCGTACTCTCCCGACGTATCGGAAAAATACGCGATGGATTTGCCGTCGGGCGACCACGCGGGATCGCGGTTGGCGGTGTGCGGCGCATCGCTGATGTTCCGGATATCGCCGTGCTCGACGGGAACGGTCATAATTTGGCCGTGCGCTTCGAACACCGCGCGCACGCCCGACGGCGAGATGTTGGCGTTCACGATGTGCTCGCCGACGTGTTCCCAGTGCGGCCGCACTTGCGGCAGATCCGCCGCGACGCTGACGCGCACCGGCGTCGCGGTCCGCGTGCGTATGTCGTAGACGTGCAGCGCGCCGAATTGCGAGTAGACGATCGCTCCGGCTCCGGCCGAGGCAGACGTGATATCGAAGCCGTCGTTCGGGAGGGCGCGTGCGACGCGCTGCGTTTGCGTATCGTAGGCAAAGAGGGTGACGGGGCCGTTGCGGTCCGAAAGAAAGTAGACGTCTTTGCCGACCCACATCGGCGTATCGTCGTTGGAGTTATCGCGGGGTACTTTGACGACGCTCGAGTCCGCGAGATTGGCTATGTAGATCGGCGTCGTCTGGCCGCCGCGATAGCCTTTCCAGAACGGTTCCCAGCGAAAATTCGGCACGTAGGCGAGGTGCGATGCGTCGGGTGAATACGAGCCCGCCTCACCCATCACGAGCGGCACCCGCGCCGGAAACCCCCCCGTTACGGGAACCGTAAAGAGCGAATTCGGATCGGTGGCGCTCGCCGCGGCGGAACGGAACAAGACGTTCTTTCCGTCAGGCGTCCAGCCGACAGCCGTGGCAACGTCGGGATGCGACGTCAAGCGACGCGGTTCGCCGCCCGTCGCGGGCACCACATACACGCCGACGATACCGTCGTAATCTCCGCTGAACGCGACGGTCGCCCCGTCGGGTGAGAACAGCGGGCCCGTTTCGAGATTGAGGCCGGTGACGAGCCGGCGCGCTGCGCCGCCGCCGCGCTCGACCGTCCAAATGTCGCCGCCGTACGCGAAGGCGATCTGCGTCTTACTGATCGTCGGATCTTGCAGCAGCAAGGGCGGCGCGGCCGACGCGGCCGACGCACTCGCGGCGGGGCACAGCGCGGAGCCGGCGGCGAGTATACAGAGAACAAACATGCGTGTGAAGCGCAGATGCATTGCCGAGGTTTAGGCCAGCACGGCTTCGCCGCCTTTGACCGGCGCGTCGAGCGATCGTTCATGCTTTGCAGAGGATGAAGCAACCGTGAAGGAAACATTCTTCGGCCTGTGCGTTTAGTGCTCGAAGGAATCACAAAGTCGTTTCCCGCGGTCGCGGGAGCAACCCCGATGCGCGCGCTCGAGCCGATCGATCTCACCGTCGAGCCGGGCGAATTCGTCGCCGTGGTCGGGACGTCGGGGTGCGGCAAGAGCACGCTGCTGGAAATCATTGCCGGGCTGCAACGGCCCACGACCGGGCGGGTGGTACTCGACGGCGAGCCGGTCGTCGCGACGCACCCGCGCGTGAGCGTCGTTTTTCAGGAAGACTCGACGTTTCCATGGCGCACGGTGCACGACAACGTCGCCTTCGGGTTGCAGATGCGCGGCGTGCCGCGGCGCCAGATCGACGAGCGCGTGCGGGCGATGATCGAACTCGTCGGGCTCGGCGGGTTCGACCGCGCGTACCCGCACCAACTTTCGGGCGGCATGCGTCAGCGCGTCGCGATCACGCGCACGCTCGTCATGGACCCGGCGGTAATGCTGATGGACGAGCCGTTCGGCGCGCTCGACGAGCAGACGCGCTTTACGCTCGGCGAAGAATTGCTGCGGATCTGGCGCACGACCGGCTGCACGATCTTTTTCGTTACGCACGGCCTGCACGAAGCGGAGCAGCTCGCCGACCGCATCGTCGTGATGACGCGCCGTCCCGGGCGCATCGCGCGCGTGTTCCAAAACGATCTCCCGCGTCCGCGCCGCGAAACCGACGACCCCGTGCGCTACGCCGAACTCATCGAAGGCATGCGCGAAACGCTCGGGCTCGTCGCGGCGGCGGCGCCGCTCGAATCGACCGCGGTGTGAGACGCTCGGTCGTCGCGACGCGCTGCGCCGTCATCGTACTCGGCATCGCGGCACTCGAGTTGGCAGCCCGGGCCAAACTGGCCGGGCCCACGCTCTCCGTTCCGCCGAGCATCGTCGTACCGCACCTTTTCGCGCAGCTCGGCAGCGGCGCGCTCGCGCCGCATCTCGCCCGCTCGGCGAGCGAAATCGCGCTCGGGTTCGCGCTCGGCGCGGTGGTCGGCATCCCGACCGGCGTCGTGCTCTGGCGCGTGCGTTGGCTCGCCGGCGTGATCGAACCGCTCGTCGCCGCGTATTACGCCGTCCCGATCTTCGCGCTGTATCCGGTGCTGATCGTCCTTTTGGGCGCGGGCATACTGCCGATCGTAGCCATCGGCGCGTTCGCCGCGTGCGGCGCGATCGTGCTCAACACACTCGTCGGACTGCGCGAGATTCCCCGCGTCTACTTGGCAGTGGGACGCACGGTCGGCGCGAGCCGCGCGCAAGTGGTACGACACGTCGTTTTTCCGGCCGCCGTCCCGCAGCTCTTCGTCGGCTTGAAGCTGGGTTTCATCTATGCGCTCATCGCCGTGATCGCCGCCGAATTCATTCTCGCGACCGTCGGCTTAGGCTACGAAGTCTCGTTCCACTACAACAACTTCGAGTCGCGCGATATGTTCGCGACGATGCTGCTCGTGATCGCGCTCAGCGTCGGCGTCAACGCGCTGCTGACCGCGATCGAAAATCGTTTACGGCATCGGCGCGCATGACGACCGCGCGCGCCACGACCGTCGGCCGCATCGGCTTCGCCGTCTTATCGCTCGGAGTGTGGTCGCTTTTCAGCGCGACGACAGGACGCGACGTGCTGCCTTCGCCGCTGGGCACCGCACAAACCCTTGCGGGCGGATTTCGCGACGGATGGCTGCTCGATGCGACGCTCGTGACGCTCTCTGAAACGATCCCCGCTTTTTTGCTGGCCGCAATCGTCGGCCTGATCGCGGGCGGCGCGCTCGGCATCGCACGCTATTGGGGCGACGTGTTCGAGCCGCTGATTCTCGGCACGTATGCGATTCCGAAGGTCACGCTCTATCCGATTTTTCTGATTCTCTTCAAGGTCGGCGCGGCATCGAAAATCGCTTTCGGATTCTTCCACGGCGTATTTCCGATTCAGATTCTAACGCAGTCGGCGACGGCGAACATCAAACCGACCTACCTCAAGGTGGCGCGCTCGCTGCGGCTGAGCTCGCGCCAAACGCTGCAATTCGTGGTGCTGCCGGCGATCGTGCCGATGCTCGTCATCGGCTTGCGGCTCGCGTTTAGCTTAACGTTCATCGGCGTGATCTTAGGGGAAATGTTCGCCTCGCACGCGGGTCTGGGATTTTTGCTCGGAGCCGCCGATGCGACGTTCAATATCAAGCGGATCCTGGCGGTCATCGTCGTCCTCGCCGCAATCGGGATCGGCGTGAACGCCCTCTTCTACTGGTGGGAGCGGCGCGTGGGCCACGCTCGCGCCGACGTCGCGGAAAACGCTTTAGCTCTTTAATTTCTTGCAAAGGGAACACACCGTGATAGCACTCGATCGACGAACCTTCATCGCTTCCGGCGTCGCCGCGGGTCTCGCAGCCACGCCGCGGTTCGCGCGAGCGGCGGCGCCCACGCCGATCACGATCACCGTGACGCATTACCCCGAGCAAGACTACGCATTGCCCGTGGTCATGGCGCAGCAACTGGGCTACCTGCAACACGAAGGCATCGAACTCAAGGAGATCGTCGGTTCGAGCGGCGGCGGGACGACGGTGCGCAACATCACCTCGGGCGGTCTGCTGCTCGGCGAGGTCGCGACGCCGGCCGCGATCAAGGCGATCTTGGCCGGTGAAGACGTTCGGATTATCGCAGGCGGCGTACAAACGCTCGGCACGATCTGTTGGGTCGTCAAGAAGGATTCGCCGATCAAAACGATCGGAGATCTGGTCGGTAAAACCGTCGGTTTCAGCAATCCGGGCTCGGTGAGCGAATCGGCGCTGCAGATCGCCCTCAAAAACGCCCACGTCGACCCGGCTGGCGTGAAAACGCGTGCCGCCGGCGAATCGGCGAAAACTACACGCTGCTGATGACGGGCGGTCTCGACGTGGCGTTCACCGTCGATCCGTTACTATACGAGCACCGCGATCAACTCCGCGTGGTCTTTTTTGCGCGGCAGTACGTTCCGCGGTTTTTGCAGACCGTCTGGCTTGCGAGCACGCAGACGATGCGCGAGCGTACACCGTTTATCGCCGGTTTCTTGCGCGCGCGCGCGAAGGGCGTCGACTACGTCGTCAGCCATCCGATCCAAGCCGCGCAGCGGTACGCGAAGCTGACCAACGGCGATCAGCGCGCGTCCGCCGTAACGCTCGCGCAGGAGCAGGCGGCATCGTACTTCGGGCACGGCGAACTCGATCAGAATTCGCTCGCGCTCATCGTCGAAAGCATGCGGATCGGAAAACTGCTCGGCAGCGACAAAGTCGATTTACCGAAGCTGGTCGATCAAAGCGCGCAGCCGGCCGGGCATCGGTCGCGTCTGTCGGAAGTGTAGGGGATGATGCATAACGGGCCGGCCGCACTGCGGCACCTCATGAAAACGACCGACCTAGTCTGGGGCCCCGGCGTCTACGACGGCATCTCGGCGCGGATCGCCGGGCAGATGGGCTTTCCGATGCTCTATATGACGGGCGCGGGGACGGCGGCGAGCCGCATCGGCCAACCCGATCTCGGGCTGACCACACTCTCGGAGATGGTCGATAACGCGCGCGTGATCGCGGGCGTCAGCGCGGTGCCCGTGCTGTGCGATGCCGACACGGGCTTCGGCGGCCCGATCAACGTCGCACGAACCGTGCACCTCTACGAGGGAGCGGGCGTAGCCGGGATTCACCTCGAGGATCAAGCCTTTCCCAAACGCTGCGGACATCTGCAGGGCAAGGTCGTCGTCTCGAGCGACGAGTTCGTGCAGCGCATTCGGGCCGCCGCAAACGAACGCCACGACCCGGATTTCGTCATCATCGCGCGCACCGACGCCTATCAGGCGAACGGCTTCGACGACGCGATGGAGCGCCTGCGGCGATGCTTCGATGCGGGCGCCGACGTCGGGTTCTTCGAGGGACCGTCGACGCGCGAGGAGCTCGCGCGAATCGTTGCCGAGGCGCCGGGTCCGATGCTGCTCAACTTGGCGACAAACGGCACCACGCCGAATTTGCGCGTCGACGAAGTTCGCCGGCTCGGTTTTAAATTCGCGATCTGGCCAACGGCAACGATGGTACCGGCGGCGCTCGCCATCCGGCGCGCGCTCGAGGAACTGCGCGACGACGGCACCGACGAACGATCGGTCGAGGGTTTGACGCCGCGCAATCTCTTCGAGATGGTCGGTCTGGACGAAGCTCTGGCGATCGACGAACGCAGCGGCAGCAACGTCTTCGCGCAGGCATGACGGCGATGGGCATGACCATCACGGAAAAGATTCTCGCCAAGCACGCCGGACTCGAACGCGTGGAGCCGGGGCAGATCATCAACGCGCACGTCGATCTCGTTTTCGCAAACGAACTCTCGGCCTCGGTTGCCATCGCCGAGTTCCGCAAAGTGCGCGGCGCGACGCGCGTGTTCGATCCCGAACGCGTCGCGCTCGTGGCAGACCACTTCGTGCCGGCCAAGGATCCGCAATCGGCACTGATCGCCGCGCTGATGAAATCGTTCGCGCGAGAGCACGGCGTTCGTCACTTCTTCGATGTCGGGCGCGGCGGCATCGAGCACGTCGTACTGCCCGAAGAAGGGCTCGTCGCGCCGGGCGAGCTCATCGTCGGCGGCGACTCGCACACGTGCACGCTCGGCGCGTTCGGCGCATTCGCGACGGGCATGGGCTCGACCGACATCGCAGCCGCGCTCGTTTTAGGCGAAGTGTGGCTGCGCGTTCCACCGACGATCGAACTCGTCTACACCGGGATTCCCGGACCGATGGTCTTCGCGAAGGACATCATGCTCGCGACGGTCCGGCAACTCGGTATCGACGGCGCGACGTATCACGCGCTCGAGTTTACGGGCCCCGCAGTCGACGCGATGTCGATCACGGGCCGGATCACGATGGCCAACATGGCGATCGAAGCGGGTGCGAAAAACGGCATCTTTCACGCCGACGAAAAGACCATCGCCTACGTGCGCGAGCGTACCGAGCGACCGTTCGAAGTCGTTGCCAGCGACGCCGATGCACGTTACGCGCGGACGATAGAGATCGATCTCACCGAGCTCGAGCCGCAAGTCGCCTATCCGCATCTTCCGGAAAACGGCCGCGCGATCTCGGAAGTCGGCGATGTGAAGCTCGATCAAATCTTCATCGGGTCGTGCACCAACGGGTACCTCGAAGATCTACGCGTTGCGGCGAGCATCCTGGAGGGGCGTCAGATTTCGCCCGACGTGCGGGTGATCGTTAATCCCGGTTCCCAGCGCGTGTATCGCGCCGCGGCCGACGAAGGTATTTTGAGCATTCTCGTCGCGGCCGGCTGCGCGGTCAACACGCCCGGCTGCGGCGCCTGTTTCGGCGGTCATATGGGCACGCTCGGCGCGGGCGAAGTTTGCCTTTCGACGACCAACCGCAACTACGTCGGCCGGATGGGATCGCCCGAAGCATTCGTGTATCTCGCTTCGCCCGCGACCTGTGCGGCATCGGCGCTCGCCGGCAAAATCGTCGATCCGCGCAGCACCGTCGCGGTCGTCGCGTAGTGGCCGCGCTGCTGCACGGCCGCGTGCATAAATACGGCAAGAATGTCGATACGGATGTGATCATCCCCGGCAAATACCTCGCGATTACGGAGGTGGCGGAGATGGGGCAGCATGCGATGGAGGGGATCGATCCCGGATTCGTCGCGCGCGTGCGGCCGGGCGACGTGATCGTTGCCGATTCGAATTTCGGCTGCGGCTCGAGCCGTGAAAACGCGCCGCTGGCGATCCGAGGCGCGGGCGTGAGTGCGGTCGTGGCCAAGAGTTTCGCCCGCATCTTCTATCGCAACGCAATCAACATGGGGCTGCCGATTTTCGAGGCGCCGGAGGCGGTCGATGCGGCCGAAGGCGGCGACGAACTCGCAATCGACCCGGCGTCGGGGGAGATTCACAACCGAACCAAAGGGACGACGTATCGCGCGGCCGCGTTTCCGCCATTCATGCAGTCGATCATCGATGCCGGCGGCCTGCGCGCTTACGTCGAGCGGCGGCTGCTCGAGAAGGGACCTTCGTAAGCGCCGACCGCTAGGCGCGCGTCGTTTTTGCGGCCTGCACCCGGGCGACCAGATCGCGCTCATACGCGTCGCTGTCTGCGAGCGCGACGAGTGCCTGGCGATCGTCGAAGGTCAGCATCCGGTCGAGCAGCGTCTGCGTCGAGCCGGCCGGCATCGCTCGTTGCAAAGCCGCTCGAACGCCGCGCTCGCTGGAACCGGAAGAGCCAGGGGCCGGCAAAACCGTTTCGGAAAATTGGCACGGTGACGATCCTCGACTTGCTCGACGCCGCGCGGCGCGACCGCGGGACCGCGCCCGCCATCGGCGACGTAACCTACGACGGCCTCGTCGCGCGCGCCGCCCGCGTCGCCACAGGCTTCGCCGACGTCGGGATCGAGCGCGGCGACCGCGTCGCGATCTACAGCGAAAACCGTCAGGGCTTCATCGACGCATACCTCGGCGCGCTCCGGCTCGGCGCGGTCGTCGTGCCGACCAACGTCCTCTATCGCAGCGCCGACCTCGGGCACGTCCTGCGCGACGCCGCGGCGAAGCTCGTAGTCGCGAGCGCCGCCCAGCGCCCGCACGTCGAAGGGCTCGACGATCCGCCCCCGGTTATCGATATCGCGCACATCGAGGCGTGGGCGAGTGGCGACGGCGCTTTGCATCACGGCGTTCGCGTGCGCGATGACGAGATCGCCGTCATCGTCTATACGAGCGGCACGACCGGCCGTAGCAAGGGCGCGATGCTCCCGCACGGCGCGATCGCAGCCATCGCAACGCAGGTTGCGAGCGCCTGGCGCTGGAGTTCTTCCGATACGCTCTACATCGCGCTGCCGCTCTTCCACCTCCACGGGCTCGGCGCCGCGCTCAACGGCAGCATTGCCGCGGGCGGGCGCATCATCATCGAACCGCGCTTCGATGCCGCGCGAACGCTCGACGTGCTGCGCCGCGACGACGTGACGATGTTTTTCGGCGTTCCGACGATGTACGTGCGACTGCTCGAAGCGCTCGGTTCGGCACCGGCGCCCCGGCTGCGCGTCTGCGTTTCCGGTTCCGCCGCCCTGGACGCGACGACGTTCGAAACGTTTCGAGAACGCTTCGGCATGGAGATCGTCGAGCGCTACGGCGCGACCGAATTCGGCTTCGCGCTAACCAACCGGTACGGCGGGACGCGCGTGCCGGGCAGCGTCGGCATTCCGTTCGCCGGCGTCTCGGTGCGCGTGGTCGACGCCGACGCGAACGACGTTGCGGAGGGCGCCGTCGGCGAATTAATCGTCCACGGGCCCAACGTTTTCGCGGGCTACTGGCGGGATCCGCAAAAGACGGCGGCGGCGTTCCTAACCGGCAGCGACGGACGCCGCTGGTATCGCAGCGGCGACCTCGCGCGCTACGACGTCGAGCACGGCGTCTACCGAATCGTCGGGCGCCAAAAAGAACTGATCATCTCGGGCGGATTCAACGTCTATCCGCGCGAGGTGGAGAGCGAAATCGACGGTTTCCCGGGCGTTCGCGCGAGCGCGCTCGTCGGCGTCGTCGATGCCGCGCGCGGCGAAATTCCGGTGGCCTTCATCGAGGCCGACGAAGTCGATCCGGCGGCGCTGCTCGCGTATCTCGGCGCGCGTTTGGCGAGTTTCAAATTGCCCAAGCGCATGCATCGCGTCGACGCCTTGCCGCGCAACGCTCTCGGGAAAATCGAGAAGCACCGGCTCGCCGAACCGGCGGTTCCGGGCGCGTCGCTCTAGCTTCCGGTCCAGTGGGGCGGACGCCGCGCGACGAACGCCGCGACCCCTTCGCGGAAATCGTTGCTGCCGTAGCACGCGCGCAAGAGGTCGGCGTCATCGGGCAACCTTTGCGCTTCGAGCAGTCGCAACGCCAGCGCCTTACTCGCGCGAACGGTCAGCGGCGCGAGCCCCGCGATTCCGCGGGCCGCTTCTAGCGCGCGCGGTAGAACCTCTTCGTCGCTTCCGACCACTTCGCCCAGAAAGCCGAGGCGGTATGCGTCCGCGGAATCGAGCAACGTTCCCGTTAGCAGCAGTGCCCGCGCTGCATCGAGCCCGATCAGCGCGGCCAGGCGCGCGATGTTGCGCAGCGAGATCGTATTGCCGAGCGTACGCGCGATCGGAATGCCGACGCGCGTGCCCGGCCCGCCGATGCGCACGTCGCACGAAGCCGCGATGCTCGCTCCGCCGCCCGTGCACGCGCCCCGGATCGCCGCGATCGCCGGCACGCGCAGGTGCGAAAGCGCATCGATGGCGGCCTCAACGCGTTTCTCGTACGCGAGGCCGTCGTCGCCGCTCGCAAACGCCGTGAAAGCGCCGATATCCGTACCCGAGACGAACGCCGCCTCGCCCGCCCCGGTGAAGACGACGCAGCGTAAACTGTCGTCGCCATCGAGTTCTCCCGCACACGCGCGCAGTTGCGCCCACATCTCGAACGTCAGCGCGTTGCGCGCCTGCGGGCGATCGAACGTGACGAGCGCGATGCCGGGTTCCGGCCGCTCGACGCGGATCATCGTGCGACCTCGGCCAACGCGGCGATCTCGTCCGCGGTCGCGCCGATCCCCCGCAGCACGTCCGCCGTATCGGCGCCCAGCAGCGGCCCGGCGCGCTCGATGCGCACCGGCGTTTCCGCAAGACGCATCGGCGAGCCGAGCTGACGCACGGAACCGAGCGTCGGGTGCGTCGCATCGACGAAGAAGCCGCGCGCCGCAAGGTGTTCGTCGGCGAAGACGCGGTCGAAACTCCAAATCGGGCCGCAGGGAATACCGGCCGCTTCGAAACGCTCGAGCCAGGCCGCGCCGGGACGCGTCGCCGTAACGGCTTCGATCTCGGCGACGAGCGCACTGCGGTTCTGCATACGCAGGGTGTTGGTCGTGAAGCGCGGATCGTCGAGCAGCGGCAGCGTATCGAGCACGGCGCACGCGCGACGCCAATGCTCGGGAGAGTTCGCGCCGAACGTAAACCAGCCGTCGGACGCGCGCACGGCTTGGTACGGCGCGATCGAACCGTGAGCCGAGCCCGAGGCCTGCGGCACCTCGCCCGTCGCGAAATAGCGGCCGGCCTCCCAAACGCCGAACGATACCGCGGATTCGAGCAGCGAGACGTCGATGAACTGGCCGCGCCCGTCGCGGTCGCGCGCGCGCAGTGCCGCAAGCACGGCGATCGTCGCGTACAGGCCGCAGCTCAGGTCCGCGATCGGCACGCCGACTTTCACCGGTGCGCCGCCGGGCTCACCCGTGACGCTCATGAGGCCGGACATTCCTTGCGCGATGATATCGAGTCCGGCGCGCCCGGCATACGGTCCGTCGCAGCCGAACCCCGTTGCGGCGAGATAGACCAGTCTCGGTTGCTGCGCCGCGAGCGTCTCGTACCCGAGGCCGAGACCGCGCATCGTGCCGGGCCGGAGGTTTTCGATTAGCACGTCGGCGGTCGCGACGAGGCGCCGGAACAGCGCCTTCCCGGCCGCCGCTTTGAGATCGAGCGCGACGCTGCGTTTGCTGCGGTTCAAGCGAACGAACGGCGAACTCTCGCCGTCGATGAAAGGTCCCGTGCCGCGGGTCAAGTCGCCGCCGTGCGGGTTCTCGACTTTGATGACTTCCGCACCCAAATCCGCGAGCTGCATGCCGCAAAATGGTACGGCCATGAAGTTTCCCACTTCGACGACGCGGACGCCGTCGAGTGCCGCGACCCTCGACTCGGTCATGCGTCGCGCACGATCCGGCAGGCGTCGATCGGCAGATCCAGGACGACCTCGCTGCCCGGCGCCATGTTCGCCGAAGGATGCGTCGAGACGCGTATCTGCGCGGCACCGAGATCGATGAGATAATCGCGCGCGTCGCCGAGATAGGTTTGGCGTACGACGCGACCGGCGAGCCGGTTGTGCCCGTTGCCGCGGTAGCCCGCCGCGGCGCCGTCGGGCGCGACGAAGCGCAATTCGTGCGGCCGGATGCAGAGCGTGACCGCGGCGCCGCTGGCCGTGCCGGAGTCGTCGAGCGCGCGCAAGCGCAAGCCGCCCCATGCGACGGTGCCGGGCTCGACCAGCGTCCCTTCGAGCGTATTCGTTAAACCCATGAAGTTCGCGATGAAGCTCGTTGCGGGCCGCAAGTACACATCGTCGGCGGTGCCGACTTGCGCGATGCGCCCGGCGTGCATGATCGCGATCCGGTCCGAGGTGACCATCGCCTCCGAACGATCGTGCGTGACGTAGACCATCGTGATGCCGGTCGCGTCGTGCAGCCGTCGGATCTCGAAGCGCATCTCTTCGCGCAAATTCGCATCGAGGTTGGAAAGCGGTTCGTCCAGGAGCAGCGTCTCCGGTTCGACGACGATCGCGCGCGCGAGGGCGACACGCTGCTGCTGACCGCCCGAAAGTTCGCCCGGATAGCGGTGCGCGAGTTGCGTCAAGCGGACCGAAGCCAAGACCGCCTTGACGCGAGCTTCGATCTCCGAGCGGCTGCAACGCAGAACTTGCAAACCGTAGGCGACGTTTTCGAACACCGTCTTGTGCGGCCAAACCGCGTAGCTTTGGAAGATCAGCGACATGCGGCGCTTCTCCGGCGGCACCGTCGCGCGCTTGGACGAGACGATCCGGTCGCCGACGGCGATCGTGCCCTCGTCGGGCGAAAGAAAGCCGGCCAGCAACTGCAGAGTCGTGGTCTTCCCGCAGCCGGAAGGCCCGACGAGCGCCATCACCTCGCCGTCGCGAATGTCGAGGTCGATCCCGTCGACCGCCCAGAGGTTCGAGCCCGGATAGGTCTTGCGCAAACCTGCGATGCCAATAGCCGCCATCAGCCCTCCCGGCCCGTGGTGAAGTCGCGCCCGAGCGCTCGGTACGCGAGGGTGATCAGCGCGAACGTGATGACCAGAATGATAACCGCCAGCGCCGCGACGGCCTCGTAGTTACCGGCGTCGGAGAAGTCGAAAATCTGCGTGGTCATCGTCGCCGTACCGGGTGTGAAGAGAAAGATCGCGGAGCTGAGTTCGCGGATGGCCGGAATGAAGACCAGGAGCCAGCTTGCGAGCAGCCCGCGGCGCAAGAGCGGGGCGGTGATCGTAGCGATCGTGCGCAAGCGGGTGGCGCCGAGCGTGCGAGCCGCGTTTTCCAGATCCGTGTGAACGCCGGCCAGCAGCGTATTGAGGTTCGAGAAGGCGATCGGTAAGAAGCGGGCCGCGAAGGCCAAAATCAATATCCACGCCGTTCCATAGAGCACGAGCGGCGGCCGCGAATAAGCGGCGTACACGCCGATTGCGAGGACGATGCCCGGTACCACGAACGGCGCCGTGCACACGAAACCGAGAAATCCGGCACCGCGAAACAGCTTCCGATTCGCCGCGTAGGCGATCGCAACCGCGACGCAAACCGCGACCGTCGCGGCCGCGGCGCCGTACGTCAAACTATGGCCGATCGCGGCCGCAGTCGTCGGATTTTCGACGAAGGCCCAATGATACCAGTAAAACGTGAGGTTGCCCGGAACCGGACCGTTGCCCCACGAGCGCGAGAGCGACGTAGCCAGGAGCGCCAAATACGGCACGACGACGGAGAGCCCCGGGACGATCAATGCGAGCGCGAGGATCGGGTAACGCCATTTTCCTAGCGGGATCAGACGTCGCTTTCCGCCCTTCCCGCCGACGGTCGTGTACTTACGCCGGCCGAGCACGCGGCGCTGCAGGCCCAGTAGCGCGATCGTAAGCACGAGCAACGGCATCGCGTACGCCGCGGCCAACTCCGTGCGGACGGGAAACTGGAAGAACAGGTAGAGCTGCGTCGTGATCACCTGCGTGCGCGCCGGGATCAACAGAAACGCCGGCGCACCGAACTCGGCGATCGCTTCGAGGAAGGCCAAGATGAAGCCGGCGACGATCGCCGGAGCGGCGAGCGGCAGCGTGATCGACAGCGCCGTGCGCAGACGGGAACCGCCGAGCGTTGCCGACGCATCTTCCAGGTCGGCCGGCATGAGGTCGAGCGCGCCCGCCGTGAACGTGAACACATAGGGCACGTTGTAGAGCGCCATCACAAAGATCGCACCGGCGAGGGAAAAGATGTTGAACGGACCGTGTTCGGTGTGGGCGAGCGCCGCGAGGCCGCGATTGATCCAGCCGCTGTTGGGAGCGGCGAGCGTGATCCACGCTTCGGCGCCGACGAACGACGGCGTGACGAACGCCGCCGTGACGAGGCCCCGCACGAGCCCGCGCACCGGAAGATCGGTGCGCGCGACGAGCCACGCGAGCGGGGCCCCGATCGCCGTCGCGAGCGTCGCGACCGAAATCGCGAGCACGAGCGAATTGACGATCGGCCGCAGATAGATCGAACGGCTGAAGGCTTCGACGTAATTACCGACGGTGAGGCCGGGGGTTCCATCGCCGTGCTGCAGGCTGATGACGAACAGCCAACCCAGCGGCACGACGACGAGCAAGAACAGCACCGCCGTCGCGACGACGAACAGCGTGATACTCCCGTCGAACCGGCGCGCGGCGCGCACCGGCTCGGAACGCACCGCGACATCGGCCACCGGCTAAACCCCGAAAGTCTCCCGCCATTTGGCGATGACTTCGGGAATCCCGGTGCTCAAACGGTCCACCTTCGTGCGGTACAGCTTGAGCCGATCGAGGTGGACGTTGCCCGCCGGCGGCACGTCGGTGCGAACCGGAATCACGAACGACTTGAGCAACGCCTGCGAGTATTCGCGCGAGTAGTAGAAATTCATAAAGAGCCGCGCCGCGTTGGGATGCGGCGCATCGCGCATCACGGCGACCGGGTTGATCACCACGATCGTGTCGTCCTCGGGGAAGCCGATGTCGATCGAGGTGCCCGACGCGTGCCGCTCCGATGCCAAACTATCGGCGCCCGGACCGATGGTTCGTTCGCCACTGACGATATCGTTCGTGGCGTCGAAGACCGAGCGCCCGATCTTGGGATCGTTCGCGGCGAACTTTTTAAAGTAATTGTCCCAACCGTACTTGTCGTTCATGGCCAGGACCCAGTTGCCGACGAAGCCGCTGAAGCCGGGATGTCCGGTCGTGAGCTGCCCCTTGTACTTGGGGTCGAGCAAATCGGCCCAGCGTTTCGGCGCGCCCGTCTTCTTGGGATTGTAGTTGAAGAGCATGAGCGCGTAGGCGCCGAGTTGGTAGGTTTCGTCGGGATCGAGTTGCCGAAATGCCGGGGCGATCTTGTCGAGGTCGGCGGGCACGAAGCTGGCGAGCGCGTTTTGCTTCTTGAGCGCCGGATAGTGCGCTTCGTCGGTCGACGCGAACACGTCGACTTCTTTTACGCCGGATTTGAGATCTTGGCTCAAGCGCTGGAACAGCACCTGGCCCGTCTGGCGGATGAAGTTGACTTCGATGCCGGGATATTTGGTCTTGAACGCATCGCGCACGCGCTCGGCGGCGTCTTGAGCGTACTGGCCCGTCCACCACACGACGGTGCCTTCTTTTTTCGCCGCATCGTAGAGTTTGGAGACGTCGGCTTCCTGAAGCCCGCGCCGGCGCGCGCTCGCTGCGAGCGGAGAACCGGCGAGCGCGCCGGCGCCGAGCGTACCGGCGCCTAACTGCAAGAAGCGAGAACGTGTAGTCATTGAGTTGCCCCTTTCAACGGGTGCATCCGAGAATAAAATCTTCCGCTGCCGGATTCAACGCGCGAGCGCGCGGTCCAGCACTTGTGCAACGTGCAGCGTGTCCCGCGCGGCACCGTGAGCGATTTGATGTTTGCAGCTCATTCCGTCGGTGACGATCAGCGTCCCGGGCGGCGCTTCGCGAACCGCCGGCAAGAGGGACGCTTCCGCCATACGCATCGAGATGTCGTAGTGCTCGCGTTCGTAGCCGAACGTGCCCGCCATGCCGCAGCACGACGACGCGATCGGCGTGACCTCGAGGCCCGGAACGAGCGCGAGCGTGCGCGCGACTGCCGGCATCGCGCCGAACGCCTTTTGGTGACAATGACCGTGCAGCAGCGCGCGGCCGGCGAGCGGGCGCAGCGGCGGAGCGAACGTGCCCGCTGCGTGTTCGCGCGCGACGAACTCTTCGAAGAGCAGCGCGGCCCCGGCGACGGCGCGCGCGTCGTCGGTCGGGACCAGGGCGAGAAATTCGTCGCGCAACGTCAACAAGCACGACGGCTCCAGGCCGACGATCGCGACGCCGCGGCGCGCGTACGGCGCCAGCGCCGCGATGGTCCGCTCCGCCTCGGTCCGCGCGTCGTCGATCGCCCCCGCGCTGAGGTACGTGCGTCCGCAGCAGAGCGGCCGCGCGCCATCGCGCGCCGTCGCGGAGAGCACGGTATAGCCCGCCGCACGCAACACCCGGAGCGCCGCGCGCGCGACGTCCGACTCGAAATAGCGGTTGAACGTATCGACGAAGAGCACGACCTCACGCTCGCTCGAAACGCGCGCGGTCGGCAGCTCGCGATCGCGGAACGGACGTAGACTAAAGCGCGGCAGGTTACGCCGGGCCGTGAAGCCGGCGACGCGCTCGGCCAACGCTCGCGCGCCGGGCAGTTGTTGCGCGATATTAGCGAGCGCGCGCAGCGGTCCGAGGCGATATGCCACGCGCGGCAACGCGGCTACGACGCGATCCTTGAAGCGCATGCCGTGCCGCTTGCGGTACGCGCCGAGAAACTCGACCTTCATGCGCGCCATGTCGACGCCCGTCGGGCATTCGCGGCGGCAGGCTTTGCAGCCGACGCACAGATCGAGTGCGTCGTACACCTCAGCGGAGGTAAACGCGTCGGGCCCGAGTTGCCCCGTGAGAGCGAGCCGCAGGGCGTTCGCGCGCCCGCGCGTCGCGTGGTGTTCGTCGCCCGTCGCGCGATACGAGGGACACATCACGCCGGCGTCGTCTTTGCGGCAGGCGCCATTGTTGTTGCACATCTCGACCGCGCCCGTCATGCCGCCCCACGCCGACCAATCCAGGCGCGTCGGAATCGTTACCGGCGCGTAGCCGGGGCCGTACCGGAAGAGCGTGCGATCGTCCATGCGCGGCGCATCGACGATCTTCCCGGGATTGAGCGTCCCGGCCGGATCGAAAGCGGTCTTGACGTCGCGGAACGCGCCGACGATGCGCGAACCGAACATCCGCTCGTGGAACTCCGAGCGCACGATACCGTCGCCGTGTTCGCCCGAGTGCGCGCCGCCGTATCTTGCGACGAGGTCGAACGCTTCTTCGGCGATCGCGCGTAATTTGCCGACGTCCGCGTCGCGTTTGACGTTGAGGATCGGCCGCACGTGCAAGCAGCCGACAGAGGCGTGCGCGTACCACGTTCCAACGGTACCGTACTTTGTGAAGACCTCGGTCAGCGCGGCGGTGTAGTCGGCCAGATGCTCGAGCGGAACGGCGCAATCTTCGATGATCGAGATCGGCTTCTCGTCGCCGATCGTCGAGGTCATGATGTTGAGGCCGGCGGAACGCACGCCCCACACCTCGCTTTGTCCCGCGGCGTCGCGTACGGCTACGACGGCATGCGGGAACCCGAGCTCGGCCATGCAGGCATCGAGATCGCCCAGTTTGGCTGCCAGCGCGGCGGGATCGTCGCCGGCGAACTCGACGAGCAGCAGCGCATCCGGTTCGCCGCGCACGTAGGTCTGCATCGTCGGCGCGAACGTCGCGATCCCGCGCGCGAGTTCGATCATCGTGCGGTCGACCAATTCGACTGCGACCGGGTCGAGCGCGACGAGGGCCTGCGTCGAGCGCATCGCGTCGGCGAAGCGGGGAAAGTGGCAGATGCCGAGCGCTTTCGCGCGCGGCAGCGGCTGGAGCGCGAGATCGATCTCGGTGAAAAACCCGAGCGTTCCCTCCGAACCGACCAGCAGATTCGCCATGTTGAACGGCCCGTTCGGGCGCACGGCTTGAATCGCGTAGCCGCCGACGTGACGCAGCACTTTGGGAATGCGGGCCGCGATCTCGTCGCGCTCGCGCTCCGCGATCGCGCGCACGCGTGCGACGAGTTCCGCGTAACGCGCCGGCGCCGCGCCGCCGTTGCCGCCGACCGGTCCGAAGGTTGCGCGCGTGCCGTCGGCGAGCACGGCGTCGATCGCGGCGACGTTGTGCACCATGTTGCCGTAACGGATAGATCGCGCGCCGGAGGAATTGTTCGCGGTCATGCCGCCGATCGTCGCCCGGCTCGCGGTCGACGGATCGACCGGGAAGAACAGGCCGTGCGGCTTGAGCGCTACGTTGAGCGCATCGAGCACGATCCCCGGCTGCACGCGTGCGCGCCGCGCCGCGACGTCGAGCGAGACGATCTCGCGCAGGTACCGGCTCGCGTCGACGATCAAGCCCGCGCCGACGGTCTGGCCGCACTGCGACGTTCCGCCGCCGCGCGCGGTGACCGGCACGCCTTCTTCGCGCGCGATGGCGATCGTCGCCTCGATGTCTTCGGCCGTTCGCGGCACGACGACGCCGAGCGGGACGATTTGATAAATCGAGGCGTCGGTCGCGTACATGCCGCGCGTCGTCCGGTCGAAATACACGTCGCCGCGAACGGCGGCGCGCAACCGCGCCGCGAGCCGGTCGGCGAAGAGCGGTTCGCGCGCCGGCCGCGGCGCGCCGCTCACATCGGGCGCAGCGACGCTCACGCTAGACGGCAGCGAGACTCGGCGCGACGCCGGCGCGCGAAAGCGACGCGAGCGCCGGCGTCACGCCGTCGCCGTGCGGGATCCCGGCGAGCTCGAGGCCCATCTGCACGCCGCACAACGTTCCGGCGAGCATCAAGTCGTTGAACGAGCCGAGATGGCCGATCCGAAACAGGCGCCCCTTCATGCGGCCGAGGCCCGTTCCGAGCGACATGTCGAATTTCTCCAGGATCGTGGCGCGTAACGCGTCCGCGTCGGCGCCGTCCGGCACGAGCACGGCGGTCAACGTATTTGAGTATTCCTGCGGGTCGGCAGCGAGCAGCTCGAGGCCCCAGCCGCGCACCGCCGCACGGGTCGCTTCGCCGTGCCGCGCATGGCGCGCGAACACAGCCTCGAGGCCTTCTTCGTGCAGCATGGCGAGCGCTTCGCGCAGACCGTAAAGCATGTTCGTTGCCGGCGTATAGGGAAAAAATCCCGCGCGATTCGCGGCCAAAATCTCTTCCCAATTCCAATACGCGCGCGGGAAGGTCGCCGTGCGCGTGGCGGCCAGCGCTTTGGCGCTCACGGCGTTGAAGCTCAAGCCGGGCGGCAGCATCAACCCTTTTTGCGAGCCGCCCACGGTAACGTCGACGCCCCATTCGTCGTGCTTGTAGGGCAACGACGCAAGCGACGAGATCGTATCGACGAACAAGAGCGCCGGGTGGCGTGCTCGGTCGATCGCTGCGCGAAGCTCGGAGATGCGGCTCGTGACGCCGGTCGAGGTCTCGTTGTGGACGACGGCGACCGCGCGAACACGGCGCTCGGTGTCGGCCGTGAGGCGGGCTTCGAGCGCCGCGGGATCGACGCCGTGCCGCCAATCGCCGGGCATGAAATCCACGTCGATGCCGAGGCGGCCCGCCATCTGGCGCCAGAGCGTCGCGAACTGGCCCGTCTCTGCCATGAGGACACGGTCTCCGGGCGAGAGCGTGTTCACGAGCGCCGCTTCCCATGCGCCCGTGCCCGAGCCCGGAAAAATCACGACCGGGCCGGCCGTCCCGAAGACCGGTCGGAGCGACTCCGCAATTTCGAAAGTCAGCCGAGCGAAGTCCGGCCCCCGGTGGTCGATCGTCGCCCGGTCCATCGCTCGCAGGACCCGCTCCGGCACGTTGGTCGGCCCCGGTATTTGCAAGAAGTGAATGCCGCTGCGAAAGGGGTAGGACATCGTGGAGACCTCCGGTCGCGCACATTGCATGCAATAGACATGGGGGCCTCTGGCTGACGGCGAAGTGCGTCGCATGGCAGCTACGGAGATCGTGCGCTTCTCGCTCCACGACGAAACGACGGCACGCTTGCGCGCGATGATCGTGGACGGCGTCCTGCTGCCCGGCGAACGCCTGGGCGAGCGGGAACTCAGCG